>ENA-OQNI01000924-OQNI01000924.1-human-gut-metagenome-genome-assembly--contig:-NODE-924-length-23875-cov-40.785245_pt1 | contig 23875 bp, 17 predicted proteins | sample MGYA00242627_ERZ504876 | MGnify/ENA primary metagenome ERZ504876 (study PRJEB26092, sample SAMD00036386) | human gut metagenome | host: Homo sapiens | study: EMG produced TPA metagenomics assembly of... | reverse complement strand
GAATTTACGCCTATGGAGAGTACAAGAACTTGTGAGTAGATAGATATTTATATCATCAAAAGCATACTCGTTGAAGTAGGAATGAAACATAGAAGTTTATAACTTTTTATAAGTTTTCAGTAACGGATACCAGGGAGGTGAATGCGGTAAATGATGTTTTGAGGGAGTTGTTGGAGATGGTCAGGGTTGTTAAAGAGGATGGAAAGGTTACGGTGGCATATATGAAGAGTTTTGAGATTGAGCAGATGTGGATTAATAAGGGGATTGAACAGGGGATTAGTCAAGGAATCGCCCAAGGGATTGAACAGGGAATTAGCCAAGGAATCAGCCAGGGAATCACTCAAGGGATTGAACAGGGGCGGAGTGAAGAGAGGGTGAATACGTTGAGGGAGAAGGCGCGAGCGGATCGGTTGGAGAGGGAACTGAGGAAGCTGCGGAGGGGGAGATGATGTTGTTTGGTTTTGGGAGAGTTCCTGGGTGTTTGGGCCTGGGGGCTCTTTTTTTTGTGTGGGTGGGGAGAGATGAATGGAGGGACGAACGGACAGTCTGCCAGCGGGGCGGCTGCATGGTCGTGCCTGGTGCGGTCGTTTCGCCGGGTCAGACTAGGCGTCTGAGTCTTCTGCCGTGCAGGGCGCCCCATAACTCGCCATGTACGCTGATGTGACTTGAGAGAAGAGCTTCGGATGTATGCTGATGTGGCTTGAGAGAAGAGCTTCGGATGTATGCTGATGTGGCTTGAGAGATGAGCTTCGGATGTATGCTGATGTGGCTTGAGAGATGAGCTTCGGATGTGTGTTGATGAGGGTTGAGAGAAGAGCATCGGATGTGTGCTGATGTGGCTTGAGAGATGAGCTTCGGATGTATGCTGATGTGACTTGAGAGATGAGCTTCGGATGTGTGTTGATGAGGGGTGTGTGATGGGCTTCGGATGTGTGTTGATGTGGCTTGTGTGAGGGCTTCGGAGGTTTGTTGGTTTGGTTTTGAGGGGGGGCTTTTGGGGGCTACCTGGGTTTTGGAGGGAGTGGAGTGTATGTGTGATTATGTGGTTTTGCCGCTTTTGAATTCGTCTTTTGAGCCTGGGAGGGCTCGGGAGGTTGTTGAGGGGTTTGAGGATGTGGATGTGAGGAATATTGCGCGGGCTGAGCTTTTTTATTTTACGGGGCAGGCGGAGGAGTGTTGTGAGATCACGAGGGGGTATCTGTCCAGCAGGGTTATTGAGCTGAAGCTTTCGGCGTGTATTTTGTATGGGTATTCTAATCTGTCGCTGGGGAATGTGGCGGCGGCTAAGCGGGGGATGGAGGGGATCCAGTCCTGTGTGAAGATTGCTATGAAGAAGAAGGTTCCTAAGGATGTTTATGCGTCCTGTCTTCTGGCGGGGTATGTGGGGGCGGTTTTGCTTCATCTGCCTACGGATGGGATGCCTGCTTTTGGGGAGTACAGCAGGATGCTTCCTGAGGGGCTGAGGCTTTTTGCCACGTATGTGATGGCGCACCATACTTATCTTAACGGGGAGATATGGAGTGCTTATGGGATGGGGAAGGCTGCTTTGTTTATGGCGGATAGGTCGTATCCGATCAGTATGACGTATATCCACTGTATGATGGCGGTGTGTGCGATCAACCGAAAGCATAAGCAGGAGGCGCAGGAGGAGATGCTCCGGAGCTGGGAGCTGGCGAAGATGGATGGGTTTCTGGAGCCTTTTATTGAGCATCATGGGCTTTTGCGGGGGCTGATCGAGGCATGTATCCGGAATCGGGATCCGGAGGCGTATCAGCGGATCACGGAGGGTGTGATTTCTTTCAGCAGGGGCTGGATGGCGCTTCATAATCCGGAAAACCGGAGAAAGGTTACGGGGGAGCTGTCGACGATGGAGTTTTCTATTGCCATGCTGGCAAGTGGGGGATGGACCAATAAGGAGATCGGAGAGCATCTGGGGATTTCCATTAATACTGTCAAGCATTACCTTACGGATATCTTTTGCAAGCTGAATGTCAAGAAGCGGGATGAGCTGAAGAAATTCATGTTAAAATAGTGACAGAGGCACTTTTTTTTGAAAAAACGGGCCTTACAAAACAACTGGTAGTGTTGTATAATAAATATCACGAATAGTCAGATTTTATCGGAGAAATCAGACGAAAAGAACCAGTAAACGAGTAAGTTAAGAAGGAGGAGTTGAAGACTGATTTTCGATAGCATCTGATAATGTCAATATCCTTACCAAAAATGCCTGGTATATTGACACTACAATCACATAAGGGTAAAATATTGAAAAGGTGTAACCTGTTTACTCACCGGCTAAAAACATGAAGCTTTTTTAAGAGAAAGGAATATAAACAGAAGTAAAGTAATAAGAAATACAGTACACGTTAATGCACACATAGGAAAGCGGGAAAGGTATGAAAAAATTAAGGAATAATAAGATCAGAAAACTCCTGGCATTTATGGTGGCTTTGGCGTTGATGGTATCCTGTATGCCGAGTGCATATACGATCTCCGCGAGTGAGGCGTTCGGAGATGGAACGGAGGATATATTTACAGATGGCGAAATTACATCTGAACCAGCGGCCGAAGAATCGACACCGGATGTAAGCAGCGCTGACCAGGAGGAAACGGAACAGGCGCAGCAATCGACGCTTACATATGAAAATGATTCTGTTAAAGTAACAGCAGAGGCACTGGAGGACGGAGCTCTTCCGCAGAATACAGCATTGAAGGCTGACAGCGTAAACGAGAATTCATCCGTATCTTATGATACAGTTTCTCAGAAGCTTTCAGCAGCAGCTACAGACAAGGGCAGCAGCCTGAGAGGTTTTTTTGCGTATGATGTGTATTTTGCTGATGGCGACGGAAACAGAGTCGAGCCGAACGGCAGAGTCAGAGTAACTTTTGAGTACAAGACACCGGCAGCACCGGAGCTTACCGATGCAGCCAGCACGAGTGTAACCGTTGAGAAGCTTCATTATAACAGCAGTACCGGTGATACTGATGTTAACACCTTACAGGCCAACGAGGATCTGAAGGTTCTGAATGTCAACGAGGGCAAACAGATCCAGACACTTCAGGTTGAGACTGGCAACGCAGCTGTTTTTGCCGTTATGTGGGATTCTCCTGAGACAGCAGATGTCGAGGCGGAAGCTGTTTCCGGTAATGAGGACGAGGCGTCTATCGCATCAGAGGAGCTTACGGACGGAATGGATATTTCGGACGAGCCTGAGCAGGATGTAGCTGAGACACCGGCAGCAGAGAATCCGGAGGTAACTCCTGATGCAGAGCCTTCTGAGGCTCCGGCGGAGAATCCGGATGCTGAACCTACTGAAGCGCCGGCAGAGGATCCGGATGTGGTGGAAGAACCGGCAGAGGATATTGCGAGCCCGGATGATGTTCCGGCAGCAGATGAGAATGGTGAGACAAGCCTGATCGAGGTTCTGGGAGACGATACGAATCTTCGTGTCAGCCCGTCTATCGAGGCAGAGGTTCTGGCAACTGTAAACGCAGGAACACAGCTCACACTTCTGGATACCGTAACAGCAGAGGACGGAGCAACCTGGTACAAGGTTTCCTGGGAAGGAACCGAGGCTTACATAAGAAGTGATATGGCACAGGTTGTTGACAGCAGTGATGAGGCAGAAGAGCCTGAGGATGTGCAGGAAGAAGAAATTCAGCCTGAGATCACCAGATATGATTACACGAGTGACGAAGTCAACGTAAAAGTCACCCTTACCGATCCGGCAGACCTTCCGGACAACGCAGAGCTTTCCGTAACACCGGTAGAGCTCAGCCAGGAAGCGGAAGACCAGATCACCGAAGAAGCAATCAAAGAAAAGAAAGCTATCGAGAAGATTCACTCCTATGATATCAAATTCCTGGTAGACGGCGAAGAGGTTCAGCCAGGTGCTACAGTGAAGGTATCTGTATCTCTGAATGATGAGAAGAAGATCAAGGATGCAGATGTATATCACGTAGACGAGAATGATAACGTTGAAAATATGGATGGTAGCGTTGCTAAGAATGGTGATGTTGAGTTCGAGACGACGCATTTTTCTACTTATGTAATTGTGCAGAAAGGCGGAAATGAAGTTGAAGTAACAATTCAGCATCTGGATGAGGCTGGTACGCCGATTTATTCAGAAGATAAGAGAACAATCTTAGTTGGCGGAAATATAAATATAAATGATTATACCAAGGCAAATAACTGGGATGTTTCAAAAGTAAAAGTAAATGATACGGAAGTTAGCAATTACGAAAAGATTAAAGTTGCATGGGATACTAGTACGATAAAAGTGTATTATAAACCAAAGCATAATGAGATCCAGGGACCGGCATCTTTCTATGATTATACAGTTAAGGCTGGTACTGATAAAACTGGGAAAGAGTATTCATTTAATATGTTAGGAGAGGATGCAAAGGGTGCTAAGCGTAATCAGAAAATAACAGCAGGTACACTGGAGCAAAATTATAAGTCTTATCAATATGATTTTACAGTTGATTCTGGTTATAAAGAAGACGGAGGCACAATTAAAGCCTTTGTAAATAAATATAATCAAGATGTCAGAAGGACAGAAGGATTATTAAAAGGGGTAGAAAATGGAATAGTAAAATTCAAATACCCCGAGCCAGGATTTTTTGTAGATAACGATGCAATTGTCAAGATTGATGATACTAAAACTTATTTAAGAAAATTCATTAAGGATTACAAAGTAGTTTTTGCTCAGAATGGAGATTCTTATACACTTACAAAAGTAATTAATCAGAATGGAAATACGCTTGCAACAGCAGGAGCTAACTTCTACCCATTGAACGGAGAATCCAGAATAGAATATAGTGATAATAGTAACAATTACTATTTTGGAATGAGATATGATGTAACTTTTAAAATTGGAGATTACAAAGGTCCATTAGATTATACCTTTACAGGTGATGATGATTTATGGGTTGTTTTGGATGGAAATAAAATTGTAATCGATTTAGGTGGAATTCATCAGGCAGCTAACAAGAAAGTAAATCTATGGCAGTATGTTGACGATAAGGATAAAGAAAAAGAGCATACTCTGACTATTCTGTATATGGAACGAGGTGCGGGTGACTCAAACTGCCAGATGGAATTTACCCTTCCTTCCGCGCGTATTTCTGAAGTTACGAATGTACCTACAACAGATCTTGTATTAAAAAAAGTAAATAAAAGCCAGAAAGCGTTAGGTGGTGCTCGATTTAATCTTGTAAATTCAGATACCCATGAATTACAGACTGCTGAATCCGTAGATGGAACAGGATTTGTTAATTTTACAAGCTTAAGACCAGGAAAATATACATTAACAGAGGCTGCTGCACCTAGTGGCTATGAAGCATCACATGAATCTTGGATTGTAGAGGTTACGCCATCTGCTGATAATAAAGCAGTGGCAACTCTTTATAAAGCAGATGGCAAGACAAAGATAGAAAAAGATAAAAGTGATTCATTGTATCATATTATGAATTACACGCAGGAGGAGATTATTGAATCCAGTATGGATTATAATAAAACTGCAATAGTGTCTGATTGGGATAAGAGGACTTATGACATTACTATCAGTGCTGATTCAAAGATGACCAGCAGTGCAACTGAGGAAAAAGACAGTGTTGCGGATATTATGATGGTATTCGATACTTCGGGAAGTATGTTATATGATGGGAATGGAAGTGATGAAAAGGGATTTAGTAAAGTTGGAAGATATAAAGACTGTAAAACAACTCTAGATACATCGAAAGTATACTATTACACCGACAAGACAACCGATGTACGATACAGCGATTGGAAGTATTATAATGCTAAATGTCCAATGATTTATTTAAATGAGTGGATATATTACACTGGAAAATTATGGAAACAAGTACCTGATAATTCCTCAAATAAGATTTACACTCTGAATAGTAGTCTGACTGGTTTAAAAGAGGCTGCAACAGCATTTATAGCTTCTACTGCGGAGGCTTCTTCGAAGAGCAGAATAGGGTTAGCTACATTTAATACGTCCGGAACCTTAAAACAGGGATTAACAGAAGTTGGAAGTGCCAAAGATAGTTTGATCAAGGCAACGGGTTGTGTTTATGCATCAGGAGGAACATCTCCACAGACAGGATTAGAGATAGCGGAGAATCAGCTGAAAGGTAATAAGAGAGAGAATGTTCCACAATATGCAATTCTGTTCACAGATGGAGATCCATCTACTCAAGACGATAAAACGGCTTCGGAAAATAAAGCAACAGCTTTAAGAGAAGCGGGAGTTAAAGTATTTACAATAGGACTCAAATTAAATGATACTACAAAGGATTGGTTATCTGGTAAAATTGCATCAGAGGGATGTGCTTATACGGCTGAATCAATTGATGAGCTGAAAGTTATATTTGAAAAAATTCAGCAGACGATTACTCAGAATATTGATATTGCTGGTGCTGAAATTAAGGATGTGATTGATCCGCGATTTGTAATCGTGAAAGATGGCGAGTCCGTAACCAATGAAATGATAAAAAATGCCGGAGGTTCAATAGATTTAGGAAATGGTGGAGTGGTTTCCGTAGATGAAAGTACCGGAAACCAAGTTGTAAAATGGACGAATCAAACTATTCCAAATGCTGAAAAAGGTACATGGAGTAGAACCATTACCGTAAGAGCCAAAGACGAATACATCGGTGGTAACAATGTTCCTACCAATGTTTCACCGGATTCCAAGATTACTACAGGATACGGCGAAGCTGTTTTACCACAGCCAAAGGTTAATGTAAAATCAGATCTGGTTGTTAAAAATAACGAAACAACGATCTTCTATGGCGATGCTGTCCCGACAACTGAAGACATTATAAATGCGTTGTTTAATAAAAATGCACCGCAGGGATATGTAAAACAGTTAGATGGCACAGAAAGCTTAGTAACTTATACAATAGGAGCTGATGGAAACCCAATTAATTCAAATGAGTTTGAATTAAAATGGTATGAAGATGAGAACTGTACAACAGAAATCTTGAAAGAAAATATAGCGGAAGTTAAACCTGAGCCAGATTCTAAAACGTATTATCTGAAGGTAACTTATAAAAACGATGGGTTAAAAGAAGTTACAGACAAAAATAAAAATAATACTGATGGAAAGATTTCTGGAAATGGTGATGGTACATTGAAAGCTCATAATTCCCAGGATGATAAGGAACGGGAATATGGAGTTTATACTATTCACATTATCGCCGGACAAATTCAGATTATCAAGAAATTGAAATCTCCAGCAAAAGAGAATGCAACGTTTATCTTTGAGGTTAAGAAAGGTAAAGACAAGATCGCAACAGCGACAGCTGAGGTTAAGCAACGTGAGATTGAGGCAAAAGTAACCTTTGAGCTTGAAAAAAATGTGACAGCAACAATTGATGAGAAAACGCCGGCATTGACTAAATTGTCAAGAGGTGTTTACACAATCACGGAGATACCGGATTCAAGCTATACTCTGAAAGAAGCAACTGTTGGTGAGAAGACAAATTGTTGGTCTGAAGTTTTAGGCAGTAAAGAAGTTAAATTTACAATCGGAACAGACACAAATAGTAAAGAAGTTCTGAAAAATGGAAATGCGGATACAACAAACGGAAAAATTGGAGTAGCTGAGTTTACCAATGAGAAATCTGTAGCAAATGTAGAACTTGAAAAAGTTGATAAGGCAGATCATAGTATAACTATAAAAGGTGCTAAATTTGCGTTATATGAAGCAGATGAAAACTGGGGAAAAGCTTCTGAGAGTTCGGTTGAAGGATATGGAGGAATCGTTTCCGGAAATAATGGAAAAATCGAAATGAAAAATCTTCCAGTTGGTAATTATCTGTTATATGAAACAGAAGCGGCAACCGGTTATACCTGTCCGACAGAGCCATGGAGAATTATAGTTGGAAGTGGCGGAACAGTAACAGTTCAAGACAGTAACGGAAGTGCTATTGCTAGTAAGAGTGGAAGTGAACCGGCAATCTACCAGCTCGAAAACGCGAAGGTATATTCCTTACCAGAATCCGGTGGACCGGGTACTTATGGATTTACAATCAGTGGTGTAGCGATTCTTGCAACTGCACTCCTGTTGTTTATAAATAATAAACGAAGGGAGGAAGAAGCAAAGAGATCGTAACACATTAATTGTAAATGGCCGATGAAGGGCGAAAAAGAAAAATGCAGAGAAAGAAAGGAGCAAACCTTATGAAAAATTTATTTAAAAAGATTGGTGCATTATTAGTGGCAGCGGTTATGGTACTGTCTATGTGCACAGCGGCTTTTGCAGCAGTTAAAGAAGCAACAATTATAGTTAATAATCTGGATGCTAAAGCAACAATAAGCTATTTAGAGATTATTGTACCAGATCAGACAACAGAAACAGGTTGGGCATTTTCTAACGGTGCAGCTGATGAATTTAAGAAAGTATTTTCCGGATTATCAGATCAGCAGATTATTTGGAAATTAATTAAATATGAAGATGATACGGCAAAGGTTCCAACAGGTATAGAACCAGCAAATGCAACAGAACTTCAGGCCGCAATGACAAATGTAGAGACAAACTTAGGTAATTCTTATAAACAAGGTAACGGAAATAAAATCACAGCAACTACAGCTGGCGTTTATGCAATTAAAGCAACTACAACTGATACTGCAAATTATGTGTATAGTCCAATGGCAGCATTTGTATCTTTTAAACCATATACAAATGTTCCTACTGAGTTAAAAGATGAAACAGTAAATGCAAAAAGAACAACCATTAAAATTGAGAAGAGCAGTGATGAAGCAGATGGTGTTGTAGAAATTAATAAAGAAGTTACTTATACAGTGAGAACAAACGTTCCGTATATTTCAGATGCTGTTGAAGATAAGGATGTAAGCTATACGATTACTGATACAATTGAGGGTGCAGACTATAGTGTTAATGATGATGGTAAATTAGTAGTATCTGTACAAATTGGTGCTGGTGCAGCAATCAATAAGATTGTAGATGTCACAACTCTCCAAAATGGTAAGAAGCAGTTTGTTTTAGATTTAAGTGATGTAGCAAAAGTAAGAACTAATGCTAACGCAGACGTAGTAATTAGTTACAAGGCTATTGTTAAATCTGAAGTTGTAAACAACTCTGTTGTACCAAATGATGGAACACATACGTTTACACCAAAAATCAATACTCTGTATACTGGAAAAATCACAATGACAAAAACTGATGATGGTAAAGAAAAGGTAAAACTTGCAAATGCAGGATTTGTTATTTACAGAGTAGATGGCGAAAAAACATATTATGCACGTGTTTCTAAAGACGCTGAGAAAAAAAATAATGAATATGTAGTTACAGGTTGGACTGAAAGCTTTGATACCGCAAAAGCAGATGATAACTTAATTATTACTGATACAAATGGTGAAGCAGTTGTAAGAGGTCTGGATGATTCCTATACTTATAACTTCAAAGAGATTAAAGCTCCAGAGGGATATTCTGTTAATACAACAGATTCTGTAGCAACATGGGGAACAAATCAGACAGCAGAAAATCGTACTGGTACAGCTACTATGAGCGATACAAAACTCAACTCCCTTCCATCCACAGGTGGCATGGGAACATACCTCTTCACTATCATCGGTGTTGTAGTTATGGCTGGCGCTGCTGGTGCTTTCTTCATCAGCCGCAGAAAAGGATCTGAGGAGTAATCGTTTGATTGCCGGATCGATTCAATTCAAAAATTATTTATAAGCAACGACAAAGCAAGTATTAAAACAGAATAGTTTCTGATTATTCTGTTGAAGAAATCATTACCGCCCGGCCCCTTCGGGGGCCGGAGGGTAATACAACAGTATGGAGAAACCTATGAGAAAGAATAAGAAGAAAAATTATATTGGACTTGGTTTGCTGTTTCTGATAGGGTTGTCCATACTGCTGTATCCAATGGTCAGTGATGCCTGGAACCGGTACAGGGACAGCCTGCTGATCAGTGATTATAGCAGCAGTGTTTCTTCGGATGATAATGCGGAGAAGATTGACAGCATGTGGAAGGCAGCGCAGGAGTATAACGAACAGATCAAGCAGGAAAGTGTGCCGGATGCTTTTTCCGTGAGGGATGGACAGACGGACAGTACATATGAGTCTCTTCTGAACCTGAATGGTGATGGAATGATGGGGTATGTGGAGATTCCTGTGATCGATGTGAGCATTCCAATCTATCATTACACGACAGATGAGTCTCTGGAGAAGGGCGCCGGTCATTTGTTCGGCAGCAGTCTTCCGGTTGGCGGCAAGAGTACTCATTGTATTTTGTCGGCACACAGAGGACTTCCAAGTGCGAAACTTTTTACAGATCTGAATCTTGTGGAAGAGGGAGATGTTTTTTACCTGCATGTGCTGGGTAAGACTCTTGCCTACGAGGTGGATCAGATTCTTACCGTTCTTCCGGAGCAGACAGAGTCTCTGGGTATCACGGATGGGGATGATTATGTAACGCTGGTTACGTGTACGCCTTATGCGGTGAATACGCACAGACTTCTGGTGAGGGGACACAGAGTTCCGATGAAGGCTGCGAAGGCGGTTCAGAAAACAGAGAAGAAGGTTACCGGAATCACCAATCCGACGCTTCCGATGCTTGCTCTCTGTGTTGTGATCGGAATTGTGATCGCGGTGATCCTGGTTGCCGGTATCAATTCTGTTCAGAACAAAAAACGACGCAGGAAATGATTTATGGCTAAAAAGAAAAAAAAGAAAAAGAGTAATGTTGTCCTGAACATCATTATCGTTCTGGTGTTTCTGGCGGGTGCGGGTGTGTTCCTTTATCCCACGATCAGTGATATGTGGAACCAGTATCGTAATGCCCAGCTGGTCAGTAAGTACGAGGAAGCGGTAACGGAGCTTTCGGACAACGACTATGACAGGCTGTGGAAAGAGGCGAAGGAGTATAATGCCGAGCATCCGGTGAATGCCATTGTAGATGCTTTTGAGGAAGAGGATACTTATGAGCTGAGTCATCCTTATGACAGGGTTCTGGATCCGAACGGTGATGGTCTGATGGGGAGTATCGAGATCCCGAAGATCAAAGCCAGACTGGCGATCTATCACGGACTGAGCAAAACGGTCCTGGAAAAGGGTGTCGGTCATGTGGAGGGTACCAGCCTTCCCATCGGAGGCAGGAGCACCCATGCGGTTCTGGCGGCGCATCGAGGTCTTCCTAACGCAAAGCTTTTTACAGATCTGGATCAGATGGAAAAGGGAGATATTTTTATCCTGCACATTCTTGGCAAGCATCTGGCCTACAAGGTGGATCAGATCAAGACGGTGCTTCCGGATGAGACCAGTGACCTGGATATTATCGAGGGTGAAGATCATGTGACTCTGATCACGTGTACCCCTTATGGAGTTAACACCCACAGGCTTCTTGTCCGGGGAGTGCGGACGAAATATGTGGTGGAAGATACAAAGAATGACGAAACGATACCGCAGAAGCTTGCTGTTGTGGATCCGAAGAGGGTTCTGGCCGGCGGCGCTGCAGTGCTTGTTGTTCTGATCCTGCTGATTTATCTGATCGTCCGTCATAGGGACAAAAAACGGAAAAAGAAGCAGCTTTCAGAAAGGAAAGAGGAGGCAGAGAGCGATGAAAAATAGAAGAAAGCAAGGGAAAATATTCCGGAGCCTTCTGGCTGTTCTGATGCTGACGGCTATGCTGGTCACGAGTGTTTTGCAGCCGGTTTTCGCCGGGGATTATGAAGCTGGAAAAACAGGTAATCTGACGTTGACGGTTCAGCAGGCGGATGAGGAGGGAAACCAGACTCCGCTGCAGGATGTAGAGCTGACGATCTACAAGGTTGGCAGTGTGAATTTTGATGGCAATGTGCATTTCGTGCTGGATGAGGCACTGGCTGCCGCAGCAATCGATTTTGATTCCATCACGACGGCTGATGGCTGGTATGAAGCGGCAGAGAAGCTGGCGGCTATGATCGTCAGCGGAAGCGTGGATGTGTGGGGTATGTCCAAGTCCTCTGATGCAGAGGGAAATATGACTTTCGCTAAACTGGCTGAGGGTATGTACCTGGTGGTGCAGACAGATGGAAACAGTGATGTTAGTGGTGTTACGGTTTCACCGATGCTGATCTCCGTTCCTTTTGCAGATCAGGAGCAGGGCTGGATGTACGATGTACAGGCTTATCCGAAGTCTGTAAGTAATCCGCCGAAGCATACACAGATCCAGGTTACGAAGAGGATCTATAATGTTGATGAGAACGACAATGTGATTCCTCTGGAAACGAAAGAGGATGTAACTTATAAGGTTGGCGTTTTTTCGGATCAGGAAGGTACGATCCCGTTCCGTGATGATTATTTACAGGATATCCATATCCAGAATGCTTCCAGTGGTACAGCTACATGGACGGATGTTCCGGATGGCACCTATTATGTATTTGAGCTGGATGAGGATGGAAATCCTATTCAGCAGAATACGAAGATCAAGGTGGATGATGAGAATCTTTACTACTACAATGTAACGAAGCCGAATGGTGAGAGTGAAGAGAAGTCCAATCAGGTTGTGATCGGTGGAGATAGTGGTGCTACTGAGGCTGCGGCTTATGTAAATAACTATTATACAAAGATTTCTGATGTATTTAGCCGTAACGGATATATCAACATTAAGAAGAATGTGATGATCGATGGTGTTGCTTCTACTGTGGATGATACGTTCTATGCAGGTGTGTTCTCCACTGAAAGTAACGGTGAGCTGACGCTTGAGAAGGTAGTGACTCTGAAACAGAATGGTAGTGTTGAGGTAATGTTGGATCTTCCAAAGGATCAGGAGATCAACAGTGTTACTTATACTGTTCTGGAGACGGATAAGGATGGAAATCCGGTTGATGATGATACCTTTAAGTATACAGTTACCGGTCAGGGTGAGGTTACACTGAATAATGATAACCGATATACTGTAACAAAAGAGATCACCAACAGTCTTTCTTCCGAGCCGACACCGATTCCGACTGTTACACCTGGTGGAAATCATGGTGGAAATGATAGGATCACTCCGATCCCGAATAACGGTACAGCGGGCGGAACTGCTCCGAACGATACCAGCGGTACAGCAAGACGTTCTGTAAAGACCGGCGATGATACACCGATCGGCGTATGGGTTGGAATCCTTGCAGCAGCGATCATTGTTGGCGGTGGTGCAGCTTATGGAGTTAAGAGAAAGAAGAAAAAATAAATAACGGATCATTCTGAAGGATGATCGATGGAAGAACCGGGCGATGTGGATGCCCGGTTCTTTTTTTGGAATATTTATGTATTGGGGATGAAAAAGCAGCGGGTGATATTTTTTATCGAAAATTGCTCTTGACATTTTGGTATGATAAGTATATTGTATGTGTTGCAGTAAATTTCATAAAAGATAGCCTTTTATTCAGAGTGGTGGAGATACAAAGGATCTGTGAAGCCACGGCAACCCCGGAGAATCCAGGAAGGTGCCAACCTGAGCGAGCAATCGAACAATAAGAGGATTGTTTACAGAACTTAAACAGTCCGGATTGTACGGGCTGTTTTTTATGTATATAACCATTGTTTTATTACAAAAGGAGAAGATCATGGAGAAAATTTTATTTACATCTGAATCTGTAACTGAGGGTCATCCTGACAAGGTCTGCGACTCTATTTCCGATGCGATCCTTGATGCTATGATGGCACAGGATCCGATGAGCCGTGTTGCATGTGAGACTGCTACTACAACAGGTCTTGTACTTGTTATGGGCGAGATCACAACCAAGGCTAATGTTGATATCCAGAAGATCGTTCGCGATACTATCCGTGAGATCGGATATGACAATGCGGATTATGGCTTTGATGCAGATACCTGTGCGGTTATCACATCACTTGACAAGCAGTCCACAGATATCGCTATGGGTGTTGACAAGGCTCTTGAGCAGAAAGAGGACGATATGAATGAGGACGAGCTGGATTCCATCGGTGCCGGTGACCAGGGTCTTCAGTTTGGTTATGCTTCCAATGAGACTGAGGAGTATATGCCATATGCCATCAACATGGCTCACAAGCTTGCTCAGCAGCTGACAAAGGTTCGTAAGGACGGCACTCTGAAATATTTAAGACCGGATGGAAAGACTCAGGTTACTGTTGAGTATGATGAGGCCGGCAAGCCGAAGAGAATCGATGCTGTTGTATGCTCTACACAGCATGATCCGGATGTTACTCAGGAGCAGATCCATGAGGATATTAAGAAGTATGTTTTTGATGCGATCATTCCGGCTGATATGGTTGATGCGGATACGAAGTATTTCATCAATCCGACAGGTCGTTTTGTTATCGGCGGACCTCACGGTGACAGTGGTCTGACAGGTCGTAAGATCATCGTTGATACCTACGGCGGAACAGGACGTCACGGCGGCGGTGCTTTTTCCGGTAAGGATTGCACAAAGGTTGACCGTTCTGCTGCTTATGCTGCACGTTATGTTGCAAAGAACATTGTTGCAGCCGGTCTTGCTGACAAGTGTGAGATCCAGCTTTCCTATGCGATCGGTGTTGCGCATCCGACTTCTGTCAGTGTGAATACCTTCGGAACAGGTAAGCTTTCTGAGACTAAGCTTGTTGAGATCGTTCGTGAGAATTTTGATCTTCGTCCGGCTGGTATCATCAAGATGCTTGACCTTCGCCGTCCGATCTACAAGCAGACTGCTGCTTATGGTCATTTCGGCCGTACAGATGTTGATCTTCCATGGGAGCATCTGGACAAGGTTGAGACTCTGAAGAAGTATCTTTGCAACAGCTACGAATAATCGTTTCAGAAGAATAAAGAGTGAAGCCCCCGGTAGTGCCAGTACCGGGGGCTTCTTGCATGGTGAGATGGGGTTTTTTATAGAAAATTTAGAGATAGGGAATATAGTTTATGTTATAATACGTGTATGTGAATGTGTGAATTTATAAAGGACGGAGATACAGATGAAGTTAAAAACACGTATTATTGTGGGCTTCGTTGCGATCATTCTGCTGCCGCTGCTTCTTTTTTCCGCAAGTCTGTACGGGTTCAGCCAGACGCAGGCGAAGCATGTGCAGGAGAGCAGCAGCCAGGCTTCGGATTCCAGCCAGATGGTCTATGATATTTCGCTGCCGCAGTCTTCCAGCAGCCAGGTGAAGCTGATGGCCAAGGATATGATCCTGACCGCAACGATCATCCTTGTTTTTACCGCGTTGTCCGTGGGGCTGTGGATCTACAGGAGCATTGCGGTTCCGCTGGTGAAGCTTAAGAAGGCTACCAAGAACATCAAGGAGGGGAATCTGGATTTTGTGCTGGAGGTTGAGGGGAATGATGAATTTTCCCAGCTTTGCCAGGATTTTGAGGAGATGCGTAAGCGTCTGAAGGAGTCCACGGAAGAGAAGATCCTGATGGATAAGGAGAATAAGGAGCTGATCAGCAATATTTCCCATGATCTGAAGACGCCGATCACTGCGGTGAAGGGTTATGTGGAGGGGATCATGGATGGTGTGGCGGATACGCCGGAGAAGATGGACCGGTATGTGCGTACCATTTATAATAAGACCAATGAGATGGATCATCTGATCAATGAGCTGACCTTTTATTCCAAGATCGATACCAATCGTATTCCGTATACGTTCAGCAAGCTGAATGTGGAGGATTATTTTTCGGATTGTGCGGAGGAGCTTGGGCTTGAGATGGAGACCAGGGGGATCGAGCTTGTGTATGCCAATTATGTGGAGAAGGGTGTGCAGGTTATTGCGGATGGTGAGCAGATCCGCCGTGTGATCCATAATATCGTGAGTAATGCCATTAAGTATATGGAGAAGCCAAGGGGGATCATCCAGCTTCGGGTGAAGGATGTGGGTGATTTTATCCAGGTGGAGATCGAGGATAACGGCAAGGGTATTGCCGCCAAGGATCTGCCGTATATTTTTGACCGTTTTTACCGTACCGATGTTTCCAGAAATTCTTCCAAGGGAGGAAGCGGTATCGGACTTTCCATCGTAAAGAAGATCATGGAGGATCATGGTGGAAAGGTCTGGGCCACAAGCCGGCTGGGAATCGGAACGATCATGTATTTTGTTCTCAGAAAATATCAGGAGGTACCGATGAATGAGTAGGATTTTGATCATAGAGGATGAGGAAGCGATCGCGGATCTGGAGAAGGATTATCTGGAGCTTTCGGGTTTTGAGGTGGAGATCGAGAACCGTGGTGATACGGGGCTTGTACGTGCCATGAAGGAGGAGTTTGATCTGATCATCCTGGATCTGATGCTTCCGGAGGTGGATGGCTTCGATATCTGCAGGCAGGTCCGTGAGGAGAAGAATACGCCGATCATTATGGTTTCGGCCAAGAAGGATGATATCGATAAGATCCGGGGACTGGGTCTTGGCGCGGATGATTATATGACCAAGCCGTTCAGCCCAAGTGAGCTGGTTGCACGTGTGAAGGCGCATATGGAGCGTTATAACCGGCTGGTTGGTTCCAATGTGCATAAGAATGATGTGATCGAGATCCGTGGTATTAAGATCGATAAGACGGCCAGGCGTGTGTGGGTCAATGGTGAGGAGACGACGTTTACTACCAAGGAGTTTGATCTTTTGACTTTTCTGGCTGAGAATCCGAACAGGGTTTTTACAAAGGAGGAGCTTTTCCGGGAGATCTGGGATATGGAGTCTGTGGGTGATATCGCTACGGTTACGGTGCATATCAAGAAGATCCGTGAAAAGATCGAGTTTAATACGGCCAAGCCTCAGTATATTGAGACGATCTGGGGTGTGGGGTACCGGTTTAAGGTGTGATAGAAATATGATAAAAATGGAGGGGAATATCGTCTGGTGATAGCCCCTCCTTGTTTTTAGGATGAAAAGGACGAACTATGGAAGACAGATTATACAAGAAACTGGAAGCGTACGGTAAGAGTGATTTTTATCCGTTTCATATGCCGGGGCATAAGAGGAATCCGCTGGCTGTGGAGGGGGATTTTCCGGTGGAGAGGGATATTACGGAGATTGACGGGTTTGATAACCTGCATCATGCTGAGGATATTTTGAAAAGGGCGCAGGAGGATGTCGCACGGCTTTATGGTGTGCCGGAGAGTTTTTACAGTATTAATGGAAGCTCCGGGGCGATCCTGGCGGCGGTGTCTGCGGCTGTGGATAAGGGGGGACAGATCCTGGTGGCAAGGAACTGCCATAAGGCGGTTTACCATGCAATTTATCTGCGGGAGCTGAGTGCCACGTATATTTATCCACATGAGGATCCGAAATTGGGGATAAACGGAGGGATTTCACCCGGCCGTGTGGAAATGTATCTGGCGGAAAATCCGGAGATCCAGGCGGTGCTGATCACTTCGCCGACTTATGACGGCATCGTGTCGGATGTGGCTAGGATCGCGGAGATCGCGCATCACTATGGTGTGCCGCTGATCGTAGATGAGGCTCACGGGGCGCATTTTCGGTTTTCGGATTATTTTCCGGTGTCTGCGGCGCAGCTTGGTGCGGATGTGGTGATCAACAGTGTGCATAAGACGCTGCCCTGTCTGACCCAGACGGGGGTGATCCACCTGTGCAGTGATCGTGTGAGCCGGGAAAAACTGAAGCGTTTTCTGGGAATCTATCAGAGCAGCAGTCCTTCTTATATTCTTATGAGCAGCATTGATGCGTGCATGGATAAGCTGGAGCGTGAGGGGGATGAGATGTTCCGTGTGTTTACGGAGAATCTGGAAAAAGCACGCAGGCGTCTTTCCGAGTGTAAGTATATCCGGCTGGTAACGCCGCAGGCCTGTGAGTGCCAGAGAGTTTTTGATTTTGACAGATCCAAGATATTGCTTTCTACTGTGAACAGTTCGCTGAACGGCCGGGAGCTGCATCAGATCCTCCGGAGGGAGTTTCATCTGGAAATGGAGATGGAGGCGGAGAATTATGTGCTGGCGCTGGCGGCTGTGGGTGATACGGCGGAGGGCTTTGAGAGGCTTTGTGATGCTATTGAAGAAATTGACCGCCGTGAATCGTTAAAATACAGAGAAGAGGCTGTGGAGAAGGAGCCTTTGAAAAACGGAAAAATGAAGCAGATCATGCGGATCTCCCAGGCTATGGATGCGGAGAGTGAGCGGTGTCCGCTGGATGAGTGTATCGGACGGACGTCCGGGGAGTTTGCGTATCTTTATCCGCCGGGGATCCCGCTGATCGTTCCGGGGGAACAGATTTCTGGACATTTCGTAAAAAATGTGAGAAGATACCTGGAACAGGGCTTTGAGGTCCAGGGCCTGAGCGACCAGACCAGTGAGACGGTGTGTGTTGTGAGAAATGAGATGTAACAGAGGAGACATATGGGAAAGATTTTTTACATTATGGGAAAAAGCTCTTCCGGTAAGGACAGTATTTACAGACAGCTGGAGGGGAACCAGGAGCTGGGGCTTAAGCGGCTTGTCATCTATACTACCCGTCCGATCCGGGATGGAGAGGAGAACGGAAGAGAATATTTTTTTGCAGATGAGAATAAACTGAAGGAGTTCCGAAGAAACGGGAAGCTGATCGAGGCGCGTACTTATCAGACAGTTTACGGGCCGTGGACATATTTTACTGCGGATGACGGGCAGGTGTCTGTGGGTAATGACAGCTATCTGGGGATTGGTACACTGGAGTCTTTTGTGAGGCTCCGGGAGTATTACGGCAATGAAGTGATGTGGCCTATTTATATAGAGGTGGAAGACGGAGAGCGTCTGGAGCGTGCGCTTGCCAGGGAGAAGACCCAGGAGGTGCCGAAGTACGAGGAGATGTGCAGGCGTTTTCTTGCAGACCAGAATGATTTTTCCGAGGAAAATATTCTTAAAGCAGGTATATGGAAGCGTTTTGAGAATCATAATCTGGATGAATGTGTGAAGGAGATCGTAAATTATATAAAATCTGTACAATAAGGAAAAATAGTTTTTTTTATACAGAAGATTATGTTATAATTAGTTGAAAGATGTCCGCCGGGTATAACGGAGGGCACAAAAGGCAGAAAGAGGTGATTCTTATGGCAGGATTTCATGACATCATCGGCCATGACGATATAATCAGGCATTTGAAGAATGCGATAGAGACAGGGAAGGTATCCCACTCTTATATTTTTACAGGGGAACCGGGATCCGGCAAGAAGCTTCTTGCGGGGACTTTTGCGGCAGCGCTGCAGTGTGAATCGGGAGAGTCTGAACCGTGTATGACTTGTGATTCCTGTAAGAAGGTGATCGGCAAGAATCATCCGGATATCATTACAGTAACTCATGAGAAACCTGGAAGCATCAGCATTGACGAGGTGCGTGACCAGGTTGTGCGTGATGTGGATATCAAGCCGTACTGCAGTCCGTATAAGATCTATATCATTCCGGATGCGGAGATGATGACGGTGCAGGCGCAGAATGCCATTTTGAAAACTATCGAGGAACCGCCGGAATATGCGGTGATCATGCTGCTGACAAGCAATATCGACAGTCTTCTTCCTACGATCCGTTCCAGATGTGTGCGTCTGGATTTGAAGGTGGTGGATGACAGTCTTGTGAAGGAATATCTGATGGAGCATCTTCAGGTGCCGGATTATCAGGCTGAGATCGATGCGTCTTATGCGCAGGGTAGTATCGGCAAGGCGAAGGAGGCTGCGACTTCTCAGGAGTTTGCGGATATGACGGCCAATGCCCTGAAGATTTTGAAATATGCCAATTCCATGGAGGTTTATGAGCTGACAGAGGCGATCAAGACTTTGACTGCTGATAAGAATAATATCAATGATTATCTGGATATTTTCCAGTTCTGGTTCCGCGATGTTCTGATGTTTAAGGCAACAAGGGAAATTGACAACCTGGTTTTTAAACAGGAGATTAATTTTATCAGAGAGCAGGCCAGCGAGCGTTCTTATGAGAATATCGAAAAAATCCTTGAGGCACTGGAGAAGACGAAGGTGCGTCTCCGTGCCAATGTTAATCTCGAACTTGCCCTGGAGCTCCTGTTCCTGACAATTAGGGAGAAATAGAATGGAAAAGGTAGTTGGAGTCAGATTTCGTAACGTTGGTAAGATTTATTATTTTAATCCTAAGAATTATAAGGTGAAGGTCGGCGATCATGTGATCGTGGAGACTGCCCGTGGTGTGGAGTATGGCCGTGTTGTCCTGGAGCCGCGCAGCGTGAAGGAGGACGAGGTGGTCCATCCGCTGAAGGAGGTTCTCCGTGTTGCAACGAAGGAGGACGAGGATCATGAGGCTGAGAACCGCCAGAAGGAGAAAGAGGCTTTTAAGATCTGTAAGAAGAAGATCCGTGAGCATGAGCTTGATATGAAGCTGATCGATGCGGAGTATACCTTTGATAATAACAAGGTGCTGTTTTATTTTACAGCGGATGGCCGTATTGATTTCCGGCAGCTGGTTAAGGATCTGGCGTCTGTGTTTAAGACCAGGATTGAGCTTCGTCAGATCGGTGTCCGTGATGAGACGAAGATCCTTGGCGGTATTGGTATCTGTGGAAGGACGCTTTGCTGTCATACGTATCTTTCGGAGTTTGCACCGGTTTCCATCAAGATGGCGAAGGAGCAGAATCTTTCTCTGAACCAGACGAAGATTTCCGGTGTCTGTGGTCGTCTGATGTGCTGTCTGAAGAATGAGCAGGAGACTTATGAGGAGCTGAACCGGAATCTTCCGGGTATCGGTGATATGGTAACGACGCCGCAGGGTGTTTCGGGTACGGTCCAGAGTGTGAATGTTCTCCGGCAGATGGTTAAGATCGTGGTTGAGGTGAATGACGAGAAGGAGATCCAGGAGTTTCCGGTCCGTGATCTGAGGTTCCGCCCTAAGAGAAAAAAGGGTAAGGGTGGTTCTGCTGATCACGAGGAGAAAGAGGTTAAAAAGGGAGATTCGAAGCCGAATGAGAAGTGATCTGGTTTATTGCGGTGAGCGTGTGGATGATCTTCAGAATGGGTTGTTTGTGATCCAGGATCCGAAGAAGTTTTGCTTTGGGATGGATGCGGTTCTGTTGTCTGGTTTTGCCCGGGTGAAGAGGGGTGAGGTTGCTCTGGATATGGGGACTGGTACGGGGATCATTCCGATTTTGCTTTCTGATCGTACGGATGGGGAGCATTTCACGGGGCTGGAGATCCAGCATGAGTGTGCGGAGATGGCTGACCGTAGTGTGAGGTATAATGGTCTTGAGGACAGGGTTCGGATCGTTGAGGGTGATATCAGGGAGGCTGCCGGGATTTTTGGGGCGGCTTCTTTTGATGTGGTGACGTGTAATCCGCCGTATATGATCGGGCAGCATGGGTTGACGAATCCGCATCTTCCGAAGGCGATCGCGAGGCATGAGATTTTGTGTTCGTTTGATGATGTGGCTTGTCAGGCTGCCCGGGTCCTGAAGGACCGGGGGCGGTTTTTTCTGGTGCACAGGCCGTTTCGGCTTGTGGAGCTGATGGTGACTTTGACGAAGTATAAGCTGGAGCCTAAGAGGATGCAGCTGGTGTATCCTTTTATTGATAAGGAGCCGAATATGGTGTTGATCGAGGCTTGTAAGGGCGGGAATTCCAGGATCCGGGTTGAGCGGCCGCTGGTGGTTTATGAGCGGCCTGGGGTTTATACGGAGGATGTTTTGGAGTTGTATCGGATGGTGTGAATGTTGTGATGTTGTGGCTTAGGGTGGCTGCCTGGTTGGTTGTTTGGTTGGTTGTGAGAGATTGGGTGGCTGCTCGGGAGGGTTTGGGCCATCGGCGCTGCGCTGGATGGCTGGGAGGTAGTGGTGGCTGTGGTACTTCGGTTGGTGAAGGGACGGCGAGGGGAGGCAGGCTGCTGGTGGTGACACGCTGCGCCCCCTGCTCGGCTGCGGCGCCGGTTTGCTGCCATTCGCGCAAACTCGCTTCGCTCAAACAGTGCGCTCGGTGGCAGCAGCTATCCTCACCTCGCTGACGGGGGCTCCGCTAACGTCACCACCAGCAGCCTGCCTCCCCTCGCCTGAGATTCAAAGCGAGAGATCGCAACGCATAGTGCGCTGAATATCGAAGAATACAGGCACCTTGCCAGAAGTGAATCACTGAGAAAGTGAAGAAATGAAATAATATCGGCATAGCGTAGCACATTGAATATCGAAGCATACGGGCACCTTGCCGGAAGTGAACCACTGAGAAAGTGAAGAAATAAAACAACATCGGCACAGAGTAGCACATTGAATATCGAAGCATACGGGCACTTTGCCAGAAGCGAACCACTGAGAAAGTGAAGAAATAAAACAACATCGGCACAGCATGGCGCACTGAGTATCGAAGCATACAGACACCTTGCCAGAAGTGAACCACAGAGAAAGTGAAGAAATAAAACAACATCGGCACAGCGTAGCGCGCTGAGTAGCGAAGCATACAGACGCCTTGCCGGAAGTGAACTACAGAGAAAGTGAAGAAATAAAACAACATCGGCACAGCGTAGTGCGCTGAATACCGAAGCATACAGACACAAGTCAACAAATAAGAACAACGAATCCCTTGCACTACTTAAAAAAAGCCCAAGGGGTGTGCAGAGGGGGCGCGGCTTTGCGGCCCCTTTGCGGTTTTCAAAGTTTCCAAACTTAAACAAACCCCCGCGGTTAAGCGAAATATCCCCCGCGGCCAAGTGGAAAAAACTCCCCGCGGTCAAGCGAGAAAAGAGGAAAATATGAAACAAAACGGAAAACTATACTTATGCGCCACCCCCATAGGAAATCTCGAAGACATCACCCTTCGAGTACTAAGAACCCTTCGGGAAGTGGACTTAATCGCTGCGGAGGATACCCGCAACAGCATAAAACTTCTGAATCATTTTGATATAAAAACCCCCATGACCAGCTACCACGAATACAATAAGATCGATAAGGGTCATGTCCTCGTGGAAAAGCTGCTGGCGGGTACAAACATTGCGTTAATCACAGATGCAGGTACTCCGGGTATCTCAGATCCCGGGGAGGAGCTTGCCGCCATGTGTTATGAAGCCGGAATTGAAGTGACTTCACTTCCGGGTCCTGCTGCCTGTATCACTGCTCTGACTTTGTCAGGCCTGCATACCAGGCGTTTTGCTTTCGAGGCTTTTCTTCCGGCGGATAAGAAAGAACGAAAAACGATCCTGGAGGAGCTTTCCTGTGAAACCAGGACTATTATCCTGTATGAGGCACCTCACAGGCTTGTACGGACTCTTGGTGAGCTCAGAGAGGCGCTTGGCAACCGCCGGATGACTCTTTGCAGAGAGCTGACCAAGAAGCATGAGACGGCATTCCGGACTACGATCGATGATCTGATGGATTTTTATAAAGATGAGAAGCCGCTGGGTGAGTGTGTTCTTGTGATCGAGGGCAGGAGCCGCAGTGAGATGGAGGCGGAGAAGCGTGCTTCCTGGGAGGAGATTTCCATTGCGGAGCATGTGGCGATGTATGAGCAGCAGGGGAATTCCAGGAAGGATGCCATGAAGCTTGCTGCCAAGGATCGTGGTGTTTCCAAGCGGGATATTTATAAGGCGCTTCTGGATGGAGAAGATTCTGCTGAATGATCAGGTGTAATTGTGGTACGGATCGTAGGTAACGTGATCGTGGATGATTGAATAAGCTGCATACTGTGACCAAGGATTTTTGGGAACGTATGTGGCTTTTTTTATCCAATGCGTCGTAAAACCCCTTGCGTCAGCTATGGGGATATAAGACGCGTCCATCGAATTTATGCAAGTAATTGAAGATGGACAAAATAGTAATTGTATTAACTAATGAGCCATAGTATAATATAAATATAAACATAACATATAAATCAAACAACAATGTCGTCTATTCCTGTAAATACCATGTAGTATGGTGTCCAAAGTATAGACGAAAAGTATTAATTAATGGTGTGGACGTCCGGCTGAAGGAGCTGCTCACAGAGTAT
>ENA-OQNI01000921-OQNI01000921.1-human-gut-metagenome-genome-assembly--contig:-NODE-921-length-24003-cov-8.445091_pt1 | contig 24003 bp, 24 predicted proteins | sample MGYA00242627_ERZ504876 | MGnify/ENA primary metagenome ERZ504876 (study PRJEB26092, sample SAMD00036386) | human gut metagenome | host: Homo sapiens | study: EMG produced TPA metagenomics assembly of... | reverse complement strand
TTTATGGGGTAAGGGGATTTTGTGTCTGCGACATTTCTGTTGTGCAAGAAATATGTACAATAAAATGAATTTTGTCGCTTTGCAAGCAAAATCCCACTAAACCCTATAGGTTGCGGATTTGAGGTATACATGAAAGAAGGTATCAGAGTAGATACCTTCTTTCATTTTATATATTCCTGTTTTATAAAGAAATATTAATTTTCCATGCACCTGTTTTTCTGGCACCGATTCTCGATATGACTCTTTTTTCCGCAAGGCTCTTGATACGTCTGGCAACCGTAGCACGATGCAAATTCAACTGTTCGGACAATTCCGTATAGGTGATGTCAGGCTTGGCTTGAATAAGTCTCAACATCTGCAAATCCTCTTCACTTATAGTCGCGTTTATAGTCGCATCAGCATCACTTATAGTCGCATTTATAGTCGCATCTGCCACTTTTATAGTCTCACTTTCAAACTCAACACTTGTACGGAAAATATCCTGTTCAAAAAAATGGGGATGCCCACCTTGATAATACTTGGCGTATTTGAAAATATTACGCACACCGGAACCGAGTTTGTCGGCCAATCCGATATTGCGGAAAAAGGAGGCGATGATTGGATTTTTGGGATTCGGCTCAAAATTTTCCGGGGTTATCTCACCCGACCACGAGGCACGGTTAGCATTTTCCGTGTATATACGGTTATTCTCAATAACGAATTTGGCAGGATAAGAACTTGAAAATTCTCTATGGATGAGTATGTTTGATACCATTTCCCTGCATATTACTCCACGCAGGCTTATCCGTTGTTCATTTTCAAGATAAAACGGATCCGGCAAATGTTTTTGGGCAAATTCCATCAACAGATCATAGCTTTCCACAAGGTTGGTACATACAATCTCCCTGTCGTCATACCGGTCTATATTGATTCGGCGAAGCAAAGCATCCGTTTCATAAGCCGGTGCCACATCTTTTATAACGTCGTCACGACCTAACAGTAATACGGCTGCAAGATTCAGTCCATGCTTTCCTGTCTCATGATTCGTACCGAACAGACCGGCAGAGCGTAACAACTCCATATCATCCGTCTTTTGCCAAATATGCCGACCGTTAGCGGAATTAGCAGCCATTTGTCTGATAGTCGGCAAAAGGTCGAGTCGCAAATCTTCCACTTTTATATATGGAAATACCTTCCGTTCTGTAAAGATACTTTGCTTACGGATATACATCATCGCTATTTGTGAGGTGCTGGTCACGTGTACGTCCGCATCATCCACCCGGTCAAATATCTCCTTTTTATAGGAATGGACTTCTGCACTCGGATTGACATGAATGTGTATCACGGTTTTACCCTCATAGAGAAGCGGTCTGGGCTCCAAATAAACAGTAGGAGTTATCAAATCCGAATTGCTGACACAACTGATAAAATTCTTAATCATTGAAGATACGGAATTTTCAGGTACGCCGACAACACGACCGGAATCCGTCACGCCTAAAAATAGATCACCGCCAAAACGGTTGAGAAAAGAGCATACCGTTTCATAGGTATCGCTTTCAATGCCATTTCCACAGCGTTTAAACTCCACCCGAATGGTTTCTCCTATTTCCAGTATTTCTTTAAATCGTTCTTGTTCCATTGTTCTAATTGTTAGGCAAAAATACAAAATATCCAGCACATAAACTTGTGTAGGACATGATTCTTTTGTTTAAAGTCAATTCACGGCATCCTTTTCTTATCGCGCAACAGGTCATTGACATCCTTATAATAAGAAAACGCCTCCATCATATTATATACCGTAGCCGTATTCATTTCCCGAAGCAGATCCACCGCCTTTCGTCCGGCATCGTCATTGTCGAGGAAGCAATAGATTTTCTTGTATGCTTTCAACCGGGACAGAGCTTTGGACAGGTTGTTCACCGAGTTCAGTACAATTAAATCCGGCTGTCTGCACGGAGGCGGCAACTTTCCTTGTTTTACTAGTGTCAAATAAGAAAGAAAGTCCATAAAGCCTTCAAACAGGCAACATGCCAAAGTGGTCTTTGTGGTGTTGGTCACTGATATGTCTTTAGGTGCAATGCACCCTTTGTAGTACGGACTGCGCATTTCATATCCACCGGCTATATTAGGAAAACCGATAGCGAAGTAGGCTCTTCCACGGCAGGTATAGTGTATCTCCCAGCATTCCCTGATTCCGATTTCCATATCAATGCCCCGTGAAGCCAGATAGGACTTCAAGGCTACCGAAGTCAGCGCACCGATTTGGATGTTCCGCAAGATCTCATTCCTTTCCTCAGAAGAGGGCAGGAATGTTCTTGCCTTGACAGGTACTCCCGGGGTGGCGTTTTCTATCAGTTTCAGTACACGGGATATATCATTGGTATGATAGATAAGAATACCCAAGTCTATGATGTCGCCACTCCGGGCAAGTCGTAGGCTCGGTACAGAACGCCTTACTGCCTTTCGGCAGTAGGTTTTCCCGTACCTGCCCCCAAACCGTACTTGCATGTCTCCACGCATACGGCTCTCCGTTGATAACATGACTTTATTTAGCATGGCTGTGTATTTTGGCATAACACTTTTCACAGACAACCAATGTCTTCCTATGCTTTTCAAGCATCAGCCTGTCGCATTCAGTTTTTCCTTTAAGCTGATTTAGCTTTCTGACATGACGCATGACTACAGGTCCGACTTTTCCACATAATTCACATGTTCTCGCATCCAATCGCTCAGTAAGTGTCGGCTGTGGAATTGCGATTGTGTAGGATAAGTCGTTTACCTCCGTATAGTACATTGGTGGTTTACGTTTGAATCCCTCATTATAGAATTTCCTGTACCGTAATTTACCTTTTGCATCCTGATATGGCACTATAATGTCATTCCCAACCTTATATTTGTCAATGACTTTGCTTACAGTGCTATTGGTTTTTCCTGCAATGGTATGGTACATACTGTACTCCATGATGTATCCAAACTTTGAGAGCGCGTATGCCACGTTGTTGGCAATGCAGTAGTAGTTGTAGAACCCTCTGATTTCAGAGTTATATGCCGCCACTATGTCCTCGATTTTCTTCTTCATAAGATTGCCTCTGAACTTTGCAAACCAAACTTGTCGGCCATTTTCTACCTTGTATCTGATGGCGCTGTATTCTTCCAGTTTGTTCCGCACCGTTTCTATGGCGACCTTTAGGACTATCTTACCGTTGTAATAACGGGCTGGCACATTGTTCTTGTCCCGCTTGATAGCATCAGACTTACGGACTGAAACATCGAAGCCAAGAAATTTCGCGGGCTTTTGTGCGTTTGTTATCAATGTCTTTTCCTGTGACAGTTCCAGCTTGAGGTTTTCTTCCATATACTTGGTAATGTCCGACTTGATTTTAACGCACTCTGCCTTGCTTCCGATAACACCAATGAGGAAATCATCTGCGTATCTTACGTATCGAAGCCTTCTGTATGTTTCATCCATACTGTCTCTGCTCTCAATCTTTTGCCTTTCACGTCTCAGTTTCTCATACTCATCCCTAAGCTGTAATCTGACATCTGCATCCTGTATGTTCTTGATGCTTTTAAGGATGCGTTGCATCTTATCGCTAAGTTGCTTGTATTCTTTGGTGATGTGTCTTTCTTTTCCCTTATTGAAGCGTAGGGCGTATTCTTCCATATACTTGTCAAAATTATCAAGATAAATGTTTGCCAGTATAGGACTGATATTACCGCCTTGTGGAGTTCCCTTGTTTGTATTATGAAACTTCCAGTCTTCAATATATCCCGCATTCAACAACTTGCGGATAAGCCTTAGAAATCTATCATCGGCAATCCGTTTCCGCAAAGTTGCAATCAATACATTGTGGTCTATGTTGTCGAAGAATCCTTTAATGTCTCCTTCCACAAACCATTTTGTACCTGTAAATGTCTTTTGGATATGGGTCAATGCGGTATGGCAGCTTCTGTTTGGTCTGAATCCATGTGAGGTGTTTGCAAACACCTCTTCATAGACGGCTTCAAGAATCATGCGCACCACCTCCTGTACAAGTTTGTCCTCAAAGGAAGGAATTCCAAGCGGTCTTTTCTTACCGTTTTTCTTGGGTATGTATATCCTTTTTGCCGGATTAGGCTTGTAAGACTCATCTCTCAAAGATGCAATGACTTTGTTTATTCTTTGAAGACTCATCCGATTGATGGTTTTCCCATCCGTACCGGGTGTCATATTGCCTGGTTTGGCGTAAATACGCTGGTAAGCAACATGAAACATCTCCTCATTGAATAAGATACGGTACAGCCTTTCGAACTTGTAATCCGAAACTTTACCATGCTTGTTTAAAGCTTTTAATACTTGCTCAGGACTTCTCATAATGTCTCACACATTTTCCATTATTTGTATTAAGTTATCTAACTGCTTCCCTTCGCCATGTTACAAGGCTTTCCCTTGCTCGGACTACTACGGAAGCTCCGTTCCCATGTCAGATATTCAGGGTCCTATGCCCATAGCCTTACGGCATTCTGATTTAGGGAATCCCCATTTGCTTTCACAATAACTGTTTGGCTCGGCAGACTGTCGGATGCGACTTACGTTCCTATTCCACTTATTGTGGTTGCTCTGAAGCCAGCTCCTGCTCCATTGTAATTTCGGTTTACATGGGGTGCTTCAGCCCGACGTGAATCAAATACCTTTCGTCGGGGCTGGTACGTGTGCAGCAGAACTATCGTTCAACCAATCAGGCTTCATCCTTGTGTCTGTCTTTTCCTCTCGCCATGCAGTCGCAGCTTGGTATTTAGCTGACTAATGACTTTACCGACATGCTTTTGTCACCTTTGGATTTCTCCTCCAGCTAAGTCGTTGAGGATAGGTCTGTTGAACTCTAACCTAATCTCTTGCCATAGAGATATTTATTGTGTAGCCTATATGGGCGCATCGAAATCATACCAGATATTCCGATTTTTATTGACTTTGAATGAAGGTGTCATATCTTCCCTATACGGGGCACGGAACCATGCCGCACAAGCGGTTTCCCTTGTAGGGAAACAACCGATTGCTTTCAAGAAGTCCACAATATCTATTTGTTTGGTCTGGGCTATGTTCATAATAACTTTTGTGTTTCTATTCGGGTTTAATAAAGTTTATCTTATATATACACCGACGTTAAACTAAACCTCTTTATCGGAGGTACAGCCGCTATACTCCAGCACCTTCGGATTGTAATGGTAGCTCTTATCCTGTTTCACGATAATGCCACGCCCCATCAGATACTTGTTCAGTTCAATGCAGATGTTCCGGCCACGCTTGAAGCCGATTTCGGTATATCCCTGTTGGAGCGCTTTGATAAGCGGTCTGTATCCGGTTATGTCCCCCTCGCTGAATGCCAGCCTGAGAGCCTGGGCGTGTTGTACATCGGAAATGGATTCGCAGAAGCCCTTACGCTCTTGTGTAAACGAGTATTCTCCCACCAGTTCAGGCAAGGCATCGTTATTGATGCGGAAAGCGAACGGCTCAAACTCCTTTTCACGAATGTGCATGGCTTTTACTTCACTGATATTACCGTCAAACTGGCTCTTGGTGATTTGCAGAATGGTTTCCGCTTTGTTATTCAGTTCTGTGCCGATATGTCCTCTCGTATTGTCATCTCCTTTGTTCAGATGTAATACTGTATGGATATGGAGGTCGTGCATACTTGACCAGCGCATGAGGTCGTTTATCAAATCAACAGACTCACTGGGACTGTTGATGTCATACAGGAGGTCACGGATGCCGTCAATGACAACAAAACCGATACCCGGATCGGAAGCCAGCGCATGGTTGATAATCTGTCGGCGTTGTTTGGGGCTGTATTCCCGCAGCATGAAAAATTCGAGGTTGTCCGTTTCACGGTCAGTAGGTAGCCCGGCCAGTCTCAGGATGCGTTCAAGCACCTTGTGGCAATGGCATTTGCTTTGTTCCGTATCTACATAAAGCACCTTGTGCTTGCCTTCCGGCAAATGTGCGTTGTAGCGTAACACGTTTTTGCCCGACAACGCTGCAGCCACAATTGCCGTGATGTTGAAAGTCTTTTTGCTTTTGGGCTTACCGACCGAAGCACTGAAGTTGCCGAGCGTGGCAATGGTTATGTCATCGACACGGACAATTTCCGGCGGAAAAGCGTAGGTCTCGGTGACACGTAGGCGGATGAATTGCAGGATTTGTTTATAAACCGAACGGTCTATGTCATTTCCGGTTTGAAGCAGGTGGGTCGGTATCATGGCTTTCCCCCTTTCTTTTTATGGTTGGGCTTGCCGGTGTGGTCATGGGCGGTCATTATAGCAGCCTGTCTTTCCAGTTCCCTTTGTGAAAGGACTGGATTGCGCCGTTTCCATTCATCCAGTTCCTTCCTTTCAAAGAAGATGTTCTTGCCATTCGGTTTGGTGTAGGATATGTCACGGTTGGAGGTAAGCCGGTACATATGCCCTTTGGAGATATTCAGGTATTTGGCGGCTTCATCAATATTCAGCATATCTTTCAGGTAATAGAGTTGATTCTCCACGCTTTCAAAACGCTCTATCAAGGCTTCAAGCGTCCCGAAACGATCAATGAAGGCTTCAATGGTGGTTATCTTGCCCAATACTACGTTTATATCTTCCATTCGGGTCAGGATGACGGCCACATCTTCTACCCGTTTAAGTGTTTCAAGAAATCCGGCTTCTGTCATGATGCAAATTGTTTATCGGGTTCAACACATTCATTCATGCTGTCCGGCATCTCCTTTGGACAGTTTTTTTCGGTTTCTTCCACTTGGTTCCGGCAGAGCCATTCGTCCAATTCCTGCTTGTTAAAATACAACAGTTTACCGGACGGTCTGTAGTGGGGGATATGCCCGTTCTTGGCAAGTTTGTACAACTGGCTTCTCGACAGCCCCATATACAGGCAGGCTTCTTTGAAATTGAGTGTTTTCTTGATGCAAAACAGCATATTTTCAATCTTCTCCGTTTGTTTCTGGAGCATACTAAGCTTCAGGAAACACGATGAACAGGACACCGCTACACAGTTTCTTTCTTCTTGTTGGTTCATTTCGTATTCTTTTTTGAGTTAGACATGGGGGAGTGATACCCCGAAACTTTATCGCTTCGGGGCAAAGGTAGATATGTGTTTTTCAATGCTTGTAAAAAGGAGAGTAACAGTTCGGAAGTGTTATCCGAACTGTTATCCTTTTCTGTGTCACTAGTTATCCGTTGTGTTTCTTTCTGTCATTTCTCTGACAGCTTGTACGCATTGGCTGATTACCTCTTGCATACTGTTTGGATTGCTCTTGGCAAGACTAAGTGCACTGGAATACTGGCCGTGTTTGAGCGGACAGTCGTCTCTGGAGCCCAATATGGAACCGGCCTGTTCCAACAGATGTTCCCAACGTCCGAGAATGAGACGGTGGTGACATAACCGGTCGAAAAAAAAGCTACTAACCGGTTATTGGCAGACTTCAACGGCTGATGCAATGTGCCTTCCAAAAGAGAACGCAGTATACCTGCATTCACAGGGGTAGTGAAAAGTTGAGCCTCATTAGCACAATGCGCAATGAGGCTCAGTTGATTGTCATTCAAAAAGCTACCCAAAGACAAGGCAGGAAGGTTCGTTTCAGGGCGTGGCTTATCCGGTTCTTCTTTCAGACCGGAGGATGCTTTCGTCGTGTTGAACAGACGAAGCAACTCATCCATGCGGTTAGGAGCAAAAAGTATATTGGAGAAGAATAGCTCCACAAGGTCTTTACGTTTTGTCAGTATTCCTCTGAGAATACCGATGTTTTTCCGATGTCGGTTTTTCCCGGCGGCATCCCGGTGGTCACTATAATAATGACCGTTCAGAAAATCCTCCACATACAGTTCATACAATTTACTCTCACCGATAACTTCCTTCCGATAAGTAAAAGAGGCTTCCTTCAGCAAGGCAAAAAGTTCATCACGTTCATTTCCGACACTTTTGTGCGGTTTGTTTGCCAATCTCTTGTTTTAAAAAAAGGCAATCATTTCTACGGTTACGCTTCATAAATCTATTGTTTTAAGTTATTGGATAAATGCGTCATCCAAAAGGGAGACGGCATGGTCTTTCTTAGAATTGATGATTTGTGCGTACCTCTGAGTGTGTCTGATATTGGCATGACCCAATAATTGACTTGTCGTATAGATGTCAACCCCTGCGGTCAAGGCCAGCGTTGCGAACGTATGGCGGGCCACGTGGAATGAGAATTTTTTTTCTATTCCGGCATCTGTGGCCCAATCGCGAAGTATGCTTTTATACCAAATACTCAACTTGGGAAATACACGGTCTTCAGAAGAAGCATCCCCTTGTTCCGGCATCCATTTCCGTGCATTCATGTTCAATGGCAAATACAACAATGCGCCGGTTTTATACTGCCGTATTTCTACCTGCCACCTATTTCCGTTTTTACTAATGTGTTTCCAACACAAGTTTTTGATGTCCATAATGCGCAAACCGCAAAAACAGGAAAACAAAAACGCAGCCTTCATATCATTCCGACGGCAAGGAGTTGCAATAAGACGTTTTACTTCCTCTACTGTAAGATATTCACGTTTGGCTTCCGAACCTGAAAGCATATCCCGTTTGATTTTCTTGAATGGGCTTGACTGGAGCAGGTTCTCCTTAACTGCATAATTCAGTGCAGCCCGTATATAAGCGAGGTAGAGGAAAACCGTATTTTTGGCCAGTTGGTTATGGTCACGTGTGAGTGCAGGTCTATTTAGTAAATGGCTGAGAAATCTCATAATATAATCCCTATCTATTTCTGCAAGGGTAACACTGTTGTCGTACTTCTCCAATTCATTAGTTACCCGATCTACCCAAATAAGTGCAGATGCTGAAGCCCGTTTTTCCACATCTTGCCGATAATCTTTCATCCAGTCCGTGAAAAGCATATTCGCTTTATACGAACGGTCTGTGATACCTGCTATCTTGTTGGTCAGGTCCAAAATTTTTTCGGTCTTAATGGCATTGGCTATTGCGAGTGTGTTGGCATTTTGGATTTGCGCCGACACATCCGTTTCTGGTACAAGATAGAGTTTCAATGACTGGTTAGTTCTCCGGCCATTGTAGTAAATATCCAAATAGATGGACTTCCTGCCATCTTTGAGTTCATTAAAACGTAAACGGACAGGTTCCTTTACTTTAACTTGCTTTTTCGTACGTGCCATATACCTTTGTTGTACTATTATTCATGAAAAGATTAATTGCATTTTGTTATCCTGATTAATGTTACTATACAATAATGGATAACATAGCTTTCTGAGAAACAGACATAAAGAGGCTGTTTCTACAAAATACAAATATACACAGTATTTTTAATTAAACAATACATACTGTATAATTTAAAAATAGAAATAAGATTGTTATGGTCAAGCAGAATTGAATTACGAAAAATTTCTTTCCGCTATGACTGATACACAGATAATTGCGACATGCAAAATTTGCAATATATTTCTGTTTGACTATAAATATTAGAATAGAGAATCTATTAGTAATACAGCGGCTTCTTTTTTAGCATCTATGATTTTCGCATAAACTTGTGTTGTTTCCACATCGGCATGACCAAGTAACTGACTAGTTGTGTATAAATCTGCCCCCATGGTAAGCTCCATTGTTGCAAAAGTATGCCGACTCATGTGATAGGTCAGTTTTTTATTGATTCCTGCATTTTGGGCCCACTTCTTCAACTGTAAATCAATGGTAGAAGTGCAAGGCAGAGAAAATACATAATCTTCAGCACTTCTCTTAGTGTGAGGCAGATAGGCTTGCGCTTGCTTGTTGAGTGGCAAGTACAGCATCCGACCAGTTTTCTTTTGTCGCAACTCCATGTGAATATTCCCGTTATCTTCAATGATTTTTTTCCATTGCAAGGCACGGACATCACTTAACCGTAATCCACAGAAACAGGAAAACAAAAATGCAATTTTCACATCTGCTCTTGGTGCATCCGCCTCTATAAGCTTGCGGACTTCATCAATAGTCAGATACTCGCGTGGAGTTTCTTCACCGCAAATGGCTTTCCTGTCAATAGCCAATCCGGGATTTACAGACAACACATCATCATCAACTGCCATATTCAAGGCTGTAATGATAACCCCAAGATAATTGGATATGGTCTTTTTGGCAAAAGGAGCTTTGGTACGCTTTGCTTTTTGCCCTTTCATAAATTCAACAAAGCCATCCAAGAAATCCTTATCCACATCGCACAAACGAGCTTTGGCATTGTATTTCCGTAATTGTTTTAAGGCCGAATGCACACGGCTTTCTGATGATGTCTTTCCTTGTTGAATACTTCTGTTCTTATACTCGTTTACCCAATCAACCAGTAAAACCTTTGCCTTTTCTGAAATGGTTACGGGTGTTCTGTTGTTCGATATTTCAAGAATACGTTGTGCCCTTATTGCATCAGCAGCTTTCATTGTATGCTTGTTTTGCTTTCTTGCTTCCGATGAATTCTCTGGGATAAGGTACAATTTCAGAAACTCATACCGCCTCTTCTTCTCGTAGTAAATATCGAGATAGATAGACTTGTTTCCATTTTCCAGTTCCTTGAACCGGATGCGTACAGGGGTTGATTCTATTTTCTTGGTACGAGCCATATACTTGAATTGCTTATTTTCTTCTTCTACAAAGATAAGAATTTTAATCGAAAACAGGTGCTTTTTTGCACAACAAAATAGTAACATAAAAACTGTAAATAACACTATCGATGGCTAAAATCAACAATAAATGCAATTCTATATTTTTTTTATAAAATCCTGATATACATTGATATATTGTGCAATAATTGCATTTTTCTTGTGTTTTGTTTTTATATTCTATATATCGCGCCATTCATGGGAAAAGAGAAGACCGGGAAGTACCGTTCATGCAAGACTTGCTTTTCGTCAAGGAAACAAAGGAAAAACTCGACATTATTGTTGAAGCCATCCCCACGCTGCAATACCGCTACAAATTAGGTGTACAGCACACTCCCATTGTAGTAAGGAACACAGATATGGAACGCTTTATCAAGGCTGTAGAAGCCACAGAAAATCCGAAATACTACCGGCCGGAGGAAATAACCCCGGATATGCTGAACCGCAAGATACGCATCATCGGAGGACAACTGGATGGCTATACCGGAACTTTGGTGACGACACGGGGTTCCAAAACAAAACGGCTCTTGGTGGAACTGCCCTTGTTATTGGCAGCGGCAGTTGACGTGGAAACAGAGTTTATACAACTGATTTAAAAACATAAATATCTGATTATGTATGATATAACATTATTCACCGTATTAATTGTGTCTGCCATATTTTTTGTATGGGCAATAGTTAAGCATGTGAAACTTTCTCGCCAAGGTGAAAAGCCTGACGATGACCCTCAGCGAAAACCTTTTCTTGATAGTAATGGCAATCACAGTTATTATGACCGAAAAATTATTCAAAAATAAATTCAATCACTGACAGCTTTAATGAACAGGTTTGGCATAGAACTCGGCAAGTTGATGGAGAATCACTTGTTGGACATTCTTTTCAATGAGAGAGCCAATTGTAATTGCATCCACCTATATCGTGCAGCCGAATATTGGGTGGCTTTTGAGCGTTCAGCTTTCAACCTATGCTGTTCCTATGCAAAATCGGTTATCAACGCAATGAAAGTATTCAAAGTGCCTTTCCCCATTGTTGTAGCCAGTGTGGAGGAAAGGGAAATACCCTTTATTGTAGGCAGCATGAAGTGTACGAAAAAAACATCTGTAGAAAGGATTTACAAGATAGCCAAACCGTCAGATAGCCGGTTGTTCCAAGAATGGCATTACCAAAATACATCGGCGTTTCATAATAGAGGCTTAGCGAAACCCTTAAATAAGAAAAATTGAAAGTATGAATACATATAGAATCTTTTACATTTTGCTAATCGTAACTAGCATAGTGACGTTGGCTTCATGCGGTTCGTCTAAGGAAGTAGTGTATTTCCAGGACTTAAAACCCGGAGAAACCGAAATCAAGTTGCCGGAAGTGAAAGCTATCACAGTCCGTCCGGAGGATAAAATTTCCATCATTGTAAACAGTCGTGACCCACAGCTTACAGACTTGTTCAACTTGCCATACGTATCCCGGCAATTGGGGCAGTCGTTAAGAACGAATGGTGTAACCGTCTCAAGTAATCAGGGTGTTTCTGCTTATACGGTAGATGCTAATGGTGAGATAGATTTCCCAGTACTCGGTAAGATGTACGTGGCCGGGATGAAACGGGAAGAAATTGCTGAATACATAAAAAATGAATTGATAAAGGAGAATTTGGTGAAAGACCCGGTTGTTACCGTAGAATTTGCTAATCTTGGTATTTCTGTGTTGGGCGAGGTAAACAGTCCCGGGCGTTTCAGTATTGACCGTGACCGCATAACCATACTTGACGCACTGAGCATGGCTGGGGATTTGACTATTTACGGTAATCGTTCCAAGGTTATGGTGCTTCGACAAGAAGGAGATGTTCAACGAGTTTATGGGCTGAACCTCACTTCTGGTGAACACATATATACTTCGCCCGCCTATTATTTGCAACAAAATGACGTGGTTTATGTGGAACCGAATGCGGTAAAAGCCCGCCAATCTACTGTCAATGGTAACAATGTGCGTTCCACATCATTTTGGATTTCGTTGGCATCGTTGCTGACTTCAGTAGCAATTCTCATATTCAATTGATTATACCTCAATATCTCTAATTTAAATATCGTATATCGTGGCAACTCAAAACACCATAAGCTCTAAGCCTAAACAAGCAGATGATTTTATTCGCATACAAGACTTGTTCTACCTCTGTGTCAACAAATGGTATTGGTTCGTAATTTCGTTGGCAATCACAATAGGAGTGGCTATCATTTATCTTTTGACTACTCCACCGATATATACACGTTCCGCATCGCTCCTTATTAAGGAGGACTCCAAAGGAAACTCATTAGGCGACGCGGCAGGCTTAATGGGTGATTTTGACCTATTCCAAACCAATACCAACGTGAATAACGAAATACAATCGTTGCAATCTCCCGCAGTGATGCTTGATGTGGTTAAACGACTTCAACTTGATATCAGTTATTATACAGACGGTGGATTTTATAAAAAAGTATTGTATGGCAGGTCTCGCCCTTATAATGTGAGTTTTAGCGATGTGCTGGACAATGAGAGCGTTGCTTTTACCATTTATCCCAGCCAAGATGGCCAAATTAAGCTGTCTGATTTTTGCCGAGACGGCGAAGATTTGGAAGGAGAAGCAACTGTTATACCGAATGATACAGTCGATACTCCCATAGGAAAACTTGTTGTAAAGGCTGCGGGCGATTCGGTAGTTTATAATGCACCCGTTTATGTATCACGTAAAGGCTATCAAGATGCTACTGCAGATTATGCCTCCAATCTTTCGGTCGCGCTGAGCGATGAGAAATCCACGGTCATCAATCTTTCATTCAAGGACGTATGCATTCAACGTGCCGAAGATGTGTTGAACATGATTATTGCTGTTTACAATGAAAACTGGATAAAGGACAAAAACCAAATCGCTGTCAGCACTTCGGCTTTCATCAGCGACCGACTCAGCGTGATTGAACAAGAACTTGGTAATGTGGACGAAAATATATCCTCTTATAAGAGCGAGCATCTGTTACCTGATGTACAGGCTGCAGCCAGCATGTATATGGAGCAGAGTAGCGAAACCAATGCGCAAATTTTAGCGTTGAATACTCAGCTTTCAATGGCAAGATATATCCGTAATTATCTCACTAACACTACCAGTAAAAACCAGTTGCTGCCAGCGAACTCTGGCATCGAAAGCCCAGGCATTGAGCAGCAGATTGCCAATTATAACACAGCACAGTTACGCCGTAATGACCTTGTTGCCAACAGTAGCGAAAAGAACCCGTTAGTTGTAGATATGGACCAATCGCTGGAGAATATGCGTCATGCCATTATCACTTCCATCGACAACCATATTACCACCCTTAACACTCAATTGCGTTCTTTACGCCAGAGCGAGCAACAAACTACGGCTCGTATTGCCGCCAATCCGACCCAAGGTAAATACCTGCTGTCTGTGGAACGCCAACAGAAAGTGAAAGAGGCACTTTACCTTTTCCTGTTGCAGAAACGAGAAGAAAACGAACTATCACAGGCGTTCACCGCCTACAACACCCGTGTCATCACGCCGCCGACCGGCAGCATGATACCTACATCTCCAGTTAAGAAAAACATAGCCTTGGTTGCATTCGCTTTTGGAATTCTTATACCCGTAGTAATTATCTTCATCCGGGAGAACATGAACACCAAGGTACGTGGTCGTAAAGATTTAGAATCACTTTCCGTACCGTTTGTCGGAGAAATACCTTTGGCTGAAAGTGGAAAGAAGAAAAAGGGTGTTCATACATCTAAAGAAATTATCATCCGCCAAGGTAAACGGGATATAGTGAACGAAGCATTCCGTGTGTTGCGCACCAATCTAGAGTTTATCCTTGATGCCAAGGAGGATAAGAACAAAGCGAGCATTACCCTGATTACATCGTTCAATCCAGGTAGTGGCAAGTCATTCTTGACCATGAATACTGCCGCCACTTTTGCCATGAAAGGAAAACGGGTATTGGTGGTAGATGGCGATTTACGCCACGGTTCAGCATCGGCATACGTTGGCACACCCAAGAAAGGTCTGAGCGACTATCTCGGCAAGCGGGAAAGTAACGTGGAAGATTTGATTGTGGAAAAAGAAAACTATCCCGGCTTGTTTGTCCTTCCTGTAGGTACTATTCCCCCCAACCCTACCGAATTGTTGGCTGAGCCACGGTTAGCAGAACTGATGGAAAAGATGCGTAGCCGCTTCAATTATATCTTTATCGACTGCCCGCCTGTGGATATTGTTGCCGACACGCAAATCATTGAGAAACTTGCCGACCGCACTGTCTTCATAGTCCGTGCAGGTCTGTTGGAACGCGATATGCTGCCTCAATTGCAAAGTGATTACGATGCAAAGCGATTTAAAAACATGGCACTTGTGTTGAACGGTACGATAGGTGGTGGCAACCGTTACGGATACCGCTATGGCTACCGTTATGGATACAAATACGGTTATCAGTACGGTTATGGCAGCAAGAGCTATTATAACAGTAAGTGATAATTGCCGGGAAAGTCAGTTGTATAAGGGAACAGCGGTCCATTAATTCTCTAACATTTAGACTTTCCCGTTTCTATAGAATATACATAGTCTCTTTCCTATGTGGCCATTTCGTAAAAAGCATACATTGGAAGACAGTGGATATTTCCTTGCCTTTACTGACTGGCACTGCCATATCCTCCCCGGAGTAGATGACGGCGTGCAATCCATGGATGAATCCCTGCAAATACTTGCCGAATATGAACGGTTGGGAGTGAAAGAAGTGTGGCTTACTCCACACATTATGGAAGATATTCCTAACACGACGGAAAAGTTACGAGAACGCTTCATCGAACTGAGAACCGCCTACCAAGGCTCTGTGATGCTTCATCTCGCTTCGGAGATTATGCTTGACAATCTTTTTGAAGAGCGATTGGAGAAGAACGACCTCCTGCCCATAGGCAAAGACGGCAGGCACCTGTTGGTAGAAACAAGTTATTTCAATCCTCCGATGGGCTTGAACAATATCCTGCTTCGTATCAAGGCAAAGGGCTATTATCCGGTGCTGGCACATCCTGAGCGATACCTATATATGAGTGAAAATGATTATCTACGTTTGAAATCTATGAATATACAGTTTCAACTCAATCTATTCTCACTTTTTGGTCTATATGGCAAAGAGGTACAGAAACGAGCCAAGACTTTGCAAAAGCAAGAAATGTACAACTACATCGGTACAGACCTCCATCGAATCATCACTCTGCAAAATGCGTTGCGCGTCAAATTATAAAAAAACACGGTGTGCATCCATTCTTATATGAAATATGCGCATACGTGAATAAAGACTATAAAAGGACGAGCTCTGCGGGATGACGGCATGGAACTGGATTGAAAACATTACAAATATCTTTTATGCAAATCAGTAAACCGACAGAGAACGATATAGCTAAAATCGATTCTCCTAAACCCATCACATTCTTAGCTTCAAATGCAGACGGTTGTGTAAGAGTTATACACATATCTTACACATCAAAGGATCTTAGCATGGTTGCTGATATTGACCTCGCAACAAATAAGGTTGCACTCTTACCCCAAGACGATGCAAGAACCTTTATTTCGGTATTCATCGGGCATAATTGTAAGATCGATGGATATAGGGAGTTGGAAACTAGCGGCTGCGATTTGTCGTTCATTGTGCATTGCGAGGAGATTGTCAAAGGTGCACTTGAACAAACGAAAGGTCCGGAGAGCTATCCCCTATACAACCTGCTGCTGCATATCCAAAGCATTCGATACAACTACGAGTATTTTCATGCAGACATAATAGCAGACGCTCAGACAATCGTCAAGAAAATTGACCAACTGTATTATGTGCATTTTGCAGCCCTTTCGGGAAACAACCGTAGCAGATGCTATTGCGGTATCACCAACAATCTTGACCGCAGGATGCAAGAGCATAGGGATAAAAACTTTGGAATATACGATGATAAAGTCTTTGCCATCGTATGCAGAAACCATAAGATTGCCGCTCAAGCAGAGTTCCTGCTAAGCGCAAATTATTCAATCAGCAAATCTTCAATTCTAAGCAATGACAACAATGACGCTTCTTCGGCTGGCAACGGAGTAGAACAAGACACCTGCATTGTCTATCTGCTGATGCCCATTCCATTTTAAGGTATATAGGAAGTGTATCAGTCCATATTTATAGTGAATAATAGTTGTATACTTATAAAGCAATCGTGGAAAAATCCCCCTCAAATTAGGATTGAACATTTTTCCATGCAACATACTAAAATTGGAACTTTTAAACAATAAAATTTTTGAACGATGAACATTTTAGTTACAGGAGGAGCCGGGTTCATTGGATCCAACCTCTGTGAATATCTACTACACAATGGGCACGATGTGGTGTGTTTGGATAACTTTTCTACAGGACACATTGAGAACCTATTACCTCTAATCAAGTCGTTTCCTAATAGTTTCAAACTAATAGTCGGTGATATCCGCAACATAAAAGACTGCCAAAAGGCAGTGGAAGGTATTGATTATGTATTACATGAAGCCGCTCTCGGTTCTGTACCTCGATCTATCAAAGACCCGATTACCACCAATGATGTTAACATCGGAGGCTTTCTCAATATGCTTGTGGCAGCGCGGGATGCAGGTGTCAAGCGTTTCGTCTTCGCCGCCAGTTCATCAACGTATGGCGACAGCATAACGTTGCCCAAAGTAGAGGATGTGATTGGTCGCCCACTCTCACCATACGCTATCACCAAGTATGTTGACGAGCTATATGCCGATGTATTTGCCCGCACTTACGGAATAGAATATATCGGTCTGAGATATTTTAATGTCTTTGGTCGTCGGCAAGACCCCAATGGTGCATACGCAGCTGTCATCCCTCTGTGGGTCAAGAAAATGATGGCACACGAAGCACCCAACATCAACGGTGATGGCGAATACAGCCGTGATTTCACCTACATCGACAATGTGATTCAAATGAATATGTTGGCACTCACTACCACCAATTCTGAGGCGGTGAACCAAATCTACAATACGGCCTACGGGGAACGCACAACGCTCAACATGCTTGCAAGCTACCTCAAAGAAATTCTTGGTGCTTTCGATCCCGAAATCTTGAAAATCGAACCAACTCACGGTCCAAACCGAGCCGGTGACATTCCTCACTCGCTCGCCAGCATAGAAAAGGCTCGCCGACTGCTTGGCTACAACCCTCAGTTCTCTATGCGACAAGGTCTAGAGCAAGCCTGCCAATGGTATTGGAATAATCTTTAATAATTAGATATATGGAAAGTACAAAAATCTGCGTAATCGGCCTCGGCTATGTTGGTCTGCCGTTGGCTCGCCTTTTCTCCACTAAGTATGAAACTATCGGCTTTGATATGAATCAAGCCCGTGTTGATGCGTTGATGGCTGGTCACGACGCCACCCTCGAAGTATCAGATGATTTACTCCAATCCGCTCTTGCCAGCGGTTTCACCTGTACCACCAATATTGAAAAAATTCGCAATTGCAACTTCTATATCGTAGCTGTTCCGACTCCCGTAGATGAAAACAATAATCCGGATTTGACACCGCTTTATGGTGCCAGCTCAACTGTTGGAAAGGTAATATCTAAAGGAGACATAGTCGTATATGAATCCACAGTTTACCCTGGTGTGACGGAAGATGAATGCATCCCTGTTGTGGAAAAAGTGAGTGGATTGAAATTCAATGAGGACTTCTTTGCCGGTTACAGCCCAGAACGTATCAACCCAGGTGATAAACTCCACACGGTAGAAAAAATCAAGAAGGTCACATCGGGTTCTACGCCTGAAATCGGCAAAAAAATAAACGAAGTATATGCTTCTGTTATTACAGCTGGTACACACCTTGCTCCGAGTATAAAAGTGGCTGAAGCTGCCAAGGTGATAGAGAACTCACAAAGGGATATCAATATTGCATTTGTAAATGAACTATCCAAGATATTCAACAAACTTGGCATCGACACGCAAGATGTTTTGGAAGCAGCTTCCACCAAGTGGAATTTTTTGCCTTTTAAGCCGGGGCTTGTGGGAGGACACTGCATCGGTGTTGACCCCTACTACCTTGCTCAATGTGCACAGCGACATGGTTACAATCCGGAAATCATTCTTGCCGGAAGAAGGATGAACGATGGCATGGGCGAATATGTTGCTACGCAAACAGTAAAGGCCATGCTCAAAAAAGGTATTCAGGTGCTTGGCTCGCACATCCTTATCTTGGGCTTCACTTTTAAAGAGAATTGCCCCGATGTGCGAAACACCAAGGTCATTGACATATATCGCTCACTGAAAGAGTACAATGTTGAAATTACGGTGTACGACCCATGGGCTAATCCTACTATCGCAAAACATGAATATGGCATTGACATCACTAACGAGTTGCCATCCGACACCTATGATGCTGCCATTCTCGCCGTTGCACATGACAGATTTAGTGAAATCAATATTGATACACTACTGAAGTCCACTCACGTCATCTTCGATGTCAAAGGATTTGTGAATAGATTGTTGATTGATGGAAGATTGTAAATATTCAATTATGATTAAAGAATTGAAATAAGACATATCTGTTGAAATCTTTATCAAGTGGAGATATGCATCGGATATTCGAAGAGATGCCGTTGTGGGGAGACTTATCCTTCCTCATCCATACGGCATTGTCATAGGAGGGAAAAGTAAAATTGGTGAGAATTGCCATATAGGTTAGCATGTAACTATTTTGGTAAATATTGGAATGCGGAGAACTACGATGCGGCAAAAATGAAACGTAAATATATATCTGATATTTCTGAAAAATGAATTTTTCACAATCCACTCTATTTAATATAGTTGCTTCAGTGGGATTACTGTTTATTAATCTTGTTATAAGTGTCATAGAAGCCAGACTCTTGGGTCCCCAAGAGATGGGGAGATATCATATATTTCTGACTACCCAAACTGTATTTAATACGGTCTTTTCATTAGGAATAGGACAGGCATGCATTTATTTCATTAATTCCTTAAAAAAGGATATGATTGTGGTGGTAACTTCATCGGTCAAGTTCTTAATTCCTTTTTCTGTGGCAGCCAGTGTATTACTGTTTATGACCTTGAACATTTTCAGCAGTTATTTTCAAGAAAAAAATCATTGGTATATTATGTTATTCTGCATAGGGACAAATGCCTTGCTGATAAACACCATACTGATGCCTGTACTACTGACCAAAATGCAAGTAGTCAAAAGGCAGATTGTAAATTACATTTCCCGTATAGTAGTTTTATTGTCCATACTGTTATTACTTTTACTTCACGTGAATTTAAGTGTTGGCCTATTGATTTCATTAGTGGGCCTTTCAAACGTGATTGCGTTATGGTTGCTTCACAGATACTTAAAGGAGTATATCCAATGGAATCTACCTATGGATAAAACGCTTATTAAAGATTTGTTTTTGTGGGGGATTAAATTATCCGGGAACAATATGGCTTCCATTATTCTAACTAGCATTCCCGTTTACTTCTTGTCATGGTTTTCGGTTGCAGACACCGGGATGGAAAACGTTGGCTTTTATACACGTTCTTCTTCTTTATTAGTGGCCGGAACTGTAGTTGCCTCTTCTATTGGCCCACTGATATATGCCAAATGGAGTACATTACAAGGAAATCAACTAAAAGGACAGGTCCAGCGTTTGTCTATTTTATTTTTTCTATTCAATGCAATCATATCCTTGTTTCTGATGATTTTTTCATCATTTATTATCATTCTTTTATATGGAGAGGAATTTAGTGCAGCCATCCCTGTATTGAAAGTATTGGCTATAACATTGGTATTCAACGGATTTAGAGAGATCTGTTATGGAGTGCTCTCATCACAAGGTGAGCCCTTAAAAATAATGAAAAATCTTACAATCGGTGCGTTAATAATGGCACTTGTAGCATGGTTTGTCATACCCGGATTTGGTGTTGTGGGATGTGCCTATGTGACACTGACGGTTACCGCTTTTACATCCATATTGCTGATGTTAGATGTTTGTTCCATATCCAATGTAAACATGACCGATTTCTTTCATCTTCCTAACAAAGCAGAAATTAAAAGTATCGTAAACAGTATAATTACTCGCAAATGATAGTAGATAAATTCAGATTTGCATTTTCTAATGCCTTTAGAATGCAGACGTTGATAGACAACAAACTGACAGTGTTTGCCTTACAGCAGAAAGCATTGTACAGTCATGAGAATGGAACTACCGAATCTTTATGTGTCGACAAACCCATTGTAGTTTCACTCACCACATACGGCAAAAAAATACATGAAGTATATTTGGTCGTGGAAAGTATTTTTCAACAAACAGTGAAGGCTAACAAGATAGTGTTGTGGCTGTCAGAAAAAGACTTTTCTCTCGAAACCTTACCTATTGTTTTGAAACGCCAAATGGAAAGAGGTCTTGAAATACGTTTATGTAAGGATGTACGCTCCTATACTAAGGTTATTTATGCTTTTAAAGAATATGCGGGTTGCCATGTAATTTCTGTTGATGATGATTTGGTGTACCCTTTTGATATGATTGAGCAATTTGTGGAGGCTTATCAAAAAAATCAACGAAGAGTATATTTCAACAAAGGACATAAAATGCTTCTACATAAGTCAAAAAAAAGCATGTTGCCTTATATAGAATGGTGTAGAGCTGGAGAAGCGCAAGGCTCATCCCTGTTTTACCTACCATTAGGCGTATATGGCATATTTTATCCCGATGGCATCATGAAGCAAGAAGTCTTGAATGAAAAAGTGTTCTTGGATATCTGTCCGACAGCAGACGATGTATGGTTTAAGGCTATGACTTTGATGAACAGAATAGAGTGTGCATCTGTGGACAAAGGTGGAGACTATATGAATAATTTCATTTCGATAGAACTCAATCGCGAAAAGTCTTTAGCCAGAACAAATGTCGACCTGGGAGCCAATGACTCGCAGATTCAAAAAGTTTTTGACCGCTATAATTTATTTGACATACTGAATGAAGAAATATGTGGTTAAGGTGCTCACAGGGAATGAGCATGGAGGGGCAGCCAACTCTTCTGAATGGTTAATTGATGGGATAATTGAGAAACATAGACCATCGTTGGACTTTCATATCATAATGTTGTGTGATGGCGATTTTGCTAAAAAAATAGCATCTAAACATCCTGAACAGACAACCGTGTTCCCCCTGTCAACGCCACCGATAATTGGCCAGGGCGGAATAGCAAAACGTATGTGGCATACGTTTTTATTATTGATTTGGATGATCAAAGCCTTTTGGGGATTGAAACGTGTGCTTAGACTACATATACCCGACCTTATTCATACAACGAACAATTATGCTGTGTTTGTATGTAGTATTCATAGATTGTTTTATGCTATCCCTGTAGCGACTCATTGGCGATGCATAGGTGGTATCAAGAACAAATTAGACAAATGGTTGATTTCACATGTGGATTCCATATATTGCATTAGCGGTGCCGTGCGTGACTCCCTTCCTTCCGAATGGCATAAGAAATGCACAATCATTTATAATGGATGCCATGTTCGTCAACTTATTAACGAAGGACGCAACTATGCTGGAAAGCTGAGAGATCAACTAAAAATAAGCCAACAGACTTATTTATTCGGCACAATAGGGACTTTTAGCACTGTAAAATGTCACGAGCTCTTAATTGAAAGCAGTAAATTATTGCATAAATCTTGTCCGAATTTAAATTTTAAGTGTGTTTTAATTGGATCTTGCCCTAATAATGCCTGCGAAAGATATTTGGAAAGGATGAAAGAAAAAATTCACCGATATGACTTGGGCAATTATGTAATTATTATTCCAGACAATGAGATTTCTCCACATCCATCCACCTTAATATCCGATATGGATGTTTTCGTGGGATCCACGTGGTTAGGAGGAAAAGGTGAAGGCTTTGGACTAGTTTATGTAGAAGCGTTGTCGCAAGGTGTGCCTGTCATTGCTATATCAGTTGGAGCTGCACCTGAGATTATTACTCCCGAAGTGGGAATTTTGGCTTCAGATAATTCTGTGGAATCACATGCTGCGTTATTAGAAAAGTTGTCTAATACAAAGGTTCGAAACCGTTTCAACCGCGATTATATCCGTCAATATGCGTATCGTTTCGATATATCACAAACAGTGAATGGCATTTTAACTCAATACGGAGTATGATAGAAAAGATTCTATATGGCATCATACTTTGCGTGTTCCCTGTTGTATTCCTTTATCCACAAGGATTGTTATATGGTACATACTTGAACTATGCCTATGTATTATTATGTGCCATATTGTTATATACATTGCGAACGGGATACGTTGAAAGTTTTTCATTTGAATTTTACAAAAGGCTGTTTATTCTGAATCTATTTGCCAACAGCATTGCACTTTTACTGACTAAGATTAATGTAATGCAATTCATCAGCGGGAATGCATCAATATTATGTGCTACTTGTTTGAATTTTATAGTAGCAGCAATTCCGAAAGAGAAAGAAGATATTTTAAAGAAAGTGATTCAAATAACCATTATTGCGGTGCTTCTTTTAATAATACTTGATGGGATTTGGAAACCCTCATGGATGTATCCACTTTACTATTTCAAAGGGTCAACTAATCTTGAGGTTTTATTTACTTTTCACCATAGAGCCATAGGGCCCTTGCTCTCGCCTGCTATGGCTGGTTTCTTTTGTGTTACAATAATCGTTTATAGTTTTGTTTACTTGGCTTATCATAAATGGTGGTCTTTGTCATACATAGCTTTATTTATATTTTCGTCCTTAGGACTTCTTTTAACAGCAAGTAGAACTTCTATGTTAGCATTAGCCATTATGTTCCTTTTTACCTTTGTTTTTTATAGGGTAAGAAAAAAGGTGAGTATTATATGTCTGTGCACAGCTGTAATTGTTGCAATAAGCTTATCTGATTTATCCTTTTTGAATGATATTGTTCAAAATTTGACCTATCGCGAGACACAGATATCAAATGGTGTATTTGAAGATACTGGAAGAATGGCTGCTATAATTTCTGCTTTGCAGAATAAATTCGATGCCCGTTGTTTATTATGGGGAATTGGCTCAGCAGAATACAGCACTGTGGAAGGATCTTCTTTTTCATTGGCACACAATGGTTTATTATCAATTTTCTTGCCTTTTGGTGTAGCTGGTATATATCTACATTATAAATTGTACAAACATTATTTGATTTTCAGGGATAAAGAATATTTGGAAGACCTTAATTCCGCAACACTATAGTTTAACATTATTTATAAGTGCCTGAGCAACAAAAAGTTGCCCAGGATTTTGCCATGTCAGAATTTTCACTTACCTTAGTGTTGTGAAAAGAAGACAAGCAAAAC
>ENA-OQNI01000920-OQNI01000920.1-human-gut-metagenome-genome-assembly--contig:-NODE-920-length-24024-cov-4.231535_pt1 | contig 24024 bp, 18 predicted proteins | sample MGYA00242627_ERZ504876 | MGnify/ENA primary metagenome ERZ504876 (study PRJEB26092, sample SAMD00036386) | human gut metagenome | host: Homo sapiens | study: EMG produced TPA metagenomics assembly of... | reverse complement strand
ATTGGATTCGTCCATTACAGCCCCAATACATTTAATCATGTACAGTGGGGAAACGGCACAGAGAAAAAATCCGACTATCACCCCACAAAGCTGGATGTGCCTCAATGGTGCCGGGTGTGCAGCCGGGCAGGAATGAAAATGATGATTTTCACCGCTAAGCACCATGATGGATTTTGTCAGTGGAATACGAAGACGACCGATTTTTCCTCTGAGACAATTCTTGGCGGAGAAGACGTCATGGAAAGCTTACAGAAGGGCTGTGAGGACAATGAGATGGGCCTGGGAGTATATCTTTCTCCATGGGATATGCATCAAAGGGGAAAAGGGCTGTGGCCAAAGCCAGAGTATAATCAATATTTTTTAGCCCAGCTGCGGGAGCTATTGACCAACTATGGCCGGGTAGATGAGGTGTGGTTCGACGGCGCCTGCAGTGACTTTGAGATCTGGAAGCCGGTTCCAGCCTATGCGCCGCGGGAGTGGTACAAGCTGATCGAGCAGCTTCAGCCCGGCGCGGTGGTACGGCTTTATGATCCTCATGAGCTTGCAGCCCCGGAAACATGGGAATTGGTGAAAGCGGGAAAGCAAAAGCTCTGCTGGGCGGGCAAGGGCGTACGCTGGGTTGGAAACGAGGGAGGCGCCAGCCGTGAAAATGAGTGGTCGGTGCAGCCTGTATTCAGCCGAGAAATAGCGGAAAATGCTACATGGAAGGATCTGGGAGAGGAAAAATACTACGAAAACGCGGTAGGAGCCATTTGGTATCCGCTGGAAGTCAATACGGTTCTTCTAAATCAATGGTTTTGGAATGAAAAGACTTCTTCGGTTCGAAAGCTTTCAGATTTAATTGAGGTTTATTACAATTCGATCGGCAATAACGGCGTCTTGCTGCTGAATGTAAGCCCCGATACCCAGGGGATTATCCGGAAAGACCAGGAGGAACGTCTGCTGCAAATGAGAGCCTACCTTGAGAAGACATTTTGCGTCAATCTGGCGGGAAATGCGGCGGTGGTATGTACTGCGGAGGCCAAGGGCCATGAAGCCGTAAAGGTCCTGGATGGGGAGAAGCTTACCTATTGGACAAGCCCCGGCGAGTGGTCCCTGAGGGACAGCACGGCCAGCCTGACATTTGATTTAGGCGGTGAAAAGACCTTTGACCAGGTAATGGTGCAGGAGTTCATCGAGGAGGGCCAGCGTGTGGCGGATTGGCGCCTAGAGGTATGGATAGATCAGGAATGGGTCGAGGTAGTCCGGCATAAAACAATAGGCTATAAAACGGTCAGAAGATTTGACCCGGTAACAGCCTCAAAGGTGCGCTTTCAGATATTACGCAGTTGGGATACTCCTATGATTCGCAGCTTTGGCTTATATCAGTCTGCCCCGTTGCCGAAGGAACAGGAAGACATATCAATAGAGCTGGATTTAGAGCCGGAGAGCATAGAGGAAAGAGCTTTGTCAGACGGCCTGCATTTTTGTTGCTATGACAGCGGTATGCAAAGCGCCGCGCTGCTTGATTCTATGGTTGGGGCAAAGGAGGCACAAGACGGGTCGGTGTTCGCGGTAAAAGAAATAAACAATGGAACCGCAGCTGTTGTCAGAGAAGAGTATGGTGATAAGAAGATCGGATTTTCTCTTTCGTTTGAGGGGTATCTCCGAGTACCGGCAGACGGCAGCTATTTATTTCAACTGGAAAATACGGACGGCGGACAGCTTTATCTATGCGGGAACTTAGTGATTAACAATGACGAGCCTCATGAACAGAAAGCAGAAACACGTTCGGTAGATTTAAAGAAGGGTTATTATCCGGTCAAGGTTCTGTATACCAGCTTCCGTCATCCCGGCTCGCTTAGGCTCTGCTGGAAAAGACCCGGACATGATTTAAGCGAAATTTCTTCCAAGTACTTCTTTCATAAGGTATAGGGAAACGAACCGGATAGGAAATCATATTTCGAATATGGCACGGTCTATGAGAGGCGGGAAACAAGCCTGGTGCCTGCGGCTGTGATTGTTATCCCTTATTTATAAGATGCTTATATAAAAATAGAAGGCGTCCCTTGGCTTCAGCCAAGGGACGCCTTCTGCGTGATCTAAATTATATTGTAAGAAAGGAGGTTTATGACATAAGAGATGCAAAGCAAAAGGATTGAGAGGAACCCGTATAAGTGAAAGAAATCGTCTTAGGCTGGGAACAATGCAGTATTAAACGAATTTCCCGGCCGCGTATGGATTGCGGAAATTCAGCATTCGGAGCCTCTCCGATTGAGAAGATGCTGGAAGCGTCTTCCCATTTTAAGGGAATTATGCTGTAGTCTCCCTGTTCATAAGCATAGCCGTCGCCGGAATCCTCATAGAAAAGGAACTGAGCGTCTTGGCCCGGGTAAATATGAATTTCAAAAGGAGCGGCAGAAATCTGGTCGACATATTCCAGCTTTTCAGTTTCCATCGGGATCAAAGAGCCGGAGCGCACAAAAACAGGAATTTTGTCCAAGGGGGCGTCTACCGTTATGGATTGGCCGCCGTCATATGGCTCGTTTGTCCAGAAGTCATACCAGGTACAGCCGGAAGGCAGGTAACAGGTCCGTTTCCTTTCCTTTTCCAGCGGTACGCTGCCTGCATCATAATACATCGGCTGATAAACCGGACATACCAGAAGCGACCGTCCAAACATAAACTCATCGCTGACCTGTCTGGCGGCGGTATCCTCTGAAAAGTCAAAAAGAAGGCTCCTCAATACAGTATCCTGCCGGAAGGTGACAGACGCGGCTAAAGAGTATATGTAAGGAAGAAGACGGTAACGCAGGCGGATAAACTTCTCAATAGCGTCATAGAACGGAGATCCGGGTTCCCCGAAGTTCCAAATCTCGCGGGGAGTATCTGTGCCGTGAGAGCGGAAAATAGGAAGGAACACGCCGTATTCCAGCCAGCGGGTATACAACTCGCGGTATCCGAGATCCTCGCAGCCGCCGTTGTAGTGCCCAGACCAAAACCACAGAGGATTTGGATTATCATTGCAGCCGCAGCCTCTCTTGGTATAGTCTGTTCCCACTACGAAAAAGCCTCCGATATCTAAGGTCCAATAGGGGAGGCCGCTCATACAGAAATTCAGGCCCTCGGTGATCTGCCTTCTAAGGGTATCCCAATTGGCGCTGATATCGCCGGACCAAAGAATAGTTCCGTACTGCTGAGAGCCGGCATAGCCCGAACGGGTCAAATTAACTACCCGCTTTTCAGGAGCCTGCTTTTTTTGGTGCTCGAAAATTCCTTGAGCGTGTTTTAAGGCGAACAGGTTGGCACAGGCTGGATCTAAATATTTTTTATGCTCTCCGCCCACGAGGGAATACCGCTCCCAGGGCTCGCGAAGCGTTTCTCCGCCCCAATCCGGACCGCTGAAGGGCTCCGTGGAGTCGCACCACCAGCTGTCAAAGCCTCCTTGGAAAAGCTCGGCGTCCGCCTGCCGCCAATAAAGATCCCTGGCCTTTTCCTGGAAAGCGTCGTAGGTGGAAGCGTCGCCCAGCAAAAGATTTTCCTCCAGAAATTCATTGATATCCGCGCAGCCCATGTTCATATTAGGCCAAATGGAAACCATAGAATGCACATGCATCTCATGAAGCTGCCGATTGGCTTCCCTGATATTGGGATAGCGGGATAAATCCAAGTGCTTGTTTCCCCATTTTCCTGGTTCCCAGGTGTTCCAGTCCTGCACAATACAATCAAGAGGAATCCCTTTTTTGCGATATTCAGCGGCGGTAGCTACCAGCTCCTCCTGGGTGCGGTAGGCCTCCTTTGACTGAATATATCCATACGCCCATTTGGGAAGCAGAGGAGCATTGCCGGTCAAAGTCCGGTAGCCTTTGATGATGTCATCCAGGGTGCTTCCATGAATGAAATAATAATCCAGCTGCTCCACGGTATCAAAAAACATATAAGAACCGCGGGCGTCATCGTTAAAGGTCATCAATGACCCGCAGTCGAATAAAATTCCGTAGCTTTGATCGGAAATTAAAAACGGAATCGGCGTTCTCATATTATGCTGGTAAAGATACTGGGTTTGGCCGCGGTAATTATAGATCCCCTCTTCGGCCTGGCCCAGGCCGTGAAGCTGCTCGTCATGCCTCCACTGAAAGAATATTTTTCCCCGATAGGCTTCCCGGTCAGTGTAGGGCTTCAGGTTTTCGATGAAATTTCGTTCCCCGTCTACGGTTTTGACACGGCGTATTTTTGGCGCCTCGCCGCCGGTGGAATATTTCACCACGGGAACAGAGGTTAATTCTTTGTTTCCCTCTTGAAGAAGCTCTTTTCCGGTGGCGGCGTCCCTCCAAAGGAAATGTCCGGAGGACAGGCCGATATCGAGCTGGATGCTCCCCGCCTGCAGGGAAAGTGTATCTGCGGTTTCTGCGGCTTTCCAAACACATTTGGAAGTCTGCGGGGGAGAAATTCCCAGAGCCGAATAATTTGGATTCGGCTCTTTTGGAGAGTAGATGCACCGTACAATACCATCAGAACAGGCTTGCAGAAGATAACTTCCGTTGTCTGCTGAGAGAGCCGCTTTCGCCCCCTCCAATTGATAAGTGATCCGATTCATAGGACACCTTAGCCTTTCACAGCGCCGGCAGTCATACCGGAAACAATATATTTTTGTCCTAACAAATATACTAGAATTACCGGAAGACTGGTCAATAGGATATCCGCGCACACCAGGTTCCAGTCCTTAAAATACATTCCGAAAAAGTTATATACAGAAAGCGTCATGGGCCATTTTTCAGAGCTGTTAAGGAAATAAAGAGGAGAAGCAAATTCATTCCAGGTATTTAAGAAGGTAAGCACGATTACGGTAGCCAGCGCAGGCTTTAAAAGCGGAAGCACAATAGAGAAGAAGAGGCGGATGGGAGAGCAGCCGTCGATAATACCGGCCTCATCCAAATCCACAGGCACCTTAGCCACAAAGCCGTGAATCAAGAAAACGGCAAAGGGCAGCTGCATACCGGCGTAAAGCAGGATAATACCAATCTGGGAGTTCATCAAATTGAGGAAAGACATCACCCGGATCAGGGCTACGTAGTTCATGGGCATGGTAATACCTAACACAATGAAGATATAAAGAAAGCTGTTCAGCTTTGTTCTGTTGCGGGACAGCACATAAGCGGCCGCGGCCGCAAACAGAGTGCAGAGGGCCACGCTGCCGACAGAATAAATGGCGCTGTTCAAAAAGGAGGTGTCCAGCTTTCCTTTTTGTATTACGGTGGAAAAGTTATCCCAGGGAATGGGAAACGCCGGCAAAGACAAATTCATGTACGAGGCGGATAAGCTGTCCTTCAGGGAGTTGAAAATGATAAGCACCAGCGGGACCAGGCAGATCAAAGACAAAATCCAGGCGATAATGTTGCAGACGATTGTCAGCAGGAGTTTTTTCTTTTTCATTATTCAACCACCTCGTCTTTCGTCATGACGCGGATCATGAAAATACCAATGATTACCATAAAGACAAACATAACGGAGGAAAGCGCGGTACCTACCGCGTATTGGCCGGTACCGAATCTTTTAAACACTTCGGTATACAGAACCTCTGTCGTGGCTTTGCCGGGGCCGCCGTTGGTCAGGGCATAAATCATATCGAATACCTTTAAGCCATAGATCACGTTCATAACGGTAGTGGTCGCTAAGGTAGGCATAAGAAGCGGCAAAGTGATATAGCGCAGCTTTTGGAAGCCGTTGGCGCTGTCAATATCCGCGGCCTCATAATAGGTGGGGGAAATCGACATGAGTCCGGCAATTAAAACGGTCATAATATATCCGGTGCCCTTCCAGATATCGACGGCCATTACGGTGCCGAAAGCGTACTGGGAGCTGGTGAGCCACGGCAAGGCCAGAGCGTCAAGCCCGATGCTCCGCAGGGTAACGTTTAATAAGCCCTCAGCAGGGTTTAAAATAGAGGTGAACACCATGCCGACAATTAGTGTAGAGAGGACGGACGGCATAAACATAACGCCGCGGTGGAAGTTCAAAAGGCGCATATGCTTGGTTAATAGCAGCGCCAGCAATAACCCAAACACATTTTTGATGATGGTAGTTACAAAGGTAAAGACGAGCGTGTTTGAAATGACCTTAACATAGTTCTCCTCAGGAGAAAAAATGGTCTTAAAGTTTTCCCAGCCCACAAAATTCAATTCATCCGTGTAGGCGGACCAATCGGTAAAGGAAAAGCCAATACCGATTAATCCTGGTATCACCATAAAGACCAGATAAATAATCAGGGCACCCAGGACAAAATATCCAGGATATACCTTTCTCTTATTCATAGTAAAGCTCCTTTGCTGGTTTTAAAAAGGTACAGCCCGATTGCTAAAATCAGGCTGTACCTTTCAAGGTTGGTTTACCGTTTGTTTAGTTCCAAGCTTCGTCGCTGGCAGCTTTGGCCTGTTCAGCTCTGTTCTTATCAAGATCCTCTAAAACTTCTTCTGGGGTCATTTCACCCAAGAACATAGCGGACATATTATTGCCGATCTCTGTCCACTGGGGATTTACATACTTAACGGCAGTCTGATAAACAGTGAAAGAAGTGGGATAGCTATCATAGAATTCCTGAATGGTATCAGAATAAGTAGTGGGGGCGTTGGAGAAGGGGAGCTTATTGAACTTAGCGACATTTTCGGTCAGATAAGTCAGGCTTTCGTCGGTAGCCATATAAGCCAGGTATTTCTTAGCGGCGTCAATATTGCTGGAGCCGGAATAGATAAAGCGGGCGGGGCCGGAGGGATTCACGTTCAGGGTCTGGTTGTCTGCCAGAGGAGCGACGAAATATCCGATCTGATCAACAGGGAAATTCGCGTCCACAGCATTAACCTCCGCACCGAAGCCCTGGTTGGCAATGGTCATGGCGTATTCGCCGGAAGCAATATTTTTGGCGGCGTCGGTATATTCATTGGACATATAGTTCTCGCCCCAATAACCGGAGTTGATCATGTCCATGATCTGGTTCAGGATCAGAGTAAAGGTCTCGTTGCCGGCGAAAGTGGCTTCGTTGTTGTTCAGCTTGTCGGCCAGGCCAGGATTTGCGGTCTCAGCGGCAACGCACATCTCAGGGAACCACAGAGTATGATGCCAGCCGTCGACGACGCCCTCATAGATCGGGGTAATGCCTTCGGCCAGAATAGCGTCACAGACCTGCTTGAATTCATCAAAGGTCTTGGGAATCTCTAAATTCAAATCCTCGAAAATCTGCTTGTTGTAGGCGACCGCCCAAACAGCGGACAAGTCCTGCGCAGGCTGGCCGTACAGCTTACCGTCAACGCTTAACTCAGCGGCGGCAAGCTCGTCAACGTTGCCGGCCCATTCTTCATCGGACAGGTCCACAGCGTTCTTTACCACATTCAAAGAGGTCTGAATGTCGAATTTACCGCTCTGAGAACCGAACATATCGGTGCACTCGCCGGTATTCAGTCTGGTCATCAGCAGGTTGTTGTATTGGTCGGAAGGTACGATCTGATAATCGATTTTAATGCCGGTTTCCTCGGCAAACTTCTCGCCCAGCTCCATTTCCGCATCCTGTACCCAGTCCTGGCTCGCCATATAGGAAAGGGTCACATCCAGCTTTTCCTCTCCGTCTGTAGAAGCGGCGGCCGAAGAGTCGGTTCCGCTGGATTCGCTGCTGGAAGTAGTCTCATTGCTGCTGCAGGAAGCCGCGGAAACCGCAAGCATAGCAACCATCAGCAATGCCAAAAGTTTTTTGCCTTTTTTCATAATAAATTTCCTCCTTAAAGTAAATTTAACTTTGTTGCTTTTATTATATCGGTCATATTGACGATTTTGAATAGATAGATCAATCCACTTTTATGTATTATTTTGACTAATCCATTGTGGCATTTGCCGGCAAAAAAAGGGAAAAACCACAGTAAAAATGCGGCTTTCCCCTTTTTTCTCTTTGCTTTGGCAAATTTGAACATAAGATGTGAAAATTAATTTGCTGAGAATGATAATAACGCGTTTTGCGCCTTTTTGCGCCCGCCTTTCAAAATGACTAATGATAATTTTGAGTTACCATCCCGGGTCGTTCGCGATGTTTGCCTGTTCTGCCCGCCTGCGGTCAATGTTTTCTAAAACCTGTTCAGCACAGATTTCCCCTGTGAGCATTTTAGTGAGGTCAACGCCGATCTCAGTCCACTGCGGATTGACATATTTAACAGAAGTCTGATAGACCACTAATGATTCCGTGTATTGGCTGTAAAATTCTTCTATTGAACTAGTGTAAGTTTGCGGTGCATTATCAAACGGCAGCTTATTATATTTTGGTACGTGCTCCGTTAAATAGGCCAGGCTTTCCTGCGAAGCCAAAAAGTCCAGATAATCCAAGGCCTCGTCTAAGTGCTGCGTGCCTGAGTAAATAAATCTTGCCGGGCCTGCCGGATTGACGTTTAAAGTTTGATTATCCGCCAACGGCAGTACAAAATACCCGATATCGTCCACCGCAATATCGGAATTGATCGTATGCACTTCCTCCCCCAGCCCCTGATTATAGACTACCATGGCGTATTCGCCAGAGGCGATGGCCGTGGGGGCGCCGCTATATGTATTAGAAATATAACCCTCGCCCCAATAGCCCAGATCAACCATTTCCTGAATCTGCTGCAGAATTTGAAGGAAAATTTTATTATCTGAAAAATTTGCCGTGTTTGCGTTTAATTTATCCTGGTATCCAGGTTCTATTTTTTCTTGAACAATGCAGGACTCTATAAACCACAGAGTATGATGCCAGCCGTCAGATAAGCATTCATAGATTGGGGTAATGCCAGAAGCTTGAATAGCCGAACAGACCTGTAAAAATTCCGAATAGCTTTGAGGAACTGCTAAATTCAGCTCTTCAAATATTTTTTTATTATATCCTAACGCCCAAACAGCAGAAACATCCTGGGTGGGCTGGCCATAAAGCCGGCCGTCAACGCTTAACTCAGCGGCAGCTAAGGGTTCCGTTCTGGAGGCCCATTTTGTATTGGATAGGTCGATAGCGTTCTTCTCTACACAATACTGACTTTTAATATCAAATTTCCCCGATTGAGCGGCAAAAATATCGGGGCACTCACCTGTATTTAATTTGGTCATCAGTAGATTATTATACTGACTGGAAGGAAAAATTTGATAATTGACGCCAATACCAGTCTTCTCATCAAACTGTCGCGCTAAGTCAAGCTCTGCATCCTGCACCCAATCCTGGCTCGCCATAAAAGATAACGTTACCTTTTCTGTATAGACAGGCTCAGCCACCGAAGAGGTGGTGCTGGAAGCACATGATGACAGGTTTAAAAGCAAAACTGACGCTGAAGCGACAATCCATAATTTTAGTTTCCGCATATTCAACCCTCTTTTAAGATTATTGACTGTTTCGAAAAATAACGGTATATTATAGTTAGAGGTCAGAGGACGCCTATCCTAAAAAGCTGATAAAAAAATTCATACAAGACTCTTATATTATATATTCTGAAGCTTTGTTAGGGAATAGATTCTTTTGCCCAATTTCATGTTTTTATTTTACTTTCGATTAAACTATACATTTATAGAACAAAATAGCACAATAAAATAGTGCAACATATTGTGTGTTACTACAATATGTTGCACTAGATACAGCTATCTATAAATGTATGATAAGGAGGAAGCGTATGGGGAATATCATGAAACAGCACAGCATTTTGTTCACGCTGTTTATTCCTTTTACCGTGCTCTTTATCCTAGCTTTTGCCATATTTATGTCCTATTTTATTATTACCGAGTCAGATAAAGCGAAAACAGATTCTTTTATTACTATGCAAAATAACGCAATTACAATAAGCGATAATCTGGATGCTGAGGTTACGAAATTAGATACGGTATCCCAAAATATAATATATTCCAGTATTTTAAAGGAGGAATTTTCTGATTACATTGAATACCAGCAGTCGGGAAGGGGAACAGACGCCGAAAGATTACATAATCGAGAGACCATTTCCGATCTTTTAATTTCTATGATTGGTCCGAATACGCCGGTAAATCAAGTGTATTTATATTCTTTACAGGCAGGAGGAATCGGCGCGGGTTTAAACAATACGGATCTGCAAGAAGAGGTCAGCAACAAAATATGGTACGATCCGGTGATTTCAAGTGCTGGCTCTAAAGTAATTTACTGCGGTGAAGATCCTGCTATCAGCAAATATTTGTCCTCGGATAAAAATCAGCGCTATCTTTCCTTATGCCGTGTCTTTTACAGCGCTACTAACGTACCCCTGGGAATTATAGAGGTTAAAAAATCTTTTGAAGCCATCAGTAACATGATAGAAGGTTATCAATACTCATTTTCAGAAAAAATATATATTTTTGATTCTGAGGGGAATATGATTTATCCTGCCGATGATTTATCTGAAGGGAAACAATATTATGAAGCTGTTATGTCGCAAAATGCAGAAAATATAGACGGCGATCATATTATTTATAACGATGCCTATTTGCTCGCTCAGACATCTGACTACACAGGCTTTTCAACTGTTGTCGCTGTGGATCAGAATCAATTGTTAGCGCCTATTCGAAGCTATCTTTTTACAAATTTAGGCCTGCTGTTTTTTATAATGCTTTCTATTATTGTTTTGTCGTTTTTTATCGCCCGCTTCATCAGCAGGCCGTTAAATCGGATTTATTTGAATCTTAAGAATTTTGATATTACGCAAGATGATTCTACAGAATTTTTCCAAGTGGACACCCATATTACAGAACTAAATGCGCTGTATGACGCATTCTTAAAAATGCAGAACAAGGTAAAGCTTTCTATTAACCGCGAGCTCACTTTGCAGCAGCGGGAGATGCAGGCCCGCATGCTGGCGTTGCAGGCGCAGATGAACCCGCATTTTTTATACAATTCCCTGTCGACGATACAAGCAATGGCAGATGAAGGCATGGATCGCCAAATCATGGATATGTGTCAGAGCATGTCTAGAATATTGCGATACATATCGTCAGATAAAGAGCAATTGGTCACGGTAGATCAGGAAATAAAGTATACGATTGATTTTTTGAAATGTATGAAAGCCCGCTTCGACGACGATTTGATTTATAACATAGTGATCCCAGAGGAATTGAGAAATGTAAGAATTCCGAAGCTCTGCCTACAGTTAATCGTGGAAAATTCTATTAAATTTATGACCAAAGAAAAATCTCCTCCCTGGAAAATTAATATTAAGGGTTCTTACAATGAACAATACTGGGAAATCAGAGTGCAGGACAACGGCCCGGGATTTCAAGAAGATGAACTGCGGATGCTGCAGGAAAAAATTGAACAGATTAATCAGACAGGCGTTTTACCCAACTTAGAATTGAATGGTATGGGCTTGATGAATATTTACATAAGGTTAAAATTACTATATGGCGGAGAGCACATATTCAGGCTTGAAAACGCAGACGGGCCAGGCGGCGCTATTGTTACGATCGGAGGCTGGAAAGAAAATGAGTAAGGCCAAATTTTCTGTTTTGGTGGTAGAAGATGAGAAGCTTATTGCGCGCAATATCAGCCGCAGTATTCAAAGAGTTAACAGCAGCTTTGAGGTGGTTGCTATCGCTTCTAATGGAGAGGAAGCGCTTGCCATTACAGACGAGCTGCTTCCGAACGTAGTGTTTACAGATATCTGTATGCCGATCATGGATGGGCTGGAGCTGGCTAAAAGGATCCGTGAAAAATACGATTTTATTGTGTGTGTCATACTCAGCGGTCATAATGATTTTGCATACGCGAAGGAAGCCATCCAGCATCAGGTTATGGAGTACCTGCTGAAGCCAGTCAACGATGACGAGCTAAGTGAAGTTTTGAGGAAGATTGAGAAAAATCTGCTTACCTTTCAGGAAGAATTTGAAATGGCCAATAACACGTCTTTTCAAAAGCCGGAAAATATTGCGGAATTGGTAGAGGAATATATTCATAAACATTATATGGAGCTTTTAGAGCTGGGAGAAATAGCGGAAAAGTTTGGATTCTCAGTTTCTTATTTAACCAAAATATTTACTAAATTTACCGGCAAAACCCCTTCAAAATACATCCGCGATTATAGAATTAGTCTTGCAAAGCAGCTGCTGAGAAATCCTAATCTGTCAATTAGTGTGGTGGGAAAAAAGGTGGGGTATCCCGACCAGTTTCACTTCAGCAAAATCTTTAGGCAGGCCACAGGGATGAGCCCCTCGGAATTTAGAACTCGTGATAGCTGAAGGAGATTCCAATGTCAACGTGGCTTGGCTGCTTGATAGGACATCCGGCATCTCCCCAATACCTGGCTTGGGCCGTGCCATATTTGTCTGCTTTTTTGCGCGGCACATTTTAAACAATTCAAGCATCATTAGTCAAATCAAACGGAACAGCGTCCTTGCAATTCAGCAAGGGCGCTGTTCCGCTTTTCTTTAAAAATAGAAACGCCTTATCATTCGGAAAAATTCAAAACAGGATTTATTTAAGTTATCACTGGCGGTAGATGTGGACCGCATGGTCAAAGCTATGCGGTATTAAGGTTGGCAGTTGACAAAAGAATGTGGGGCAGGAGCCCCCAGAAGGCCCGAGACATTGAAATTGCGGAAAGGTGCTGGCTGTACGGAGGCGTGTGATATATATCGATTGCTTTTGGCCTGAAGACGTAAAAATATTGGGAAGCGTTTCAGCCGAGGTACGATAACGAAGGAAATATGTAAATTGGCGGTACAGTCGAAGGGCTGTGCCGCCAATTTGCGTTATCAGTCTGTTTTCTTCTTTCGGTTTTGCATACCGAGTCTGCCATCGAGTGCAACGCAGTCCTCATCGGCAATGTTGATGATGCCCGTAGCCTTGCAGTAAATCTCAATTTTCTGTTTTCTGTGACCGCTGCTCTTGTCGGGAGCGTTATAGCTCAGCTTGAAGATATACCGCACGGTTTGCGCCGCTTCTTCGTCGATCAGCCACTTGTCCTTGTCTTCGGCCTCCTTAACGAATCCGAATGGCGGATTGGCCGTCAGGTGCTTTCCGGATTTCCTATGACCGATAAGCCGTGTTCTTTGCATATACGGTCGGATACCTCTCGGAGCTTTCTTTGCTCTGATTTGGAATAGTTGCATTTCCTGCCATCTAAAAAGGAGACCGAATTGAAACAGCAATGATTGTGCAGATGGTCTTTATCAAGGTGGGTAGTGATGATGATCTGATACTTATCTCCCCATATTTCCTTTGCGGTCTGCAAGCCAATCTGGTGCGCCTGCTCGGGCGTAACCTCATCTGGTTTGAAGTTTTGATAACCGTGCCAGGCGATATATCCATTCTCTTTGACGTACTGCCTTTTCGTTAAAATCATCTGCTGCAAGGCAATTTCTTTGAGGCAGTTGATAGACGAAACATATTCGCCCTGTTCAGTCGCTTCGGGGCGGCTGGCACAAGAAAATATGTCCCACAACGACGGTAAGTTCGGATTATCCGCTCTTGTCCTTTCAGAATTTTCCACATAGGCAATCAAATCTTTCAGCCTGCCCTCGATGTACCATAAACTTGTCGTTGCCATTATCCTGCCTCCTGCAAATCGAGGATTAATCGCTCAGTCTCGATACATATTTTTCCAATATAGCTGCTCTGGAAATGAGAATTGCTATAAAAACTTGTTTTATTATACTATCTCTGAAAATATATTAAAAAATGTTGAATTCCTAATGAGGTTGAAGAATGTTATTTGGTAAAGCGGAGGAATGAGGTGACTAAGTGCGTTCTGTTGGGAAGTATAAATAAATTTAAAGTATTTAATTAGGAGGTGTTTTAGTCGAAAAAACACAAATGATAGGTTAAAAACACCTATTCTCTTATAGAGATGTCAAGATATAATAAAAGAAATCATTAGGCTATCAATAAAATGGCGAATTTAGCATGAGAAGGAAGTGGTCAAACCGTATAATTATACGATGATGGTGGCCCAGGTAGGCTGGCTTCACAAAACTAGGGCTGGTAATCCCTGGGTATTGCCAAAGAATTTTTCAGGATACCTATAATAAAAAAACGGAGGCAGCGCACAGTGGGAGGGGGCCGGCAGATTCTCCCCGAATGATCAGGCTTCTTGCATTTTTTTCTGTCAGTCGGTATAATAGTAACCGTTTGAAAGTAAGGAACGATCAAATTGACAAAGAGGCGCTTATGCGACAGGAAAATGATCTTGGAAAAGACCCTATCGGCAGGCTGGTTGTAAGAATCGCGCTGCCCAGCATGCTGGCCCAGCTCGTCAACGTTTTATACAACATTGTTGACCGTATGTACATTGGAAATATCGCTCAGACGGGAGATCTTGCGCTGGCGGGCGTCGGCGTATGCGGGCCTGTCATCACAATGGTTGGATCGGCAGCGGCACTGATTGGCATCGGCGGCGCCCCGCTGATGAGCATTTACTTGGGTGAAGGAAAAAGAGAAAAGGCCTTTGCGGTTGTCGCGAACTGCTTTTTGATGCTTTGCATCCTTTCTGTGGCTCTGACCGCCGTTCTGTTTCCGATGAAAGAACCTATGCTTTTGTTTTTCGGCGCAAGCAAAGCAACGATTTCGTATGCAGACAGCTATTTTTCTATTTATCTCACAGGCACAATATTCGCCTTGCTTTCCGCGGGGATGAGCCAGTTTATTATCTGTCAGGGGTTTGCTAAAATTGCCATGCTTGCCGTCGCTTTGGGAGCGGGATTAAATATTATATTGGACCCGGTCTTCATTTTTGCGTGGAACATGGGAGTGACCGGCGCTGCCGTGGCGACTGTTTTGTCCCAGTTTGCCAGCTGCTGCTTTGTCCTGTCCTTCCTTTTTGGAAAGCGTCCTGCGATCCGCATTACCTTTGGCGGGTACAGCGTAAGGATTATGCGCCGGGTTTTGTCAATCGGTTTCACGCCGTTTGCAATCATTGCGGTAGATAATATCATGATTATTGCCATGAACGCCATTTTACAGAAGTATGGCGGAGCCGCGCAGGGGGACATGCTGGTAACCTGCGCTACCATCGCACAAAGCTTTATGCTGGTTGTCACTATGCCGCTGAGCGGAATCAGCGGAGGAACTCAGACGATATTAAGCTTTAACTATGGAGCCCGGCAGATCGGCCGGGTTAAAATGGCGCAGCGAAAGATCTTTCTTCTCTGTCTCGTCTATACCGGACTGATGACAGCGGCAGCGTGGCTGGGCGGGAAATGGTTTGTCCAGCTTTTTACCAATGATGCCGCCATAGCGGAAAAGGCTCTGTGGGCCATCCGGGTGTATACGCTGTCACTTCTCCCGCTTGGGATTCAGTACGAGATTGTGGATGGGTTTACAGCCATCGGAAAAGTGCAGTATTCGCTTCCGCTGTCCTTCTGGCGGAAACTGGTATATTTTACCGCGCTGTTTCTTCTTCCGGCAATATGGGGGTCTGAAAGCGCGTTTTTTGCGGAGCCTATTTCAGATGTTGCCGGCCCTCTTGTTTCGATAATGGTCTATTTATCCGTGATGAAAAAGGTTCTGGATAAAAGAAAAGAAAGGCAGCCCGACGCCTAGCAAACCCACGGTGCAATTCCTCTGGCTTTTATTGCGGGATGGACACCGCTTAAGCCGGAAGCCCGCGTTATGCCGGGCAGCGGCGCATCGGGCGGACAAGCTTCTGTGAATTCATCCAACAGGGTTAAAGCCGCAAGCCTTTAATATCCTTAATTCTGGAAAATATCATATTACAGCTGCATTCTACTACGCCGGGCAGCTTGTCCATCGTCCCGTACATCAATTCTTCCATTTCTTCACTGGACGAAGCGACTGCGTGGACATGGAGCTTGCTTTTTCCCGTCACACGATAAATTTGTGTGACGGTATCGTTTTGTTCCAGAAGCGCGGCAACCTCCGGCAGCGTGTCCGGCACCGTTTCTATTTCAAAATAACAGGAAATTGCTCCGCTGATCTTCTGCGGATTGATGACCGTTGTGTATTCTTCAATAATCCCAGCCTGTTCAAGGGCCTGGACACGGGATCTCACTGCTACGCGTGAGATCCCGATTTTTTGTCCTATCTCCGAATAAGACATCCGGGCGTTCCGGATCAGCAGCTTCACGATTTGCTGGTCTAATTCATCCAAGCCATCTAAAAACACGGCTGTTCATCTCCTTGTGTTATGTATTCCTTATACGGCTATTATAGTTATTATGTGAAAGAAGTCAATCGGATTGCGGGATTATATCTTGACAATTAATAAGTTTATATCTACAATGTATTACGAATGTTAATATAAATATTTCGAATCGAAATTAAGAGGATATGATGAAAGAAGATCTAACACAAGGGCCTGTGATAAAAACAATGCTGCGTTTTGCGGTCCCTATGATTTTTGGAAATCTTCTGCAGCAGTGCTATAACATCGCGGATACGCTGATTGTGGGCCGGTTTCTGGGAGCAGGCGCTCTCGCTGCCGTTGGCTCTGCTTTTTCTTTAATGACTTTTCTGACCTCTATTTTGCTTGGACTTGCCATGGGAAGCGGAACAGTATTCTCCATTCGTTTTGGCCAAAAGGATCAACTAGGACTGAAGGAGGGAATACTTGCTTCTTTTGTTCTCCTGAGCATTGTGACGGCTCTGCTAAATACCGCCGTCTTTATGGGGCTTGACTGGATCATTTGGATTCTACGCACTCCCGCCAATCTGGTTGCCATGATGCGGGAATATTTAAGCGTAATTTTTATAGGGCTGGCCGGAATTTTTTTGTTTAATTTTTTTACCTCTCTACTGCGTTCACTGGGGAATTCTGTAGTGCCGCTGTTGTTTCTAGCGGTTTCGGCTGTCTTAAATATTGCGTTGGATTTATGGTTTGTAGCGGGATTAAACCGAGGAGCGGCCGGAGCGGCGGAAGCCACTGTGATCTCCCAATATGTTTCCGGCATTGGAATTGCCGTTTACACAAGAATAAAATATCCTGAACTTTTAAGAAGAGATAAAAAGGTTCGCTTTCGCCTGAGCCGTGTAAAAGAAATCACAGGCTTTTCGGCCTTGACTTGCTTGCAGCAATCCATCATGAATCTTGGAATTTTGATGGTTCAGGGCTTGGTTAACAGCTTTGGCACTACCATTATGGCCGCTTTTGCCGCCGCTGTAAAAATTGACGCCTTTGCTTATCTTCCTGTTCAGGATTTTGGCAATGCGTTTTCTATTTTTACTGCGCAGAATTATGGCGCAAAACAGACTGAACGCATCAAAAAGGGAATCCGTGCTGCTTTGACTGCGTCTGTTGCCTTTAGCCTCATGGTTTCTTTTTGTGTTTTTGTCTTTGCCAAGCCCTTGATGACCCTTTTTATCAATGCCGAGGAAACCGCCGTTATTGAAGAAGGGGTACGCTACCTTCATATAGAAGGAGCGTTTTATTTCTTAATCGGTATTTTGTTCCTGTTCTATGGACTGTACCGCGCTCTTGCAAAACCTGGGATGTCCGTTGTGCTCACCATTGCGTCTCTCGGCATCCGGGTGGCTTTGGCTTATGCGCTCTCCGCCATACCGGCGTTCGGCATAGCGGGGATTTGGTGGTCGGTGCCTATCGGTTGGCTGCTGGCTGATGTGTTAGGAACGGTGTACTATTTTGTAAAGCGAAAAAGTTTATTGCGCGGCGGCCTGTAAAAACGTGCTTGCTGGGACCAGCGGCGTAATGTTTGAATGATTAAGAAGCTGTCAGTTGTAAGATAAATAGTTCAATTTGTATATCTCTTTATTCCAAAGTGTGCTATTATGGAAATAAAATATAGAGAAATGCTTTTGAGACGATATTCCTATCAAGCTCCGCCAGATGACCCCATGACTGGTTTAGTTCCTTATTCGGTAAATTCAAAAAAGGGATTTTAGCGGCAGGGTGCCTGCACCAAAGGTAAAAATAGTTTTATAATTTTGGAAAGGCAGTGAAGATGGATGAATCAAAAGGAGATCAAAAAAATCGTATCGGAAATGACTTTGGAAGAAAAAGCCGGGATGTGCTCAGGAAAGGATAACTGGCATTTGAAATCGGTGGAGCGCTTGGGGATTCCGGAGGTAATGGTATCCGATGGTCCTCATGGATTGAGAAAGCAGGAGGATAAGACTGACCATTTGGGCTTGAACGGCAGTAAGAGGGCGGTCTGTTTTCCGGCGGCGTGCGCCTCCGCCTGCTCCTTTGACCGCGGACTTCTTCAGGAGCTGGGGGAAGCGATCGGAGAGGAATGCCAGGCTGAGGATGTTTCCATAGTGTTGGGACCGGCGGTTAATATTAAGCGTTCCCCTCTGTGCGGACGGAATTTTGAATACTATTCCGAAGATCCATATTTAGCCTCGGAATTGGCCAAAAGCTATATTTCCGTTGTGAAGTCCAAACAAGTAGGAACCTCGATTAAGCATTTTGCGGTCAATAACCAAGAATTCCGCCGCATGTCCTGCTCGTCCGAGCTGGATGAAAGGGCTTTGAGAGAAATCTATTTGTCTGCGTTTGAGGCGGCTGTCAAGGAAGCTAAACCATGGACGGTAATGTGTTCCTATAACAGAATTAACGGGGTCTACGCCTCTGAAAATAAAAAGCTGTTATCAGATATTCTCAGGGACGAATGGGGGTTTGACGGGTATGTTATGTCGGATTGGGGCGCAGTCAACGACCGGGTGGAGGGCTTGAAGGCGGGCTTGGATTTAGAGATGCCTGGCAGCAGCGGCGTGAATGACGAGGAAATTATCAAAGCGGTAGAATCAGGGAGGCTTGATGAAAGCGTATTGGATACCGCGGTAGAAAGAATCCTCAGCAGGATATTTGCTTACTGGGAGAACAAAATCAATACCGTTTTTCCCTATAAGGAGCATCATGAGCTGGCAAAAAGAATTGAGCTGGAATCGGCGGTGCTCTTGAAGAACGAGGATCAGCTTCTCCCCTTAAAGGAAGGTAAAAAGATCGCGTTGATCGGTCAGTTTGCGAAGGAACCCCGGTATCAAGGCGGGGGAAGCTCCCATATCAATCCTTATCAAGTAAAAGGCGCCTGGGAATTGCTGAATGGAGTTTCTTACGCTATGGGCTATACGCTGGATGACAGCGCGGCGGAGGAGCTGGCGGAAGAAGCGGTGGCGCTGGCCGCTAAATCAGATGCGGCGGTCATATTTGCGGGACTGCCGGACGCTTATGAGTCTGAGGGCTATGACAGGCGGCATATGAGACTGCCGGAACAGCAAAATCATTTAATCGAAAGGGTAAGCCGGGTGCAGCCTAATCTGGTTATAGTGCTGCACAACGGCTCTCCGGTGGAGATGCCCTGGGAGAAACAGGCAAAGGCGATTTTGGAGATGTATCTTGGCGGAGAAGCCGTGGGAGAGGCCGCGGCTGACCTGCTGTTTGGCAAGGCGAACCCCAGCGGCAAGCTGGCGGAAACTTTTCCGCTCCGCTTGGAGGATAATCCCTCTTATCTCAATTTTCCGGGGGACGGAAATACGGTGCGCTATCAAGAGGGAATTTTTGTTGGCTACCGGTATTACGACAGCAAAAAAATGGCGGTGCGCTATCCCTTTGGCCACGGCCTTTCCTACACGACCTTTGAATACAGCGGCCTAAAGCTCAGTAGTGATCAAATAAAAGACACGGATTGTCTGACTGTTACATTTAAAGTGAAAAATACCGGCGCTGCCGCGGGAAAAGAGATTGTACAGCTTTATGTGTCAGATCATACCGGAAGTGCGGTCCGCCCGGAAAAAGAGCTAAGACACTTTGCTAAGGTGGCGCTCAGCCCCGGTGAAGAAAAAACGATAAAAATGGAATTAACCAAACGGGCATTCGCCTGGTATCATCCGGAGCGGAAAGATTGGTATGCCGCGTCCGGAGAGTATGAGATATTAATCGGCTCATCCTCAAGAGAGATTAGGCTTTCGAAAACGGTTTGTATGGAAAATACCAGCGGGGCTGTTCAACGGATTGAAGCCAATACGGTGATCGGAGATATTGTTGCGAATCCACAAGCGGAAAAAGTGTTTTCAAAGTATATGGATCAGCTGTGGAAGGCTTTCGGAAAGCCCAAATCCGACGAAATGACGCGGCAGATCATCCTAAGCCTGCCTCTTCGCGCCGTGCGAAGCTTTTGCTACCTGCCTTCGGAAGAGTTAAATATATTATTAAATGCTTTGAATGCGGCGGTTAACGAAACGGCCCGGAGCGGCCGCTAAAACGGTATTGAGATGATGGTGCGGCAACGTTCGTTGTGAAAAACAAAGCTTTAAAAGCTGCTGGCTGCGCATACACGAAAGGCAGAAACACAATTCTGTGTTTCTGCCTTTTCTTATTCCTGTTATGATAAAAAGGCTGAGGCCAGGCGCCATGCCCTACGATTATTTGATAGGCCGCAGCACCCGTTTTTCCGCCCAGGTTTCCCGGCGCTGCTCGCTTTTTTCTTCTATTTCACGAAGAATTTGGAGATTGGAAACAAGATTTAAGATCAGCATATTCAAAATCCATTGAAGGATTCCTACGAATAGGCCTAAAAAGATACAGCAAAAGTAAGAAAAGCCGGTAAGCCTCAGTAATGTCCCCAGGAAAAAGCAGCCTGGGAAGCAGAGAATAAAAATAATTATGATACACAGCTTGTATAGCTTGATCCAGATGCCGCTTTTTTCATTCAGCATAGCAGTTCTCCTCCCCATATCGTTTTGTCTATTATAGCACACAAAATTTGGTTTGTCTATCATCGGAGACATAACTTGCGCTTTTTCTCCGTACACTAAAGCAAAGGGGTTGTCTGCGATGATAGAATATAACCGTTACGCTGTCGGCAGAGTGGTGCGCCGTGTCCGAAAGGAGAAGCAATTATCCCAAGAAATTGCCAGCGGCTTGGCGGGCTTGGCTAGAAGCCATTTGGCGATGATTGAAAATGGCAGCAAACAGGCGAATTTTGAAACTGTCTGGAAAATAGCCAACGCGCTGGGAATGTGTCCCCACGAACTGGTACGGCTGATAGAGAAAGAAATTCGGGAAAATGAATGGACGGACAAGGCGGAGAGGGCGCGAAAAGGATAAGGGCCGCGCCGGCCGAAGCCGATCTGTGCCTGAGCCGCTCCGGCAGGGAAAGGCGCTGTTTGCGCATTGCGGCTGCCGCTGGTATAATAGTTATGCTTTTTATGAGCTTTGCGTTTGAGGTGATTTTTTATGTCTAAAGAGATGCCGATGCGGATAATCGCACGTATTCACAATGATTTTTCCTCAAAATTTGGGATTCCACGGCAAAGCGGGCTTGTTGATTCCTTGATTTCCACCATTGTGTTTGAACCGGAATTTCGGAACCCTGACGCGTTCCGGGGGTTGGATGGATATTCCCACATATGGCTGCTCTGGCAGTTTTCCGAGGCGGTGAGGCGGAATTGGTCTCCGACTGTGAGGCCTCCCCGGCTGGGAGGAAATACCAGAATGGGCGTTTTCGCGACTCGTTCGCCATTCCGCCCCAATGCCATTGGATTATCCTGTGTCCGTCTGGAAAAGGTAGGGCTTCACACGGCTTTTGGGCCGGTTTTGTATGTAGCCGGCGCGGATCTTATGGATGGCAGCCCGATTTTTGATATTAAGCCTTATCTCGCCTACTGTGATTCCCATCCTGAAGCGCTGGAAGGCTTCACCGGAGCTGTAAATAAACCGGCGCTCCATGTGGAATTTCCTCAAGAACTTTTAGAGAGGCTTCCTCAGGGCTGCAGGGAGGGACTTCTGGAAATTTTGGCGCAGGATCCCCGGCCCGGATATCAGAATGAGCCGAATCGGGTTTACGGCATGACGTTTGCCGGATTTGAGATTGGCTTCACAGTGGCTGGAACGATCCTGACGGTTTGCAGGGTAGAGGAAAACGGCGTTCAATAGCATCGGCTTTTGCTTACCTGGCTGGATTGTTAGGGGAAAGAAGAAAGGCCGGACAGTATTACTGTCCGGCCTTTTGAGGCGGAAGCATCTGAGCGTGTCAGCCAGCTGGGTTTTGCAGCGCCTCCAGCTGACTCTCCGTTAGGGTCAGATCACAGAGGGACATGCTGTCCTCTAGCTGAGCTACAGTGGAACAGCCTACGATGGCGGCGCTCTGCAAGGGATTTGAGGTCAGAAAGGCCATGCAGACGGCGGCGGGGGTACAGCTGTTTTCCTCGGCGATCCGCTTGACGATTGGCAGGCGCGCTTGATTTTTAGAGCTTTCATAGCGCCGGAGGATCTTATCCTTTAAGGGAAGTCCCATAAGCTTTTTGGAATAGTAGCCGCCGCCCTGCGAGGCGAAAGCCATAACAGGAATTTTATTTTTTACATAGCCTGCATATTCCGAATCGTTCATTGCGACCAAAGTAGGATCACCCCAGGCCGCTGGCGTAGTGGCAGCAAGCCCCCATTGAATCTGCGAAACAGTAAAAGGGGTTTTCCCGTGCGCCAAAGCCCATTGGTTTGCTTGGTCGATTCGCTGGACGGTCCAATTGGAAGCTCCTAAAGCGCGGATTTTCCCCGCTCTTACATGCTCATCCAGCATATCCATGATTTCCCCTACCGGCATATCGGGGTTATCGCGGTGGAGAAAATAAATATCTACAGAATCCACCTTTAATTCGGAAAAACTGGTTTCCAGCTCCTGATCGAGCACCTGCTTGCAGATTCTGCTCTTAGTAACGCAGCTGCGGTCTGGATGGCAGCCCTTGGTCACCAGCACGACATCTTTCCTCATACCGCGGGAGGCTAGCCAGCGGCCTACTATTCCTTCGCTGTAGGTGGGACCGTCAGGATCGGCGGGATCCGCCTGGCCGTAGATTCTGGCGGTATCGATCGTGTTGCCGCCCAGCTCAAAATACTGGTCCAGCAAGGCGAAGGCGGTATCTTCGGAAATCGTTGTGCCGAAATAATCCGCTCCTTTGACGATTTTGGACATGCGTATGGTTCCGCCAGCGCTGCTGACCTCCATAAATTTCATTAGAACACCCCTTTTTCACAGATTTCTTTTTCCATTATAAAACTGAACGGCAGCCTTGGCAAGAAGTTCCTTGGGATTCTTGCCTTATGAATCCTTGTGTGGAGCGGGAGGCTTAAAACAGCCAGGCCGTCCTTTCACAGCTCAGCCGGTTCCCCAGCAAGGCTCAGCGGATTTTTCCTGCCGGCAAGGGTGCTTTGTTTTTTAGAAAGGCGAAAAGGCTTTCGGCTCCGTCTGCCCGCGTTTTTCCGGGAAGGAATTTCTCAGAGGCTGGGAGAGCGCTCCAGCCGATAAAAGCGGAAAAATCCCTGATAAAAATGTAACGGCTTCCTGACAGATTATCCAAAATAAAAGCCATAAAATTTGATTCAAGGATAATTGACAGGGCGGGGAAAAGGTGTTATAAATAATATTGGTGGTAAAACGTTTTTTTATTAGAAAGGAGAAAATGTTTCATGAGCCAGTCACAGATCATTCGCGAGACCTTTGAAAAAAACGGCGGAATTTTTAAATTGATTCCGACGTTTGTTCCCAGAAATAATTCCCAGCCCGGCAAGCGGCTTCGTCTGCATCCGGACGATTATTTTGCCCTGGGTACTGCCCGCGGTCCAATGAAGGAGCGTTGGTTTTCCAGCGTGATCCAGGCCGCCAACGGCCCTCTGGCCGCTCCCGACGAGGGTATGAGCTATGTTTCCTACGGCACCACTCCCGAGGAGAAATTCCTTTTGAAGGACGCTGTAGAGGAATTAGGCGCCGAGCTGATCGGCGAGGAATTTTTGAAGAAATACGGCACTTGGCCGATGTACGCGAAATTCTTCGACAATGAGCTGCCCCTGTTCCATCACCTCCATCTGGACTTCGACGCCGCGGCTCGTATTGGCTGGCAAGGCAAGCCGGAGGCTTATTACTTCCCGAGACAGTACAACAACTATCCCGGACGTTTTCCGGTGACTTATTTCGGCTTTGACCCAGACTGCACCAAGGAAGAAGTCAGAGAGCGTCTGCTCCAATATAAGACCGGAGACAACCGGATCACCGAGCTTTCCAGGGCTTACCGCATTGAACTTGGTACCGGCTGGTATACGCCTCCGGGAGTTGTACATGCGCCGGGCTCTTACTTAACCTATGAGCCTC
>ENA-OQNI01000918-OQNI01000918.1-human-gut-metagenome-genome-assembly--contig:-NODE-918-length-24099-cov-2.323044_pt1 | contig 24099 bp, 25 predicted proteins | sample MGYA00242627_ERZ504876 | MGnify/ENA primary metagenome ERZ504876 (study PRJEB26092, sample SAMD00036386) | human gut metagenome | host: Homo sapiens | study: EMG produced TPA metagenomics assembly of... | reverse complement strand
ACTAGAGTCTTACTACTTTCTCTGATGAAACTACTAGCATATTCGTAAGTCAGCATCTACGCGCTTAGGCGCTACGCTGTCCGTTTTGTCTATTCGCTAATCTTCGCTACGCTCGAATGTCCATTCGCTGTAAGGTGCCAAAGCACCAACGCGAATCGCAAGCGAATGACAAAAAGGCAAGCTGATAACGACTATCCTAAGTGAAAAAGTATCGGTTGCGATTGCGACTTACCAGCTTGCTGGTTTAGCGAGCATCGACAGCGTAGCAATGTAGTTGCGAAGATTCACTTCGCCAAAGCGTAGCTGTTGGCGCTTCAGCGCTTACAGATAGGCTTGTATTTTTATCAGGTCGTAATTAGACGAAAAGCCGGTAACATAAAATGTGTTTCATGTTACCGGCTATGTTATAATTATCATAGAAAAGTTAAGAATTCCTTTAAGTCACAGCTCTTTGGAAATTCTTTTAAAAAATAAAGGAACGATTATGAACTATAAATTTATCTCATGGAATATTGACTCACTCAATGCTGCATTGACTGGAACCTCAGAACGTGCTGCACTTTCTCTTGCTGTTGTTAAAAATCTTGCCCAAGCACAACCAGACGTTTTAGCAATTCAAGAAACCAAACTTCCTTCTACTGGACCTAAAAAAGCTCATCTAGAAGTTTTGGAAGATCTGTTTAAAGGTTATAAAATCGTCTGGCGTTCATCAGTAGAACCTGCTCGTAAAGGATATTCTGGAACAATGATTCTTTATAAAGAAACTCTACCAGAACCAGTCATCACTTTTCCTGAAATTGATGCTCCTGAACCTATGGATGCCGAAGGTCGAATCATCACCCTTGAATTTCCTGACTTCTTTGTCACTACGGTTTATACACCAAATGCTCAAGAAGGTCTGACGCGACTTGATTTACGTGGAATTTGGGATGATAACTACCGTAACTATCTCACAAGCCTTGATGCTCAAAAACCTGTCTTTGTTTGTGGAGATTTCAATGCAGCCTATACAGAAATCGACTTAGCCAATCCCCGTGGCAATCACAACTCAGCTGGATTTACCGACCAAGAACGTGAAAAATTTGGTCAACTTTTAGAGGCTGGATTTACTGATACATTCCGTAAACTTCATGGTCCTGTTGAGAAGTTTTATGAAGAAGGACGCAGTATTTATACTTGGTTTGCCCAACGTGCAAAAACCTCAAAACTAAATAATTCAGGTTGGAGAATTGATTACTGGTTAGTTTCCAATCGTCTTGCAGATGCAATTAAAGTTTCTGAACCCCTTGATTCTGGCGAACGTCTAGATCACGTCCCAATTCTCTTAGAATTTGAACTCTAAAATAAAAGAACCTTAAAGGTTCTTTTTTATTGTCAATAAAACAAATAGAGGCTATAATTGAGTGAAAATAGTCAAGGAGAAAAATTATTATGGTTGATATAAATTTAATATTAGCAGAGCATCAGACCTTAGAAACTGAGCGCTTGATTCTTAGAAAATTACAACTTGAGGATGCCACAGAAATGTTTAACTATGCTTCTAATCCAGAAGTTGTTCGTTATACTAGCTTTGAACCGCATGACTCGGTAGAGACAACCAAATCCACAATTGCCAATTTTTTTCTGCCTGATGGTCTCAATCATTGGGGAATTGTTGAAAAAACTTCAGGACAACTCATTGGGGAAATTTTTCTTAATATTATCAAAGAAAAAATTGTTGAATTTGGTTGGATTTTAAATCAAAATAGCTGGGGCAAGGGATATATGCCAGAAGCAGCCAGATGTCCTTTCGAGCTCTTTTTCAATGAGTTGGGGATTGAGGTCATTCAGGCCGAACACCTAACAGAAAATTCAAAATCAGGCCGTGTCATGGAAAAATTAGGAATGAAGCATTTAGGAAAAGTTTATTCCTATTTTCCTAAGTTTAAGCAGCCTATTCTTACAGACTATTGGGCAATTACCAAAAACGAATATATTTTACTTCATTAACTTACGAATGAAAGAAATACTAATAAAAAATTTTATTTTTTTAGATTTTTGTGGTAGTCTTAAAATATAAAAAAGACGACGAAAGGCTACTAAATGTCCCGTTCTGACGAAATTATCCGGATTGTGAGTGATTATAAAAAAATCGAAGTCACTCAACTTTCACAATTACTCGAAGTTTCAAACGTAACAATCCGAAAAGATCTTGATAAACTTGAAGAAAAAGGAATTATTAATCGCCAACACGGTTTTGCTTTAATTAATAATACAGATGATATCAACTTCCGTTTAGCAAAAAACTATGACTTAAAGCGTAAAATTGCCATTAAAGCTGCTGAAAATATTCTTGATGGGGATACAGTGATGATTGAATCTGGCTCTACTTGTGCTCTACTCGCTGAAGAGTTAGCCTTTAATCGGAAAAATGTTACCATCATTACTAACTCTGTTTTTATTGCCAATTATATCCGGAAATCCGATTCCGTTAAAGTCATCTTACTTGGTGGAGAATATCAAAACAACTCCCAAGTCAATGTAGGCCCACTGATAAAAAAGGTAGTTGATGAATTTTATGTTGACAAATTATTTATCGGCATTGATGGTTTTGACCCCATACGTGGTTTTAGAAGTAATGACCTTGCCCGTAGTGAAGCCATTCATGTCATGGCAGCTGCCGCTAAGGAAGTCATTATTTTAACTGATGCTTCTAAATTTAAGCAAAACGGCACCGTCACTTGTTTTTCATTCCCTGAAATTTCGCAAGTCTTTACTGATAAAGCGATCAGTAAAGAAACCGAAGCAATTCTTGAAAATAAAAATATCAAAGTCACAACTATTCAATAAAAAATGGACAATGTCCGTTTTTTTATTGACAGATTTTCTAAAATATGATATATTTTCTTCATAAGCAAGATTTTCGCTTTCGTTTGAAAGTTTAGCTTTTTTAGAATCTCCTAAGATTTAAATATTATTACATAAAAAAATGAGTCTAACCAACTCATTTTTTTATATTTTTTTATAAGATGATTCTTTAAATCCAATCTGCTGAACTTGATCATTTTTTACGAGTAATGGGCGTTTGATAAGCATTCCATTTGATGAAAGAAGTTCTGCCATTTCTTTTTCCGATAATGTTGCTAGCTTATCTTTAAGATTCAAGTCACGATAAACTAAGCCACTTGTATTGAAAAATTTTTTAATGGGAAAGTCAGCTTCTTTAAACCACTTTTCAAATTTTTGCTGACTAGGTGGTGTTTCCTTCAAATCAATCGCTTGATAGTCTATACCAAGTTCATCTAATTTTGCTTTTGCTTTTCTACAAGTAGAACATTTTGGATACCAATAAAAATCGTACATTTTCCCCTCCTTAAATCCAGTCTTATTATAGCATAATAAAAAGTCAATTTTTATAAAAATTTCTTGATAAAAAAACCGTATTATTAAAATAATATGGTTTTTTATTGCTGACTAAGTTTCAGCCATCGTTATTTTTTCACAATCAATTTGATGGCTTGTTCAAGTTTTTCTTCCTTGTCAGTCACTTCATTATCCAGTAAAAGCTCTTTAAGATTTTCTGCCACGATTAGACCAATCAGACTATCTAAACTAGAACGAACTGCAGTCAGTTGCCTGACGACATCAATACACTCCTCACCTGAATCCATCATGTTTAAAACACCTGACAGCTGACCATTAGCCCTTTTCAATCGATTTTCCATTTTTTTATCATATTTTTTCATCAGCATCTTCCCTTTGTTTATTCAATTAAATCATTCGTGACTTTACTATATAAACCAAAGGCTCCATCTAAATTTTTAACTTGATAACCTTCTTGTTTTAAGATCCGTTCAGCATTGTAAGAACGAAGTCCTGACTGACAACTGACGATATATTGAATCTTCTTATCCAGTTCATTAAGACATTCACGGAGCTCATCAAGTGGAATATTTTGAGAATTTTTAAATTTACCTTTAATTAGTTCAGCAGGATTTCTTACATCAAGCAAAACTTTTCCTTTTGCCAATTCATCTGCAAGTTCATGCCACTGAATATTTTCTGACTGTCCCAATATAATATTCATTGCAGCATAACCAGCCATATTCACAGGGTCTTTAGCCAATCCAAAAGGTGGAGCATAAGTAAATTCTAATTCTGGTAAGTCAAACACAGTGAGTTTAGCTTTAATTGCTGTCGATAAAATATCAATTCTTTTATCAACTCCTTCTTTACCAAGCGCCTGTGCTCCAAAAATTTCCCCACTCTCTGGCTCAAAAATTAGTTTCAGAACAATAGATGTCGCTCCTGGATAATATCCAGCATGATTGTTTGCCGTCACATGAACAATTTTATGCTTCAGATTTAAGGACTGAAGTTGCGACTCTGAAAGCCCTGTACTTGCCACTTGTAAATCAAATACACGAACAATCGCCGTCCCGAGCGAACCACGATTTTCAACTGGCAAGCCACTAATGATATCAGCGACCTGACGTCCTTGACGATTGGCTGGAGAGGCCAGTGAAATTAAAGCATCATGTCCTAATTGATTTTTGACAACAATAGCATCACCTACCGCATAAATGTCTTTAACCGATGTTTCGTAATGTTCATCAACTAGAATAGCATTCCTAAGTCCTAATTTAATATCAGCCATTTTAGCTAAACTCGTTTCGGGTTGAATACCGACTGAGAGAATTGTTAGATCTGATAAAAGACTTTCACCATTATCAAGTAAAATTTGCTTGTCCTTAAATTCCACAGCTCCTGTATTTGTCATTACTGAGACATTATTTTTGATTAATTCTTCATTGACATAAGCAGCCATTTCACGATCAATCGTTGGCAAAATATGTGGCGCTTTTTCAACGATTGTGACCGCTATTCCACGTTTTGCAAGATTTTCGGCCATTTCTATTCCAATGAAACCAGCACCAATGATCGTCGCCTTTTTAGGCGCTTTCTCTTTCAGCTGAGCCATTATTTTATCCACATCAGGAATATTTCGTAAAGTAAAGACATTGTTTGCCAGATCTAATCCTTTAATTTGTGGAACAAATGGTTTGGCACCTGGTGAAAGAATGAGTTTATCATAGCTTTCAAAATAACTTTTCCCATTTGAAAGGACTGTAATTTTCTTTTCTTTACTGTCAATTGCAGTGACCTCAGAATTTTCACGCACATCTAAGTTAAAACGTTTTTGCAATGCTTTAGACGATTGGACAATTAAATTTTCTCGTTCTTCAATTTCTCCGCCCACATAATAAGGCAAACCACAATTTGCAAATGAAACATAAGGTCTTTTTTCAAAAACAATAATTTCTGCCTTTTCCTGAAGACGACGCAAGCGGGTGGCCGCAGACATTCCTCCAGCAACACCACCAACAATTAATATTTTCTCTGTCATTTTTTGATTTTTCCTCTCCAAGCTAACATTCCACCAGATACATTGGTCACATCATAATCAGCTTTGCTCAATATTTTGTAAGCTTTTTTTGACCTCATTCCTGACTGACAAATGAGTAAGTATTTTTTGTTCTTATTTAATGATTGAGCGGTCAGTTGACTCAACGGAAGATTTCTGGCGCCACTAATATGTCCTCTTTTAAATTCCTCTACTTCCCGAACATCAATTAATTGTTTTCCTTTTTTTATTTCCTCTGTTAATCAGAGATACTTATTGTTTTTATTTTATTAAATAACTTGAACACATTTTCTCCTCAACTTTGTCACTTCTTGCTTTTAATCAAAATCTAGCTGTCCATCCCAAGCTGAAGTTCCTCCAGAAATATTGATTGTTTCAATTCCTTTTGCCAAAAGATATTGACAAGCCCTAGCAGAACGAGCGCCTGACTGACAGATAATATAGTTTCCGTCAGTAATTTCTTGATATTTTTCTTCTAGCTGACTTAATGGAAGATTTTTAGCTCCTGGAACATGCCCATTTCGATATTCAAAATCTTCTCGAACATCAATGATTATTGCTTTTTTATTTTCTATCAGTAATTTTAACTGACCAGCATCAATTGTTTGCACTTCATTGCCTCTTCTTTAGTTAATTTAAAACCATTATATACCCCCATGGGTATATAAGTCAAGTTTTATCACTTCCTAATTTATAAAATAAAAAAACCTAAGTTTTTAATCACTTAGGTTTTTGTTGATAAAAAATAGGAAATTAATTAGTTATCTTTTTTATGTTTGACAGAGTCAACCGTATCATTAAATTTTTCTGCAACATCTTCAGCAAGGTCAGAAGCCTTATCTTTGATATTTTCCAAGCCTTCTTTAGCTTTTCCCATAAGTCCTTCTGTTTTACCTTTAGCTTCTAGTTTTTCATCACCAGTTACTTTACCTGTGGTTTCTTTAACTTTTCCACTTACTTTATCTTTTGTTGCATCAAGTTTGTCATTTAAAGCCATTTTAAATCCTCCTCGTAATTTGCGATTTCATCTCAAATTATCATGAAAGTTTCATAATAATTTTTAGAAAAACTAAATCAGTTAAATTTATCAATCATTGATTGATAAAATAGAATGTACGATTTCCCTCCTTTATTCTCTTCTTAATCTATTCTCATTCTAACATCCGTAGCAAAAAAAGTACAGAAAACTGCTCATAACGATAAAAAAAACTTGGAACATGCCAAGTTTTAATAATCATAAAGTTCTGTTGAAAGATATCGCTCCCCATTATCAGCACAAAGTGCTAGTATTTTTTTCCCTTTTCCGAGTTTTTTAGCCAAATCATAAGCTGCCCAAATGGCCGCCCCTGAAGAAATTCCGACTAGAAAGCCTTCTGTTTTACCGATCTTTCGTGCGGTATCTAAAGCATCATCACTTGTCACATCCACCACGCCGTCATAAGACTTTGTATCCAAATTGGGCGACATAAAAGGAATGCCGATTCCTTGAATTCGATGAGGCCCACTCTCTCCTCCTGTTAAAATCGGAGATTCCGCTGGTTCAACGACAAAAGTTTTTATCTTGGAATTTTGACTTTTTAGATAATGAGAAACTCCAGAAATTGTCCCACCAGTTCCTGCACAAGCCACAAAAGCATCCAGTCCTTCTTTACCAAAGGCTTCAATAATTTCAGGGCCTGTGCTCAATTCATGGGCTTTCAAATTGGCTGGATTTTCAAATTGCATTGGCATGTACCAGCCATTTTCTTTGACCAGCTGTTCACCTAAATCAATAGCAGCCTTAATTCCGTCAGCTGCTGGAGTTAATATTAATTTTGCCCCATAAGCTTGAATGAGCTGACGACGTTCTTTTGAGTAACTATCAGGCATGATAATTACGACATTATAACCCAAGGCTGCTCCAACCATGGCAAGTCCAATCCCTGTATTTCCAGAAGTAGGCTCTACAATCGTTCCCCCTTTTTTCAAGAGTCCCTCTTGTTCTGCTTGTCGAATCATTTGTAGGGCAATCCGGTCTTTAACTGAGCCTCCAGGATTGAAATATTCCAGTTTGAGATAAATTTCAGCACTGTTTTCTGGGCTATTTTTTAATTTTATTATTGGACTATTGCCAACTAATTCAGTGATATTTTCAACAATTTTTGCCATATTAATTCCTAAATTACTGACAGTCTTGTCAGTTCTGCTTAAGAATGACAGACTTTGAAGTTTACCATTCTGTCAGTAAATCATTCTCAATTTTTACTATCTAATTTTTCTGACAGCTCAACAGGACCAACGGGAGCTGTTGAAGCGGGGGAGAAATGAGTTGTAAGCTTTGCTTACAACTCTGTCAATATATTATTCTTTTTCGAGTGCTTCTTTAAGGTCCGTCAGTAAATCTTCAAGAGCTTCAACACCGACTGATAAGCGAATCAATCCATCTTTTATCCCAATTTCTTCCCGAAGTTCTTTAGGAATTGAGGCATGAGTCATTACTGCTGGCACTTCAATCAAAGATTCGACTCCGCCGAGTGATTCGGCTAGTGTAAAATAGCGCAAGTTTTCAACAAAATTTTTAACCGCATTTTCGTCAGTCAATTCAAATGAAATCATTCCACCAAAAGCAGTCATTTGTTTTTTAGCAATCTCATGTCCTTCATGATTGACGAGACCTGGATAATAGACTTTTGAAACAGCTTGTGATGCTTCTAAAAACTCAGCAATTTTTTGAGCATTTGCTGAATGGGCCTCCATCCGGCGTGCAAGTGTTTTGATTCCTCTTTGGACTAACCAACTATCTTGTGGACCAAGAACCGCTCCAATAGAATTTTGTAAAAAGCCAATTTCACTAGCGAGTTCATTTGAATTTGTCGTTACCAAACCAGCCACTACATCTGAGTGTCCTCCTAAATATTTCGTTGCAGAATGCAAGACAATATCCGCTCCTAGAGCGATTGGTTGTTGTAAATAAGGCGTCGCAAAGGTATTATCAACTAATGTTAGAGCATTATGAGCTTTAGCAATGCTTGAAATTTCTTTGATATCCAAGACTTTTAGCAGGGGATTTGAGGGAGTTTCAAAGTAGACTGCTTTGGTTTCTGCTTTAAAAGCTGCCTTTAAATCTTCAAGATTGCTCAAATCTACTAAATCATAGATTATTCCTGTCTTTGTCAGCACCTTGTCCATCAATCGAAAAGTTCCGCCATAAACATCATCAGCTAAGATGATATGATCGCCCGCAGAAAATAAAGATAGTACCGCGTGAATTCCAGCCAAGCCTGAACTAAAAGCAAAACCTTGAACCCCACCCTCTAAATCTGCAATTAATTCTTCCAAAGCATGTCGTGTCGGATTACCTGAACGTGAATATTCATATTCTTTAGGTTGTCCAAGTCCATTTTGTTTATAAGTTGATGTTTGATAAATTGGAACAGAAACAGCTCCTGTTGTTCTATCTGTTGAAATTCCACCGTGAATTACTTTTGTTTTTAAACTTGTCATTAGTCCTTTACTTTCTAATTTTTTCTATAATATAAAAATATCATGAAAGTTAAAAAGTCGCCATAAGAAAATGCTATGGCAGACTTAATATTTTTTATGGCAAGCTTAATTCGCATACAAATTGTTCACTCCTTTACTGATTGAAAAATAAAAAAACGAGGCAAAGGGCTTCGTTCTTAATATTTTCTAAATCGATTATAGCGTTGTTCTGCTAATTCAGTTTCTGTCAGTAAAGTTAACTCGCTGAGCGTTTCTGTCAGCTGTCTTTTGAGATTATCAATCAGATTTTCTTCAGAAATAATCCCATCAACAATTCCCATTTCTAAAAGATGTGGCGCAGTAATTTTCATCAGCTCAGCCGCTTCATCACGACGCGAACCATCTTTCCACAGAATAGTGGCAAAACCTTCTGGCGAAAGAACAGAATAAACAGCATTTTCTAAAATATAAACCTTATTAGCAAGCGCAAGAGCAAGTGCTCCACCAGAGCCTCCTTCACCTGTTATAAAGGCAATCAGTGGGACTTTAAGGTCAGACATCTCTAAAAGATTTCTAGCAATCGCCTCACCTTGACCACGTTCTTCTGCTTCAATCCCCGGATAAGCACCTGCAGTATTAACAAAAGTAATGACTGGACGGCCAAATTTTTCGGCCTGTTTCATCAATCTCAAAGCTTTCCGATAACCATTCGGACTGGGTTGTCCAAAATTAGTCGCCAAATTTTCCTCAAGATTGCGCCCTTTTTGAATTCCGATAACGGTCACAGCTTGGTCATTAAATCGTGCAATTCCACCGACGATTGCTTCATCATCCGTTAATTGACGATCTCCGTGTAATTCAAAGAAATCAGTGAAAACCTGAGCAATAATATCTCTTGCCGAAATTCTATCAGCAGCTCTTGCTTCATTAATAATATCAGCAATATTTTTTTGCGAAACTTCACCTGTCATTGAATCAATAGTTTCAGACATTTTCCACCTCCGTATGAAGTTCTAAAAGAAGGGCCAATTTTTGACGTAATTCATTGCGCTTAACAATTGCATCGACAAAACCGTGATTCAAAAGAAATTCAGCCTTTTGAAAATCATCAGGTAAGGTTTGACGCACCGTTTGCTCAATAACTCGACGGCCAGCAAAACCAATCAAAGATTGTGGTTCGGCAAGAATAATATCGCCTAAGCTAGCAAAAGATGCCGTCACTCCACCCGTGGTTGGGTCAGTCAAAACAGTAATATAAAAAAGACCAGCATTTGAATGACGTTTGACAGCAGCTGAGGTTTTAGCCATTTGCATCAAGGACATGATTCCCTCTTGCATACGTGCCCCACCTGATGCTGTAAAAACAATAATTGGTAATTTTTCAGTCGTCGCATGTTCAAAGAGACGTGTCAGTTTTTCACCAACAACCGTCCCCATAGAAGCCATAATAAAAGTCGAGTCCATGATTGCCAAAGCCGTTTTTTGACCTTTAATCGTAGCCACTCCGGTCATAATTGCTTCGTCAAGACCTGTTCTTGCTTTTGTGGCCGCCAATTTCTCAGGATATCCTGGAAAATCTAAGGGATTTTTACTATCAATTCCAGTAAACATTTCAACAAAAGAATCTTTGTCAGCAACAATGGCTAGACGTTCCTTTGCCGTAATTCGGAAATTATAGTCACAATTAGGACAGACTTTATTCTTTCCTAAGTCTTTTTGATAAATCGTATGTTTACAAGCAGGACATTTAGCAAAAAGTTCGTCAGGAACTTCCGGATGCTCTGCTTGTTTCTCAATAATTGAACGATTTGGATTAATTTTAATGTATTTTTTCTTTTGGAAAAGAGCCATCTTTGCATCCTTTTCTCATTTTTTATTAAATTTAGTGACAGACATTCGCTTTCTGCTTTTGCAGAATTTTCTTGTCAGTCTTCTTTTTGATATTCTGGTAAGAAAACATTTCCTAAGAAACTTGTATCGTAATCTCCCGCAACAACATGTGGATCAGAAATAAGCTCCAATTGGAAATCAACATTCGTTGTCACACCTTCAACATCGAATTCAAGGAGGGCACGTTGCATTTTCATCAAAGCTTCAAAACGATTTTCGCCATGAACAATGACTTTAGCAATCATACTGTCATAGTAAGGGGGAATAGTGTAGCCACTGTACATGGCACTATCAACCCGTAAGCCAACCCCACCACCTGGTAAGAATAGATTAGTAATCTTTCCTGGCGATGGTGCAAAATTAAACTTAGGATTTTCAGCATTAATTCGACATTCAATCGCATGTCCGCTAAAAGTCACGTCTTCTTGCTTAACAGATAACTCATTGCCATTAGCTACACGAATTTGCTCTTTGACAATATCTACACCAGAGACAAATTCAGTTACTGGATGTTCAACTTGAACACGAGTATTCATTTCCATGAAATAAAACTTACCAGAAGATTCATCAAGTAAAAATTCAATGGTTCCTGCATTTTCATACGAAACATGTTGAGCCGCTTTTACAGCAGCCGACGTGATTTCATTACGTAAAGTATGTCCAATTGCTACTGACGGAGATTCTTCGAGAACTTTCTGATTATTACGTTGAAGAGAACAATCACGTTCGCCAAGATGAATCACATTGCCATGGCTGTCACCTAAGATTTGAACTTCAATATGACGAGCTGGGAAAATCATACGTTCGATGAACATGGCACCATTTCCAAAAGCTGCTTGGGCTTCAGCTTGGGCTGCCTCAAAGGCTGGGACAAGTTCTTCGACAGTATTAACTTTACGAATTCCTTTACCACCACCACCAGCTGACGCTTTAAGAATGATTGGATAGCCAATTTCTTCAGCAATTTTCACGGCCTCATCAGTGGTATGAACTTCGCCTTCAGAACCCGGTGTTACTGGAACACCAGCTTTAATCATTTCTGCACGAGCATTGATTTTATCACCCATCATATCCATGACTTTTGCTGAGGGGCCGATAAATTTAATATTCATTTCTTCACAAAGACGAGCAAACTTTGAATTTTCCGAAAGAAATCCAAAACCTGGGTGAATCGCTTGTGCGCCAGTTGCTACAGCAGCTGACAGAATATTATTCATATTAAGATATGATTCTGTACTTCTAGCTGGACCAACACAAATGGCTTCATCAGCTAAATGAACATGTAAAGCGTCACGGTCTGCAGTTGAATAAATGGCAACTGTACCCACTCCTAATTCACGAGCTGCACGAATAATTCTTACAGCAATTTCGCCACGATTGGCAATCAAAATTTTATTAAACATAGATGTTCTCCATATGGGAAAATACCCCGAGCTTTTGCTCAATGGGAGTTTTGAAAGGAATGATAAAAAGAAAGTCATAGCCAACAAAACAATTTTTTGATAAATAAAAATAAGTCAGAAATTTACCATAAGTAAAAAATCTTATGGTTAAAATAAATTTTTTGCTTCTTAATCATAATAAATATGATTATTTTTAAATGGGAATAACCTATTTACCTAAGGCAAAGGTTAAAGTTCCTTTCGCTGCCAATTTTCCATCAACAGTTGCCTCTGCTTCAACAACCGCAATTGGTCCACGACGTTTGATAAATTTAGCATGTAAGACCAACTGGTCTCCAGGAGTGACTTGTTTTTTATATTTAACGTTATCCATTCCCGCATAAAAGACAAGCTTCCCTTTATTTTCAGGTTTAGATAATTCCAAAACACCAGCCGCTTGGGCGAGAGCTTCCATGATCAAAACACCTGGCATTACTGGATATTGTGGAAAATGTCCTTGGAAAAATTCTTCATTAATCGTCACATTTTTAATTGCTGTAATCTCATCATCAGCAATATCAATCACACGGTCCACTAATAAAAATGGATAACGATGAGGCAAAGCCTCCATAATTTCTGTTACATTAATATTTACTTCAGTCATTTATTCTCACTTTTCTTTTAGATGATTTACTGACAGAACTTGCCTGTAAATCATCTAGCCTCTAGAACTGTCAGTAATTTTTATTTGATTCTCATCAAATCTTGACCAAATTCAACAACATCTTCTCCTGAAACCATCACCTCAGTGATAATTCCATCTTTTGGTGCTGGAATTTCGTTCATCACCTTCATTGCTTCAATAATAAGCAAGGTTTGACCTTTTTTAACCGTATCTCCAACTTTAGCAAATTCAGCTTTATCTGGAGAAGGTTTAAGATAAGCCACACCTACCAATGGAGAAGTAACTGCTTCACCTTCAGCTTCTACGGCTATTTCATTTGCCACGGGAACTTCTGTGCTTTCTGCAACTGGCGCAGCTTGTTGAGCTGTAAAAGCAGCTGCAATAGGAGCGGAACTTTGAGGACCAACAAGGGCTTGCCCTTCATTTTTTGAAAACGATAATTCGCCGTCAGCATTTTTCCAAGAAAATTCACGTAAAGTAGAACCATTGAATTGGTTCATCAAATCTTTTACTTCTGAAATGTTCATTTTTGTTTATCCTTTTTGACACTTTGCTAGGCAAAGTTTTATTCTATCGTCAAAATACGCCTTATTCGGCCGCATTTTCCCATTTCTTGAATGCCAATACAGCATTGTGTCCACCAAAACCAAAGTCTTGTGACAAGGCAAGGTTAATTTCAGCAGGTTTCCCTTCACCAAGAACAACATTAATTGTCATTCCTTCATCAAGTTCAGTTGTTCCAGCGTTTACTGGTGCATATTGATTCAAAAGGGCTTGAACAGTTGCTACTGCTTCAATTGCACCCGTTGCACCAAGTGCATGTCCATGCAAAGCTTTTGTAGATGAAACGTAAGCTTTATCGCCGATAACATTGTGAATCGCTTTGCTTTCAGTTTCTTCATTAGCATGTGTTGAAGTTCCGTGAGCATTGACATAATCTACATCAGCAGGACTTGCCCCAGCTTCTTCCAATGCCAATTTAATGGCATTTTCAGCACCAACTCCTGAAGGAGTTGTCATATGGAATGCATCATTTGTATTTCCGTAACCAACAATCTCATCCAAGATATTAGCGCCGCGAGCTTGTGCATGTTCAAGACTTTCCAAAATCAAAACACCAGAGCCTTCACCCATTACGAAACCAGAACGGTTTTTATCAAATGGAATACATGCTTTTTCAGGGTCAGTTTCTTTAGTCAAAGCTGTCAAATTAGCAAATCCAGCAATTCCAAGTTCACAAATTGCCGCTTCAGCACCACCAGCAATCATTGCATCAGCGTAACCATGTTTGATTTCACGGAAAGCTGAACCAATTGCATTGGCACCAGCCGCACAAGCAGTAACTTCGGCACGTGAAACACCACGAGCACCTGTACGTAAAGCAACATTACCAGTTGCCATATTAGCAATAGCAAGTGGAACATAGAGTGGTGCTACGCCTTTACGAGGTCCTTTAGCAACAATCGCTTGTGAATTTTTTTGTGATTGTTCAAGTCCACCAATCCCAGAAGCCATGATACAACCCAAACGGTCAAAATTAGTATTTTCTTCTGTAATTCCAGACATTTCCATCGCATCAAGCGCTGCATAAACCGCATAAAGTGAGAAAGTATCCATGCGTCGTGCATCTTTTTTCTGGAAATATTTGTCAAATGGAAATTCTTTTACTTCTGCTGCAACAGAAATTCCTGTTGCTTCGGCATCAAAATGAGTGATTGGACCAATTCCAGTTTTACCAGCTTTAAGATTGTTCCAAAATTCTTCTGGGCTATTCCCAATTGCACTAACTACGCCATAACCAGTGATTACAACTCTATTTGTCATATTTTTATCCTTCTTAATTTCAAAATTTATAAATGAGCAATTTACATCGCAACCCCACCATCAATGGTGAGTACTTGTCCAGTCATATATTCTTGTTCGGCCAAGAATTGAACCGCGGTCGCAATTTCTTCTGGCATACCAAAACGTTTCATTGGAATTTGCCCTTTCATTGCATCTTTAACCTTATCAGAAAGAACTTCTGTCATATCTGATTCAATAAATCCTGGAGCCACAGCATTTACACGAACGTTACGTCCTGCTACCTCTCTGGCAATTGATTTTGTTAAACCAATGAGTCCAGCTTTTGAAGCCGCATAATTTGCTTGTCCAGCATTTCCCATCAAACCAACAACTGATGAGATATTAATGATTGCTCCAGAACGCGCTCTAGTCATTGGTTTTAAAACTGCTTGTGTCATATTAAAGGCACCTGTCAAGTTGATTTTAAGAACAGTCTCAAAATCTTCTTCTGACATTTTTAATGATAAGCCATCACGCGTGATTCCTGCATTGTTTACCAAAATATCCACTGAACCAAGAGCTTCAATTGCTTCTTTAACCATTCGTTTAGCATCTTCTGATTTTGAAATATCACCTGATATCCCAACCGCTTGAACACCAAAAGCTTTAAATTCAGCTAAAAGTTCTTCTGAAACAGCTGAACGTCCATTAATGATCACATTAGAACCCGCTTTAGCAAATTGAAGAGCAATTGCTTTACCAATTCCACGAGTTGAACCAGTTACAAAGACGTTTTTATTTTTAATTTCCATTATTTATAAGATGTGAGCCCGCCTTAGGGTCTTAGCACTTTAGTGCTTAGACTTCAAGGACAGCAATAATCTGATATCTCTGATGTCAGATTATTGCTGACTGTTTAGAAGGACGAACTCAATTCCTTTCTCCAATTTTACTGACTAATCAAGGCTTCAAATGTAGCAATATCACAAACATTTGTAAATTCTGCATTTTTATCAATTTTCTTTATGAAACCAGAAAGTACTTTTCCAGGACCAACTTCAATAAAGCGAGTCACTCCTAGTTTTTGCATTGTTTCAACAGATTCATAGAAACGGACAGGTTCCATTACTTGGTGAGTTAACAAGGCTTTTACCTCATCCTCTTGCATTACTTTAGCGCTAGTATTTGAAATTAAAGGTAATTCAAAAGATTTAAAATTAATTTTATCAAGTTCCAAAGCTAATTTTTCAGAAGCTGGCTTAAGAATAGCTGTATGGAAAGGTCCTGATACTTTTAATTCAATCAGTTTACGAACCCCTGCCTCTTTTAATAATTCAACGGCATAATCAACGGCTAAAACTTCACCACCAATAACAATTTGTGCGGGCGTGTTATAATTTGCCGGACTCACAATGCCACGCTCAGATGCTTTTTGACAAATCTCTTCAATCAAAGCAGGCTCTGTATTCATTACTGCAACCATTTTACCTGAACCAGTCGGAGCAGCTTCTGTCATGTATTGACCACGTTTAGCTACAAGCTTAACTGCTTCTTGAAAATCAATAATTCCTGAAGCAACTAATGCTGAATACTCACCAAGACTAAGCCCAGCAACTACGTCGGGTTTTATTCCATTTTCATTCAACAATCGCATAATGGCAACAGAAGTTGTCAAAATAGCAGGTTGTGTATATTTTGTTTCATTTAATTTTTCTTCATCATGATCAATCAAAGCACGTAAGTCATATCCTAAAGCTTTGCTTGCTTCATCAAAAGTCGTTTTTACCGATTCGTGTTGGTCATATAAATCACGAGCCATTCCTAGCTGTTGTGCGCCCTGACCCGAGAATAAAAATGCTGTTTTAGTCATAATATATAGTAATCAACTATTTCAAATTCAAATAAGCTATTCAAACTAGAAGATTAGAATTCCTCGTATTTTCTTTTATAAAGTTAATTATTAGTATTGTAAAATGTTTTTATCTTAAAAAAAATGACATTCCTCAATATGAAAATTATAGGACAAGCCCAGTATAACACTACTGAGCTCCCTATACTAGAATTCTATTTTTAAAAATAGAGCTAGTCCAACGAAAAGAAGGGGCGAAAGTCGCAAAAGAATCAACTCCCTTGCTCGCTTCACCCCCATCCCGAATTATTTGTTGTTTTCTACGTATTTAACGAGGTCAGCAACTGTTTTCATATCTGCTTCTGTATCAACTTCAACGTCGAATTCGTCTTCGATGTCATTGATGATTTGGAAAAGGTCAAGTGAATCAGCGTCGAGCTCTTCAAATGAAGTTTCGAGTGTTACTTCTTCTTTTTCTTTACCGAGTTCGTCAACGATAATATCTTGTACTTTTTCAAATACTGCCATAATTTTTTCTCCTTTAATTGAGTGAAAATATTTATATTATATCCGCAAAGCGGTTTATAACCATTAGTTAAATGTAGATTTTTAAAATCTACTTAAGAGTTAAGTCAGCTTCAACTTTTTCGTCACTTCTTTAAAATTTAAAGTAGACAACTTACCAAAAGCAGGCTAAACTTTTTGACTCTTATAAATTAATAATTGCTGTGCCCCAAGTGAGGCCACCACCAAATCCTGTCAAGACGACTTTTGTTTGACCGTCCAAACTAAATATACCATTTTTTACGGATTCTGACAACAATATAGGGATACTTGCTGCCGATGTATTGCCATATTCTTGCATATTTTGGAGGAACTTATTCCTTGTCACGCCTAACTTTTTAGCCATTTTATCAAGAATTCTTGAATTTGCTTGATGAAGGAGATAATAATCTATTTCTTCAGCAGCAAGGTCAGATTTTTCTAATGTTGCTTGAATGTTCTTTGGAACATCGCGTACAGCAAAATCAAAAATTGCTCGCCCTTCCATACTCAAGTTTGAACCCTCGTATGAAACAGAGGCAAAAGGCGTTTGAATATCAGCGTAGCTAGAAAGTAAACTTCCACCTCGCTTGCCATCTGTCTGCATTTTTTCAGCAATAATAAGAGGTTGACTTCCACTATTGTCCAAGAGTACACCAGCAGCACCATCTCCAAAAAGAACGGCTGTTGACCGGTCTGACCAGTCAATTACTTTTGAGAATACTTCTGCCCCAATGACAATCCCACGTTGATAAGCACCTGAGGAAATTAATTTTTCTGCGGTTGATAGTGCAAAAACAAATCCTGAGCATGCCGCGGTCAAGTCGTAAGCAAATGCATTAGTTGCACCTACTTGCGCTTGAACGCGTGCGGCTGTTGAGGGCATCATTGAATCAGGGGTCACAGTAGCAACAATAATAAAATCTATCAATTCTGGGTCTACCCCAGAATTTTCAATCAACTGTTTAGCAACTTTTGTTGCTAAATCTGAAGTATTTTCCCCAGTTGAAATATGACGATTTTTAATTCCTGTTCGACTGTAAATCCATTCCTCATTAGTATCCATAATTTTTGATAAGTCATCATTAGATACTACGTTTTCTGGCACATAATGTGCCGCTTGCGTGATTTTCGCAAAAGTCATTATTTCATATTCTCCAAAGAATTATGCAGAGCTGCAAGTTCACCAGCTAGCTTGTTTTCAGTTGTTCCATAAACACTATCAAATAGATTGTCAGTAATCATATGGAAAAACTCACGATGAGTGGCGCAAAGCTCGTCACCTTTTGATGTCAGTATAATATGAGTCACTCGTCGGTCCGCTGTTGAACGTTTACGTTCAATGTAACCTTTATCTTCTAAACGATTGAGGGTAATTGTGATAGTTGATAAGGCCAATTTTTGATTTTTGGCAATATCTGTTGCTCGACAAGTCCCCAACGTATGGACGAGTGTCAAAATTTGTAATTCTTTTACTGTTACATCTGAATAAGCTGAATCTTTTAAGAATTGCTCCTCTAATATCATAAAATCATGAAAGAGTTGAATCAGCCATTCATTTACCTTATCAAAATCTGTTTTCATCTGTCATCCTCTTCATTTTTTAGATGTGAGTCCGACTTTAGACATTAGTAAAAATAGGAAACCGAAATAAATAAAATTCCCTATGGGCTTTTATTATTACATTTAGACAGGGGATAAACTGATAGCAAAATATCATCAATTTATCCCCTGACTAATAATCTATTTTATCTTTCGCGCAAGATGAACTCAATTTGTTTTTATATTGCAAATGATTTTCTGTATCAAATTATATTATTTTTTAGAATGATTTGCAAGTAATAATTTTTAGAAAACGTCAACATTTTTAAATTTTTTTAAAAATCCACAGTTTTTATCTGTAAAAATGCTATTTTTACTGACAGAATTTTTTTGAACTTTCGTCAGTAATTTTTCATTTGATTAGGCTGGATTGCTGGCAATAATTTCTAATTGACCAGATAAAGTCCAGTTTTCAACATTGCTTGGTAAGATAAAATGAGCACCTTTTTTCAAGGGATATTCATTTCCATCAACAGTCAGTTTCCCTTCGCCATCAAGGACAGAAACCAAAGTGTAATCAGCAACTTTGGTAAATTCATGGTCACCATGAATTTGCCATTTATAAACATCAAAGAAGTCTGATTTCACAAGAGTTTTAATTTCTGCATCAGCAAATTTTTCAGTTTTAACTTGATTTTCAGGAACTTTGTCGCCCGGAATATTCAAGACATCAATCGATTGTTGAATATGTAATTCACGAAGATTTCCTTGGTCATCTTTACGGTCGAAATCATAAACACGGTAAGTCGTATCAGAAGATTGTTGTGTTTCAAGAATGACAATTCCAGCACCAATTGCGTGCATTGTTCCTGATGGAACATGGAAGAAATCACCCGTTTTCACTTTCACTTTACGCAACAAATGATCCCAATCACCAGATTTAATCATTTCAGCGAGCTCTTCACGTGATTTGGCATTATGACCATAGATAATTTCAGCTCCTGGTTCAGCTGAAATTATGTACCAACATTCAGTTTTTCCAAGTTCACCCTCATGTTTTTGTCCATATTCATCATCTGGATGAACTTGTACAGAAAGCCAATCATTGGCATCTAAAATTTTAGTTAATAAAGGAAAGATTTCCTTTTTACTGTCACCAAACAATTCGCGGTGACTTGCGTATAATTGGTCAAGCTTTTGACCTTTAAATTCGCCATTAGCAATTGTTGACAGGCCATGTGGATGAGCAGAAATGGCCCAATATTCGCCAACTTTATCGGATGGCAAATCATAGCCAAATTCTTTCAAATGGTCGCCGCCCCAGATTTTTTCTTGCAAAACTGAGTTCAAAAACAATGGTTCTTTCATATTTTCCTCCAAATGAGCAGATTTTATTCGCTTTCATTTCACAATGTCTATTATATCACAAAATTTATCTAGAACAATTTGTCAGTAATTTTAAGACAAAAAATTACTGACAAAAGGTGCAGAATCTATCTCTATAGAGAATAGATTCAACTTTTTCTGTCAGTAACTTTTTAATTAATATTCTGATTTATCGTTAAGCCCACGTAAGAGCTCGTCAATTTTTGAACCATATTCAACAGATTCATCTTTTGCAAAAGTTAAATCTGGAATTTTAAAAATAGTCATTCGTTTTGCCAATTCACTTTTGAAAAGTCCAGTTGCTTTTTTCAAAGCAGTGGCAGCTTTTTCATTGTCAGAAGCTAAGTTTGACAAGAGACTATAATAAACAGTCGCTTGACTCAAATCGCCTGTCAATTGAACATCAGTAATATTAACATCTTGTACACGTGGATCGCGAACTTTATTGCGCAAAATATCATTGATTTCGCGTTGAATCTCTACTGCGACACGGTCGCTACGAAAAGAATTTCCCATTTTTTTCCTCCTAATTTATTTCAAAATGTAAGAAATAAGTATGAAACTATTTTTACATTTTTTTAAGTGAGTCAATAGTCCTAGAAATCATTGAAAATAGGTGAAATACAGAACCACAACTTGTGTGAATCCTAAATTTTCCTATCTCCGCACTTTTGCTACTGCGTTGTCCATTCTCGCTATACGACTATAGTCGCAAGTCGAATGGCATTTCTCTTAACTTCTAAGCGAATCTTCCTCACATCTTATTTTTTACGTTCGATTTCAACCATTTTGTAAACTTCAAATGTATCATCAATTTCAACATCATTGAAGTCTTCAACCATCAAACCACCTTCTTGAGCATTTCCGACTTCTTTAACATCATCTTTAAAATGTTTAAGGCTGGCAATGGCACCATCATGAATTACGACACCTTCACGGATAACACGAACTGAAGCATCACGAGTCACTTTACCACGAATAACCATGAATCCGGCAATTGTACCCACTTTAGAAACGTTGAATGTTTCGCGAACAATTGCTTCACCGATGATTTCTTCTTTGAATTCTGGGTCAAGCATTCCACGCATCGCAGTTTCAACTTCTTCAATTACTTTATAAATGATACTGTGCAAGCGGATGTCAACTTCTTCTTGCGCTGCTTGTTCACGAGCAAGACCAGTTGGACGAACATTGAAACCAATGATAATCGCATTTGATGCTGCAGCAAGAGAAATATCAGATTCTGAAATTGCTCCAACAGCTGAATGGACGATATCAACTTTTACACCTTCAACTTCAATTTTTTGAAGTGAAGCGGCAAGTGCTTCTGCTGAACCTTGTACATCCGCTTTGATGATAATGTTAACAGATTTAGTTTGACCTTCTTTAAGTGTGTCAAAGAGATTATCCAAGTTAACACGACGTGTATTTTGACGTTTAATTAATTGAGCGCGTTTAGCACGTTCTTCACCAGCAGCGCGGGCTGCTTTTTCATCTTCAAATACCGCAAAGTGGTCACCCGCTTGAGGAACATCTGAAAGACCTGTTAACTCAATTGGTGTTGATGGACTAGCTTCTTTAATTCGGCGTCCAAGGTCGTTTGTCATTGTACGTACACGACCGTAAGTATTTCCGACAACGATTGGGTCTTGGATATGAAGTGTCCCTTGTTGAACCAAGAGAGTTGCAATCGCCCCTTTACCTTGGTCAAGACGTGCTTCAACAACAGTACCAATTGCTCGAACAGATGGGTCAGCTTTGAGCTCTTGCACTTCTGCCACAAGAAGAACTGTATCTAACAATTCCTCAAGATTCTGGTTGAATTTAGCTGAAATTTCAACAAATTCTGAACCATTTTCTGGATCCCAAGCAACTGGGAAAACACCATGTTCAGTCAATTCTTGTGTCACACGTTGTGGATTAGCCCCTGGTTTATCAAGCTTGTTAATGGCTACAATAATTGGCACGCCAGCAGCTTTAGAGTGATTAATTGCTTCAATTGTTTGAGGCATTACACCGTCATCAGCAGCAACAACGAGGATTGTAATATCAGTGACTGAAGCACCACGAGCACGCATAGAAGTGAAGGCTTCGTGACCTGGTGTGTCAAGGAAAGTAATTTTCTTGCCATTGGTTTTAATTTGGTAAGCCCCAATATGTTGAGTGATACCACCAGCTTCGTCTTCAGTTACGCGAGATTCACGGAAACGGTCAAGCAAAGTCGTTTTACCATGGTCAACGTGTCCCATAATTGTTACAACTGCTGGACGTTCAACCATTTTATCTTCATTAAGATAACCATCTTCAACAAACAAACGTTCAATATCTGATTTATCTTCTTCAACCTTTTTAAGTGGTGTCACACCATAATCCATAAGGATTAATTCGATTGTATCTTCATCAAGCGATTGGTTTTGATTGACCATTGTTCCCATCATGAAGAGTTTTTTGATAATTTCAGCCGGTTCACGTTTGATTGATTTAGCAATATCTTGAACGTTCATTCCTACTTCATATTCAAGACTTTCTGGCAATTCATGGAATTTACGTTGAGTTGCTGGAACATTTGAAGATTGGTTATTTTGGTAACGACCACGACCACCTTTTTGATTCCAATTTGAGTTACGAGCATTACGGACTTGATTACGATTATCGTTTACGCGAAGTGGTCCACCTTTGCGGTTACCATCTTTTGTATTATCGCGGTTGCTATCCGTGTTTTTGCGGTCACGATCACGACGATTATTTTTGCCTGAAGCAGCTGGAGTAAAGGTATCACTTGTAGAGCTGCTACCTGATGAAGCAAATTGATCACGTTTTTGCCCTTGATTTTGTCCTTGACCAGCTGGACGGTTTTTATCATAATGATTTCCACCTTGTGAATGGCCTTGACCATTTCCATTTTGGTTTGGACGGCGGTTATCATTACGGTTGTTTCTATCGTTGCGATTTTTGTCGAATTTTTTCTTTTCAGGACGAGCAGCAGCTTGTTCTTTTTTGATATCTTCGGCACGTTTGATAACTTTAATTTGAATTCTTGGTTTTTGAGTCAATGATTTTTTCTTCTCTTCAGTAACAACTGGTTCTTTTTTGTCAGCAACATTTTCTGTTTTTACTTCAGCTTTTGGAGTTACTGTTTTGGCTTTGGCTTCTACTTTTTCAACCTTTGTTTCTTCAGCTTTTGCTGCGGCTTTAGGTTCAGATTTTTTAACTGGCTCAGCCACTTTTGGTTTTTCCGTAGTAATAACCTCTTCAATCGGTTCGGCTTCTGTTTTAGCAGCCTTTTTAGCCTCTTCTTTTTCTTTGATTCTTGCTAAAATAGCTGGGTCTTCAACGACTGCTTTCCCAGCAAAAGTACGTGGGTGGTCCTCTTGTTTACTTTTTGCTGTTTCTGGAACAGTCTTAGTTTTAGCTTTAACAGTTTTTTCAGCAGGTTTAACAATAGTATCAGTGCCTGTTTTTACACCTTGAATGATTTTTTCCGCTTGTTCTGCTGTTACAGAGCTTGAATGTGATTTCACTTCAAAACCGAGTGATTGTGCAGTTGCGACAAGCTCAGTATTTGATAATCCAGTTTCTTTAGCAATTTGGTTAATACGTTTTTTATCAGACAATCTTTGTCCTCCTTATATGATCAATTGTTCATGAGGCTCTCCATTTTCTTTGCAAATCCATCGTCCACAAGCGCAATAACCTTACGATTTTGGCCTATAGCGTGCGATAATTCTATTTCTGTAAAGAGTGTTGAGACAGGAATCTCATAATAATTTGATTTATCAGTAATTCTTTTACTCAAATTTGCTGCGGCATCATTAGCAAGAAGAATAAGTCTTGCCTTATTCGATTGAATTGACTTAATCACCAATTCTTCTCCACTAATAATTTTACCCGCACGTTTTGCAATACCTAGCAAATTTGAAATCTGTTGTTTTTTATCCATCTTTAGTCATAATCCGGCGCTAAATCAGCAGAATAAGTTGTCGATTCAAGTTCACGTCGAGCAACAAGGTGTTCAACATAAGTGATTAATTCATCATAAAACTCATCAGCGATTTTAGTTTGAAAAGCTCGGTCAAATACGCGTTTTTTCTTAGCTTCTTTTGCTTCTTTATTAAGAATTGCAATATAAGCTCCGCGCCCATGTGCCTTGCCAGAAGGGTCAATTGAAATT
>ENA-OQNI01000899-OQNI01000899.1-human-gut-metagenome-genome-assembly--contig:-NODE-899-length-24551-cov-14.364641_pt1 | contig 24551 bp, 18 predicted proteins | sample MGYA00242627_ERZ504876 | MGnify/ENA primary metagenome ERZ504876 (study PRJEB26092, sample SAMD00036386) | human gut metagenome | host: Homo sapiens | study: EMG produced TPA metagenomics assembly of... | reverse complement strand
AGTCTCCCGAGGTCATCTCCATCTGCAAATGATACTTCCTACGCAATATTTTTTCAAGGTCTCTGCTTGAAATATTTGTATTTCTCACTGAAATCACAAATTTAGAGCAGTCATAATGTGAAGTCTCCACGAGCCTCAAATAAGAAAGTTTTCCCAACTCTTCCCGCATTTTTTGCAAGTTATCCACATACGGCGAAAAGATATCCTCACCTTTTTTTTCAATCAATTCCATACATTCATCTATGCTTGCCATCAATACATACGACGGACTGCTTGACTGTAACATATGCAGATACATCCGTACTTTTTCTCTATTTACAGACGTTTCATTGATATGAAGCAAGGCGGTCTGTGTGAGCGATGGAAGTGTCTTGTGCACACTGTGTATAACAATATCTGCGCCATTTTCATTCGCATTTTTCGGAAAATACGGATGAAATCCAAAATGTGCGCCATGCGCCTCATCCACAATCAACGGAATCTTATGTACATGTGCCACTTCTGCAATCTTTTTCACATCAGATACCACACCGTCATATGTCGGCGATACAATCATGACCGCCTTGATATTTGGATTTTTATCTAATAACAAAGTAATGTCATCTACTCTCACTTCCCCGTTTAATCCTGTTTTCTCATCGTATTCCGGATAGACATACACAGGTTTCAGCTCATTTAAATAAATTGCGTGATACACGGATTTGTGGCAATTGCGGGCTACAAGAATCTGGTCTTGTTTGTCAGTCACTCCCATAATCGCACTCAGAATTCCAACTGTACTTCCATTTACAAGAAAATGTGTCTCATCTGCACAATATAATCTCGCGGCACGTTCCTGTGCCTCCCGAATGATCCCGTCTGCATGATGCAGATCATCAAACTCATCTATTTCGGTAATATCAATTTCATAAGGCAGATCATTCTCCATCATTTTTTGATTTCTCTTGTGCCCCGGCATATGCATTCCATAGAAATCACTCTCACTATATTCCTCCAGATAATTATAAATTGTCTTCATACTCTTCTCCCAATTAAAATGAGCCACATCCCAAGATGCAGCTCGCTTTTCTCTATCTGTACTCTTCATATTTCCCATAATACTTACCGTAATATTTTCCATAATAATGACCATTTTTCTTTCGATCAACCTTGTTGAGAACAACGCCAAGCACAGCGCATCCTGCATTTTCAAGCTTCGAACGCACTTCCTGTACCAAACGGTATTTAATCGAACCTGATTCAACAACAATGATTGAACCGTCACACTCTTTTGCAATAATTGCACTGTCGACAACCATGCCAAGCGGTGCTCCGTCAATAATAATGTAGTCATATACTCCCCGGAAAGATTCCAAGGCCTTCGCAAAACGACTCGATGCAAGAAGCTCTGTTGGATTAGGGACAACCGGTCCTGAAAAAATCATATGAAGTCTTGAAATATTTGTCCCGTATACAACATCCGTCAATGCACACTGTCCTGAGAGAAAATGAGAAAGTCCTCTATCAATTTTTCCTGTTCCAAGTCTGGACACTAATACAGATTTTCGAATATCCGCATCAATAAACAGTACATTCTTATTTAATTCAGAAAGCGAAATCGCCAAATTCAGCGAGATGGTACTTTTTCCTTCACTCGCAAGAGAACTAGTAAACACGATTACACGCTTATCGTCACCGCAGAACTGAATATTTGTACGCAAATTTTTCATCTCTTCTCTCATCTCATAATTCAATTCTTTTTGTAAAATATCAACCCGCTTCATAGACTTCTCCTATTCTTTCCTCAATATTTTCTCCGGATTTTTAACAAAAATACGCTCCGCATACTCTTTTCCCATTTTTTTAGTTACATATTTCGCACACTTTCCCAAATTAGGCTTACGATACTCAGTCCCATGCGCATCACTGGCAATAAAATGTACACAATCTTCTTTCATTGCTCTTTTACAAAATTGCTTTGTTTTCTTACCATACTCACCAAGCACAGATGCAGCATTCAACTGCACATAAGCTCCGAGCTCAATCAGCTCCCATATATTATCCATGTCATCTATAAGATCCGGATAACGTTCAATGTGAGCAATCACCGGTTTATATCCGGCTACTACTAAATCATATATTTGATTACGAATCCGCTGAAATGTGTGACTGGAAGAAAACTCCACAAGCACATAACGACTTCCTGCCAGTGTCGGTCTTTTCTTCCTCTGCAAATCTTCTATCATATCCGAATTCGTATGATATTCACATCCAAGATAAACTTTAAAATCAGGCGCTATCTTTGCGGCAGCCCCTCGCATTCCTCTATAATAATGTATAACCTCCTTCATATCCGGCTCAAACATTTTCACCCGATAATGAGGAGTCAATATAATGTTCCTCACACCATCGTCATATTCCATCTGAAGCAGCTGTTTTGCCTCAAGAATTGTAGACGGACCATCATCCACCTTTGGCATAAGATGGCAATGTATATCAGTCAGAGTCAAAACCCTCACTCCTTTCACAAGACCTCCCCAAGCAAAGGCTCGGGGAGGGAACAACACTATCATAATTCAAATGAATTATTTAACGTATTCTTTTTTTCTCAAGCCAACAGCTGCTACAACTGCTACAAGTGCTACCACTGCTACAGTTGCCATAGAAGTTTCTCCAGTTTTTGGTGAAGTTGTTCCACCATTACCACCTTTAGTATCTCCTACTACGAATGCAACTGGAGAAAGTTTAGAAAATGTAGCTGTGATTGTTCCGTTTCCGGCTTTCACACCTGATACAGTATCTTTTTCCCACTTTGTTCCATCGTAGTGAAGAACTGCAACTTTTGTGTTTGCTGTAACTCCTGAAACTGCAAATGTAATTGTAGCTGGAAGATCTTTAGCATCTACTTTTACGTCTTTGACTGTTGCAACTTTCATGTCTGATGAATAAGCATCTCCGAGTACAGCTTTGAGTGTATCTGCTTTTTTCACGTCTGCAACTACGTCTGCATTAACGTTGTCGTTAATCCCAACCGTAATTTTATTTCCGTTTTTATCAACTGCTGCTACTGCTTCATTCTTAACTGCACCACCGGCAGCTGGACTTGGAGCAGCGAAAGCGTTTAAGCCCATTGCAACAGTTAATGCAAGTGCAGAAACAACCCCTAACCATTTCTTTGCTCTTCTCATTGGTATCTCCTCCTTTTTTTATTAAATCATTTCACTCCTCGGCCAAAACATCTAGGATGCCTCCACCGGTTCGTAAAATAATTCCACAATTAATTGGTACAATGCTTCATCATCTACATAAAACTCATCATGCTTTTCGCCGGCAACTTCTTCTCCCGGCATTATAATCGTCTTGTCCAACTCATATGTAGACAATGTTTCTATATCATCAGCAGTTATATCTGTAATCAGATACTCCTGCATGCTGTTCATAAGTTTTGCATACCAAGCTGAATTCCCACTTCCAGAGGATTTCATCTGGCTTGCCAGTGCGTGCAAAAACTGTGTCTGTCTCTGCATACGCTCCTGATTACTTCCGGTTACCTCAATATCTCTTGTGCGAACATACTTTTCTGCCAACTCCCCTTTTAACGTAACCGTCGCTCCTTTTTGAAAGGAAGGATCAATATATGTATAATCTTCCGGTACCGTCAATGTGACACCACCAATCAGATCAGTTGCTTTTCGAATTCCTTCAATGGTCATAGCCAGATAAGAATCAATCTTTATCCCGTACAACAACTCTGAGACTGCATTTTTTGTCAGCTGACAACTTTTTCTTTTTCCATCACCATATGCATATTGAAGTGCAATCTGCCCTTTTTCTGTTCCAAGCTTCTCCCCACCAATACCGTAGATTTGAAGCGGAACCATCGCATTACGGGAGATTTCCAACATCTGCGTCTTCTTGGTCCCTTTATCCATGACAAATAAAATTAAACTATCTGACTGTCCACTATATCCAGCATTTTCTTTCTCTTCAATTGCTCCATGTTGATCTATTCCCATAAATAACACAGCAGACACATCATGATTGTATTGGTACTTCTTCCCATCGATTGTAAGATAGTTCTTTGTCTCTGGCTCATCCTCACGAAGTTCTTCTGCAATCCGTTTATCTTCTTCCTTCGCTTTGGAGTTCTGTATATTAATCCCCGCTACAACCACAACTGTTGCAACCACAATCATAGCTAAAATCGTTGCAATCAATACAACAATCTTTTTTCGCCACTTATTCATCTGTTAAAACCGCCCCCACAAGGAATCTGTGTTCTTTTTCGCTACCGATACAAGTACTCATTGTGATTATGTGATCTTCCGGAGTAACAGTCACACTCTCATCAAATGAATTCCTCAAATCTCTGGACTCATACATAGAGTCTAAAAACATCTGTCTTTGATCTTCCGATGAAAAGTCAAATGCGTGCATAATATGTCTGTCATCGTAAACAACTGCTGCAAATACATGGTATACCATTTTTTTCTCTGGCGTATAGATAACAACTTCCGGATGCTCTTTTAAAAATTCTTCATCCTCATACTTATGCAAATCTTTAAACATGGTTCCATCACGCATATCATGCCCATAAATCACTGTATTAAAATCAGTAAATTCTTTGTTGTTATAATTTTCTGTATAAATCGATCCAGGCAACCCAGCCGTTCCATCAATCGTGTGATCCAAGTAATACGCATCATCTGTTGGATGGCGCATAATCGGATAATTCACATTTGTTCCAGGAATTTCAATCCATGCATATACATCCGGGTTCTGTTCTTGAAGTTTCTTGAAGTCTATAGGACTCGTATATGCATCTTCTTGAGGCTCTTTCTTAACTTCTTCTTTCACTACCTCTTTTACTACTTCGTCATATTTCTTCTCATTCTTAACTAGTTTTGTATAATAAAGAATTAAATATCCAATTGCTATTCCCGCCACAATCACACAGATTGCAAACAATATCTTTCTTCCTTTTCCTTTCATACAATCAACCCTATCTCATTATCTATGTTTGTTCGTTGGTTTCTTTTGTTGTTTCTTCGACTTTGTCCCATTCTTTGGACGTGTACCCTTCTTTACTTCCACATCGCTATCTAATGGCAAGGATGCAAGTGTATTGAGCTGTAAATACTTCGTTACATCTTCTTCTGTCTTAATTGTATCGTCAAGCAGATAACGAACCACAATCACCGCCATCACAAGTAATGCTGCAATCACACCACCAATCGCTGTATTCTTCACTAAACTCGGACTCGATGGCACTTTTGGTACAACTGCACGCTCAACAATGCTTGGTCGATCCGTACTCATAATCTCTGCCACTCCATCAGCTGTAGCATCTGCAAATGCATTCGCCATATCTGCCGCCAACTCTGGATCTGGATCTTCGACTGTAATCTTCAGATAACGAGTATCCGCCGGATTATCGACTGTAACCTTAGCAACCATCTCTTCGTAACTATATTCCAAATCCAACTCATCAATCACAGTCTTCACAACCGGACGACTTGTCGCCAAAATCGCAAAGTCTTTTGTCAACTGGCTTCCCATCTGAATATCTGCCAAAGAAGTCACACTCGTTGTCTTTGTTAAGATATATATCATTGAAGTAGACGAATATTGTGGCGTAATCAAAAATTTTGTTCCACTAAAAAGGAGACCAGCTCCTATTATTAATGACACAATAATAATTCCTATCTTTCCAAGTAATACTTGAAACAATTCCAGTAAATCAATCTCTACTTCGTCTTCACGTACTTGATTCTCCATAGCCTGTCTCCTCTATCATACCATATACTATATTTCATAAATTCCGTCTTTGCAGGTAAATAAAAATACATATCATTTTAACCCTCTCGCTACTATAACATAATTCTAATCAAATTGGAATACCTGTATTCTACAATTTTCTTCATTTTTTTGCAATATTTTTATCAATATCCTCCATATTCTTTTCCTTTTTTCCCCTATATATCAATTTGTAGAAAAAGTAATACAGTATTCCACCAATGATTCCTCCTAATGTATTGTAAAACAAATCAGCCAACTGAAATGTGCCAAGCCGGAAAATCACCTGTGAAATTTCTATGCCAAAAGAAGATAAAAATACAATCTTACATGATTTCCAAATCACTTTCCGAAAACAGATCTTATTTACACACAATTTATGCCCAAACGTCCAAAATAAAAACAAAGAAAATGGAACGAACAAAATCACATTCTCAATAGACTCTGTCGTCAATTGCCCATTTTCATTATACAGACTCCATCCTCCCATAACATTCACCAGTGGATTCATCCATAAATTCCGATTCAACAATGTGCGAAATAAAATTAAAGCAGTGTAGAACGCCAATAGAAACACTCGTCGAAATTCACTTTTCGATTTAAACATCTTCACCCACTTGCGACACGCCGATTTCCATCCGTGTTCTACCACAAAAAGATAAAAAAACATAAACAACACTGCTAAAATGATGGAAAAGCCAAACGGCTGATACAACGCAGTCAACACATTCGTTATAATCATCTGTATAATATCTTGCAAATTATTTTCTTCCTTCCAAATCTTTTTTCTTTGATACAATTATAAATAATTTTTCTTTCACTATCAACTGTTTCCTATGGATAATTTATAATAGAATTCCTCTGCTTTTTTCTTTGAATACTTGCCTGAAACGGCATTGACTTGTTTCTCTTGATCGTAAGCTTCAGCCAGAATAGCTGAAACTTTCGATCATTAGATCCGGTGTAACCCCAAATAGATATTATAACGAAATCTTATTTGTAAATTCTTCTAACTCTTTAGATTGGAACGCAATCTCTGTCCATTGCTGCAACACTTCCGAATCCTGTTGCATTTGAATTTGATTATAAAGCTCTTCTGAAACTGATCCCAACTCTTGCAAAAACAAAAGTAACGTTTCCTTCAGAGTTTCTATGCGTCCCTCTGCACGTCCTTCTGCACGCTCATCCTTCAACATCTCTTCAAAAATCATAAAGCGTTCCTCCATCTCCCGGCTTCCCTTGATTTCTCTTACAAACTTCTGCAACTGTTCCACATATGGATCATGAAATTCTTTTTCACTTCCCTCAAGGTCTTCCTTCATATACTTTAAAAATGTTACCAGCTCTTTCGGAACCTCACTTTCATTCTTTCCACGCGTGTTTAAAAACAGAATACTTCTTCCATCTGCCATCTCCACATCCTCTGACTCCTCACATGTCATCCGAAATTTATACCGATATTTTTCTTTTCCAAACGGATCAAAATCACAGATAAAAATGACATATGTATCTGGAAGCTCTGTGTACTCTTCACCTGTTAGTAACAACTCCATGTCCATCTGACTTTGATAATAACGACTCCGTTTACCTAGTGCTGGCTTTTTCTCCACCTGCATCTCTACATTATAACGAGTATGCTTTTCGTCTTTTGCGTATACATCCAAACGAATCCCTTTATATTCTGGATGATACACAATACTCTTTTCTCGACTCACTTCTACTCGCGCAATCGGTATCTCTAAGACTCTCTCCAAAAGGCCTTTGCAATTGTTCTCGTCCATCATCACCGCACCAAACATAAAATTATCTTTAAGCGTGAGTTCCTTTAAACGTTGTTTCCTTCTCATTTTAATCCTCCATAGCACAGAGGAATTCTATAAAATGATTGTAACAGATTGATTAATACCTGGCTAGTCTCATTTTCTGAATCGTCTCTTTCTAAAAATCCCGATAGAAGTAGCACCAGCAGCACCCACGCCTCCAACTGCAACACATCCCAACACTGTTGCTAAGGCTTTTTGGTTATTTTGTGTCACTTTATCGTCTACACGATCTAAGTATTTTGTACTTACTGGATTATCTTTGGTCGTAGCAACTTCTTGGGTTTCTTCCTGTAACGGTTGCTCTTCTGGCTCTGTATTGGATGGAACCAATTTTACATTCACTTGGACTGAAGATGTATTTGGAACCTCGGTATGCTTGATTACTTCGGTCTCTTTCTTTCCCTCTTCCTTTGCAGTATCTTCTATAATAGTTGCGTCCTCTCGGTTATCGATAATGGTCATTTTCCCATTCACATATACAATCTGATAACTTTCACGGTTCGTCAAATCGCTGCCACTAATCATAATTTCATATTCGCCAACTCTATTTGTGTTTTCTGTTTGAGCAGTTATGATTGGTGGTTCTACAAGTTTATCGCCCTCTACCAATCCTTCTACTTTATAAGTAAACTCTGGCATTTGACTACCTACTGTAATATTCAACTGATCCTCTGCCGTAATGGTCAACACTTTCTTCTTAATCTCTACCGTAATAGATGAGGTCGTTTCATTAATAATCTTCATCACTGGCTTTTGTTGCTGTGATGGTTACTGAACCTGCCTTGTGAATAGTCGCTATATTATCTGAGATACTAATAATATCAGAGTCAGAACTTTCGAATCTCACTTCCCCTGTTCCACTTCCACCTTCTGCGGAAAGAACGAATGGTTCATCTCCGTATGTTTTGTAATCTACTGGAGTAATCTCAAAATGACTTTGTGGTTTTTTGCTAAGATCAACACTTGCTTCTGCACTTGATGCCTTATCATAGTTTCCGTCTCCACTATAGACTGCTTTGATCTGATATAGCTTCTTTGGCATATCTTTCCATACATACGTTGCTACTCCATTTTCAACTGCAACTGCATGTCCAAGCTCTACATCCACTCCATCAGTGCAATCCACAAACTTCACTGTGCCTGCTGGATCGTTCCCATATCCAGCATTTTCAATAGATGCAGACAACAGCGCTTTTTTAGAACCCACCTCATTTTCCACTTTTGAAGTTAAGACTACAGTCGGATTAGCTTTCGTTACTGGCACTTGAATTTTACTTGTCATGGATTCGACGCTCTCATAATTTTCCAATGTATGGGCATTCGGTGTGAACTTCACATCATATCCATTATTAGACACTGCTGGAATAAGCTCTTTATTCTCCCATGCAAAGCTTCCATATTGTGTACTGCCTCCGATGAGCGTACTATCAGACAATTTTTGTCCATAAGTCAGATTACCGGCTACAGGATATGCAATCTCAGGTGCAGGTGCTTTTTTCACATCCATCTTATAAGTTGCCGTTGCACTATGATAAGTTTTATCACCTGCTTTTATAGCGTTAATAGTAACAGTCCCCGCTTTGTGGATGGTTGCAATGTTCTCCTCAATACTAAGAATATCAGGATCAGAACTTTCAAATTTCACTTTCCCTGTTCCACTTCCCCCTTGTGTAGCGAGAGCGAATGGCTTATCACCATATGTTTTGTCTGTCACTGGTTGAATAGAAAGTGTACTCTGCTCTATTTTGGAAACGTCTACATTCACAACCTGACTGGCAGTATTTCTATAATTCTTACCTGCTCCATCAGAAGCTGGCAAAAATTCTGCAACAATGTAATGTCTTCCAACCTCAGGACTTTTCCAAACATAACTTGCCTTACCATCTGATACCGGAACATCCTTTGCAATGACAGTATCCCCGTCTTTGAATATGATGCTCCCTTCCAAAACTTCATCGTTCACTCCAGCCACATTGACCTCAAAATGAACTTGATTGCTATGATTCTCATTCTGAATATCCGCACTGAGAGCAACCTTTGTCGGCGCCTTTTGAATTGTAAATTGCTTTGTATATTCTGGTGGTAATTCATAATGATCCGCTGCTGCTCCACCTAAAACTGCAGTCGCAGTGTAGGTGCCTGTATCGGTCTTATCTCCCTCTGCCGAAAGTGTGATGTCGTCACCATCTTTTATATTTGCTGCAGTAAGTGTTGGCTTTTGGGGTTCCCCATTATAAATAAAATTTGTGTCTCCCCATATCAGCTCCAGCTGTGTTTTGGACAAATTCAGTTTATCTTCCCATATCTTCTTACCAGTCGAAATAATTTGCAAGCTTTCTACCAAACTACCTTGTCCATCATTTCGTGTTGTTGCAATTGCTTTTCCGCCTACACTTACAATTTTATATCGCTGCATCCCATATTTTTTATCATCGTCAGAATCCGAAAAATACACAGCACTAATCTTACCATCGGAATCAAATTCTGCTCCCCAAAGAGTAACAACATGAGATTTTGTTTTCATACTGTAAGTCAGCAGAACTATGTCTCCATTTTGAAAATAATGCTTGATATCTCTGCTGATTGCCTCATATCCCTGATAATAATTGTGTCTTTTTGTCAACAAGGTTGTTCCGAAAATCCTGTAAAAAAAACCTCCATTTTTATCCGGTCCCTTTGATATAAGCTCTTCTCTGGCCTCATCAGAATCATTCGTTCCCCCATTTTTTTTAGGATAATAGCCATTGATAAACTGATCTTGTAAAATATCCGGCCAGTATCCTTCTCTTTTGTTCGCAAATTGTCTCACAAATATTTTGTATATGTCACTACTTTGCTGACTTTTAAAAGAGTGTTTCAAGTTTTTAATCTCTTCCGCCTTTGGTGCATCTGGTGTTTGTTCTAAATACTGATCAATATACTCAGAATTTTGTGCAAGCCACCAATGAAGCGTATTGGAGGCTGCTGCAAAACATAAATTCTCGTCCGGAACTCTATTCTCTGTCTTATTCACATCATACCATCCTTGCCCTTCAATATAAGGCGATTTATATTCAACAAATCTCACATTTCCAACATTTGTAATTTCTTTTTCAAAATCACTGTTTTGTCCACCCATTTTTGGTGGTGTAATCCCTTTTGTCCAGATAATTGTCTTAAGTTTTCCATCTTCCTCATTGACATATTCTGTAACAACATTTTCATTCTTTGAAAACTCTTCTTTTAATCTTTGAGAGTTTTCTGTCTGAATTTCTGCATCATATACTCTTTTTTTACTTTCCCAGGCATACGTATTTATACATGTTTGAAATAGGATAACAAACAGCATAAGGGCAGCAACACACTTATATATTACTTTTTTATTCATAGTAACCTCCCTAATAAATCAAGTCTTTTTCCTTTAAAATCTAGGATTTTTAAAGTTTCTATCTCAGATAAATGAGCATTGATCATAGATATTCCTCTGTATCTAGTGCAAAAACAACTGGTTTTTGGTATATGAAATAAAACGTCTTCTTTGTTTCGTTTTAAATGACCCTGTGTATGCCCTTCCACTTATGGCAACGCACCTCCCTTGTCTACCAGAAGCATCACTTTGTGTCTCCTAACTTCCTTCATCCTGCCGATCCATAATCCGGGTGCCAGCTTAGACCCTTTAAGTGCTTTACAAACAAGGATATCACCGATTCCCACAGTACATAGTTTTTTGTAAGCGCAAAATATTGCTACGTTACTCATAAATTACGCTTGCACCAAAATGAATAGATGCAAGCGTTTTACTCTATTTTAGTTTTCCTTTTCAAAACGAAACTGTACCCCCTGCACTGTCGGAAGTCTATTCCATCCATGCTCTTACAAAATGGGTTTCACTTCCTACATCAATCCCAACAATTAATGTCTTTTCTGTAATGGATTTAACTTTTACGTTTTGTGTGTTATACTTCGGTGTACCAATTTGTAAACAATATAGTATATTATTCCACCAATGATTCCTCCCAATGTGTTATAGAACAAATCTGCAATTTGAAATGTTCCGACTCTAAAGATTACCTGTGAAACTTCAATACTGAGAGAACATAAAAATACTATTTTACACGATTTTCTAATTACTTTATAGAAATAAATCTTGCTTCCACATAATTTTTCCCCAAATATCCAAAGCAAAAGCATAGAAAACGGAACAAACAAAATTACATTCTCAATCGACTCTGTCGTCAATTGACCATTTGCATCATACAGGCTCCATCCTCCCATAACATTCACCAATGGATTCAGCCATAAATTCCGATTTAAAAGGGTACGAAATAAAATCAAGGCTGTATAAAACGCCAATAAAAACACTCTTCGAAATTCACTTTTTGATTTAAACGCGTCTATCCATTTGCGCCACGCCGCCTTCCATCCATGTTCTGTTGTAAAAAGATAAAAAAACATAAATAAAATAGCTAAAATTATAGAAAATCCAAACGGTTGATACAACGCCGTCAACACATTAGTTACAATCATCTTTATAATATCCGGCAAATCATCTTCTTCCTTCCAAAATCCCTTATTTCCCCCTCTAGTACGATTATATATAATTTTTCATTAACTATCAACTGTTTGTAAGCGCTTACTATTTATATTAAACATTGTAAATATCGTACTTTCTTCATTCGTTTCCCTCTTTTAACGCGCTCTCCACTAGCAAAGGAGTAATATTCACCTCCAGAGTATCCAAAACACGAGCAAGTGCCTCCAGTGTCTCATTGTCGCTTAGTCGAACATTCACATGGTATTTCGCAGAATTGTCTGCACTTTTCGTATTCAAGCTATAATCACTTACATTTCTAGTTACATTCACTTTGATAATCCTAAGATTCCACCTGCTGTTTGCTGTTGCCCCAAAATCCATCACCTGCGTTTTTCCATTCTCACCAAACCCAACTTTATTAATAAATTCTACTACGGAATTAGCAAGCTGTGAACTTGCATCTGTGGCTGCCGACAGTGGTCCACCAAGCAAACTTCCCATATTTAATCCTGCAAACTCATCTTTTAGTGACATACGCTACCACCCTTCCTAATTTCCAACTCTAAAATCTACTTTTGATAATCAAGAATTCCTATATTCTTTTCTGAATATTTGCCTGAAGCGGCATTGATTTGTTTCAATTTACCCACAATCTCAGCAAGAATAGCTGAAACTGTGGGTAATTAGATTTTTATTTTCTCTGCAAGCCTTTCTTCATGTTCAGCCACATGTTCTTCTTTCCACATCTCTTCAAAAATCATAAAGTATTCCTTCATACACTTCAGAAATATTGAAAGTTCTGTACAACGCTCTCCACTCAATCGGTATTTCCAAAACTCTTTGTAAAAATCCCTTACAGCAACCTTAATCTATCATCACTCCACCAAACATAAAATTGTTTCTAATTGTGAGTTCCTTTAAACGTTGTTTTCTTCGCATTTGACTTCTCCATATGCAGAGGAATTCTATAGAATAATAACAGATTGACACCCATATGACTAATGTTATTTTTTATGTTGAAAAACTACTAATTTTTCATTATTCTTTTAAATATTTTCCTGCATCTTTTATAAAACTAACTGCAATCATTACAATAACAATTCCTATTGGAAAGGCTGCAATAATGCTCACAGACTGTAAGTTACTCATTGAAGTTTCCGAAAACACCAGCCCTATCGGAAGCACGATCAACAAAATACACCACATTAATTGAACCATCCAGCTCGGTTTTTCATTTTCTCCCAAGCGCTTATAACTATAGCAAGATGCAGTCAGCGCAATCGAATCAAAGGAAGTAGCATAAAATGCAATCATTGTGATCAATAACAAAATTAAAACCAGCGGTGCACAAGGGAGTGTTTTGATGACAGAAATAATCATTCCATACACGTCTCCGTCTGCATTATACTGCGCAATAAAATCTGCTACACCGGATGTCTGTAATCCCATAGAATAGTTTCCAAGAATCACAAAACTGACCAATGTCGATCCAACGCCAAATCCATATCCGCCTAAAATAGTCTGACGAATTGTTCTTCCACGCGAAATACTTCCAATGAAAAATGGAGCTGCAACACACCAAACCATCCAATATGCCCAATAGTATATTGTCCAGTTCTGCGGAAAGGACGTCGTTCTTTGAGGATCCGTAAAAGTAGACAATTCTACAAAGTTTCCAACCATTTTTCCAAAGGAGGAAAATCCAGATTCAATAATATATTTCGTCTCTCCGCCAAACAAAAGTACGAATGCCAGCAAGCCAAAAAACAGGTAAATACAAGCTTTTGCCAGAAAGCTAATCCCCTTAAATCCATGTAGAAGAGAATATGTATAAACAAAGCAAGTTAAAAGCAAAATAATAATTGTAACGACTGTACGACTGATTTCAATATAAAACAATTCTCCTACAACAGTTGCCATCAAAGGAGTCGCAACACTAAATGTAGTTGCTGTTCCCGCAAGAAGTGCAAACACAGCCAAAAGATCTATAATCTTTCCTGCAACACCATCCGTATGCTTTCCAAGAAGAGGGCGACACGCCTCTGAATATTTTTGGCGTTCTCTTTTTCTTACATGTAGCATAAATCCAAATGCTGCTGCCAAAACAAGATAAAACCCCCATGGAATAAAGCTCCAATGAAACATCGGAAATACACCAGCCCATTCTTCCATACTTCCCAACTCAGCTATATGTGGATCAGATGCATACATTACCCATTCGGAAAAAGAATAAAACAGAATATCTGCCGCAAGACCACATGTAAACATCATACTTCCCCATACAAAGAAAGAATATTTCGGTTTTTCATCTTTTTTTCCTAATACAATGTTTCCATATTTAGACATTGCAATATAAAGAGAAAGAAGGAAAATCCCTAGTCCTATGAGTAAATAATAGGTGCCAAACGTATCACCAAAAAAGAAACGGATTTGACGCAGCACTGCATTGGATTGCTCTGGCATAAAAAAGAATAAGATGCTCAACGCAACTACAATTCCTAATGGGAGTAACGTAATTGTCCAGTCAATTTGTTTTTTATTCATTTTTGTGTCCTCCTAAATATTTCTCATAACTATTATCTAATTCTGCAAGTTCTGATAAATTATCTACTTCTATAATATCTCCTGCTTGCATTTCTCGAATACCAAGTTCATACTCCTTTGGATAGCAGAACATTGCCACATCGTCCCAGTATATCTGTCGATTTTCTTTCCGTTCAAATTCTATTTCCAAATGCTTTTTTAATTTTTCCCCGTCTTCAGCATTCCATCGAGAAATACTATAAAGCTGCCATCCAGATTTTCCTCCATCTCGACTACAAGATTTTACAATTCCATCCTCCACATTCATCAGCCATTCGTCTGTCTCGTCATCTGTCCAAATCACATTGTATCCAGAACGTGTAAATTCTGGCGCTAGAATAGAAGGATTATAAATAATCTGATCGCCGTCTAAAATAATTACATCTGCTAAATGTTCTCTCGCCACATAAAGTGACGAAATATTATTATACGTAGCATAATATGGATTTTCAATCAACTTAACCTGTGGATACTCTTGCTCCAAAATAACGAATTGTTCTTTTAAATATCCCACGACAACATAAATTTCTGATATTCCATTTTTCAAAAGTCCATGAATCACGGTGTCAATCATTCGCACCCCATTAACCTTTACTAAAGGTTTCGGTGTGCTTAATGTCACTGGCTGCATTCTTTTCCCGATCCCTGCTGCCATAATAATCGCACGCTTTACTTTATACATTCTTTTCTCCTCCGTTAAGTTGTTCCTTAACAATCTTATAATAATCTTTTGCATATCGATACTGTCTCAAAGAATATTCTCCAAATTCCACTCCGCAAATACTTTTATATTCACACCAGTTACTCCACAAAAATCCACAAACAGCAATATAAGCATAAATCTTTATTCGAATCGTTCTGTCACAAGCACCATCAAAATAATAATCAATCAATTTTTCTACATGTTCTCTGTCATACATGGCATATATTGCAAACATAGCAATATCTACATGTACATCCTGCATTCCTGCATATTCCCAATCAATCAAGCGAATTTCATCTCCTGTAAATAGAAAATTGTCAGGCACTGCATCAATATGAGTAAGCGCAATTTTTTTTGGTGATTTGTCAATGTATTCCTTTAATTCATACATTTTTCGCTTTGTCTCTTCATAATCTCTATAGACCGACTTTGTTTCATTTCTCAAAGATTCGTAATATTCTATCTGATGAAAAAGATTAAATTCATGTTCCACCTGAAGATTATATTCATGAAACTGTCGCAGCTTCTGCATACATTTTTTTACATCCTCTTCCACATATGGATCACATACTCTTGCTTCATCTAAAAATTTTGTAATTTTGTATCCTGTTTCAGGAGAAATATAACAAACAGGATCTGAAATATCGGTTCCGTTTAATGCTTTATAAACACTGTATTCATTTTTACGATTAATCATTTTATCTGTCCCTTCTCCCGGAACCCGCATAATATAATGCTCTCCTCGACAGGTAAACTCAAATGATCGATTCGTCATCCCCTTTTTCAGTGCTTTTATCTCTATGATCTCTTTCGCCTCACATAAAAGTACTTCTGAAATCAGCGATATAATCTCCGAATTTAATTGATTAGACTCTTCATCAAGTTCTCTCAATTCCTCTAATGTATTGATTTCATATACCAAATTTTGAGAAACTTCCCTTGATTTTAATATCATCTTGCCATCTTTCATAACTGCCTCTTCCCAAAAAGCATGTATGTACTCTCTCTCATTTGAAAGATGTAATAGCTTTTGTCTTAGAAAAGCTGCATCTTCTTTTAAAACATAAGAAATCCCAAGCATCTGATTTCCCATTTCGTTTCGTTTCGTTTCTACAATCTCTTTTTTGCGATTAATCCGAACATTGCTTTCTTCGGTCTCTTTATCACTGAGCATATACCAGGAATACCATTCCTTATTCGAGAATGGATTCTGAAAACACCACAAATCACAAGGAAGAATATATGTGTTTCCAATCTTATCAATCACTTTTTTTAGTGAATGAAGATTATTTTTTGTCATATAATCCCTGTTATACACCAAAGTCACATCATACTTATCGATTAAATATCCATACTGCTCTTTCATAAATCCGACTACAATGTCAATTTTAAAAATCCCCACCTCGTGCAACTGCTTAATAAGTCTTTCAATCAATGGTTCCCCCTTAATTTCCAAAATCCCTTTTGGTACTTCCACATTAATTGGTACCATTCTCATTCCGAATCCAGCAGCAAGTATAATTGCATTTTCTGGTTTTTTTTCTTTTAATTCTTCATATGCCTTTGAAGTGCATTGCATTTTTTCATCTATATACCCTAACTCCGTAAGTTTTTTCAATGAACTATTTACTTTTCCCAAAGAATATCCTGTAATTTCCGATAAAATTCGTTGATTCACATATGTCTGCTCCATTATGTAGTTCATTAAATTATATTCTTGTACGTTCATGTATATCCTCCTATTAATTTTCGCGAACATAATGATACGATAACATATTTTTCATATTAATGCAACTTACATATTTAATAGTTTCATACAATTACATACTTATCATAACTAAATATTCCAAACCTGTTTTAATAAAAGCAATTTGAGATATTATTTTTTCATATTTTATATATATCATATCTTTGAATCAAATAAATTTATTTTTTTACAAATCCAAAATTGATTAGAAACCAATCGAAGTTGGAGCAAAGCATAAAGTATCTTAAAACATATGATAAACTGCCTTTCCGACAGTCGGATATGATATGAATTGTAGTGCTTAAATCATACCACATCATTCGCCTCACTCCAACGCTTTAAAGTACAAATTCAGAATGCTTTCATACTTCATTGTTCAATATCCGATTGACCTTTTCCGGGACAATTAAATCTTTTTAACAAAGCAGAACGGGAACAGGGTCCTGCAGCTGCGGAAGCAGAAGAACTAGCAGCTACACTTTCTGCAGAAGTGTCTAAAAAAAGAAAAAACAGAGCAACGGATGCCGGGCGTTTCAAGGGGATTCCGGTAACAAAGAAATATCTTGATCTTCCAGACGAAGATAAAGTTTGCTCTGTCTGTAATACACCATTGGTTCAAATCGGTGAAGAGTTTGTTCGCCGTAAGCTGGTCTTTATTCCTGCAAAGCTGAAAGTGGTTGAAATCTATAGCCTTAATTACAGCTGTCCAAAATGCAGTAAACAGGATATTCCATTTATAAAAAAGGAAAAGATGGAAATCCTCATATGCTTTATGGCATGGCATCTCCTAGTACGATTGCATGGGTCATGTACTAGAAGTTCTGTAACAGTCTTCCATACTGTCGTCAGGAAAAAGACTGGAAATAGTATGGCGCTACAATCACACGTACAACTATGGCAAACTGGGTAATCCGCAATTCCGAGGCATTTTTCCGTCCAATATATGAATACTTTCACAGGAAACTTCTAGAAAAGAGCTTTGCAATGGCGGATGAAACGCCCCTTCAAATCCTGCATGAGGAAGGTCGCCGTGCCCAGACGAAATCTTACATGTGGCCTTTCCGCAGCGGAGAAGATGGTGGTGTGCCAATCATCCTCTATAAGTATTCACCGACCCGTGCCAGAGACAATGCAGTAGAATTCCTTCAGGGATTCAAGGGCTATCTGATGTTCGATAGTTACAGCGGATACAATAAAGTGCCCGACGCAAAACGGACAGCGTGCTGGGCGCATATCAGGAGATACCTGCCAGATGCAATCCCGAAAAGAAAACAGTTTGATTATACACAACCTTCCGTGCAAGGCATGATGTATATCAATCAGCTCTTCCATCTAGAAGATGTCATTAAGGCAAAGTGCTCATCCTTCGATGCTATCAAAAAGGCTCGTCTTGAAAGAGAACAGCCGATAGCAGAAGGCTTTTTGTCGTGGCTTGATAAACAAACTCCGATTCGAGGATCCAGAATGGAGAAGGCAGTGACATACATCCAAAATCGATGTGCCTACCTCACAACCTATCTGAAAGATGGAAGATGCAGCTTTTCGAATAATCTCAGTGAACATGTAATCCGTCCATTTACTGTTGGCCGGAAAAATTGGCTGTTTTTGTGATACACCAAACGGAGCCTAGACCAGTGCCATCGTATATACAATGGTAGAGATGGCAGAAACAAATGGAGTAAACTTCTATCACTATCTAACCTATCTTCTCGAAAAAATGCCAAATCATAGTATGAGTGATGAGGAATTGCAACTTCTTGCATCATGGAATGAGGCTGTAAAAACTGAGATTGAACGCCGAGCAGCAAGCTCGAATCAATAACTAATCATATGTGAATTGTCAAAGTACTCTGGTTACTGAAAAGTAGCTGGATATTTTTCTACCAACTCCTAAAATTTAAACTCTTACACGTTACTTGCATAGTCTAAAATTGCTTTCACAAAAAAACCATCCTTTTTTCTTTGATTATACCAAAAATCCAGACGGAGTGCTCATAATTTATTCATTCATGCGTTTGTCGTGTAGTTGCAATAGGGGTATCTCAACAATATAATATCTATACTGTTACTTTTTTTGTAAAGATTTAAAAAAATAAAAATTTCATGTATCTAGGGCTAGCCGTTACGCCAGCAACTTGATACAATAGTACATATTACTTTAAGAACTCAATGGAGGTTATTATGGATAATTTAACATCGTTATTTCTATCGCAATCTTATCAGGATACATGGGATGATTATAATCGCTCTATCACATCTGAAACATTTCCTGTATGGGATTATATCATTTTAACAGCTTCTGATGATAATCAGGCCGAAGGATACTACAAACAAATTGAAGAACGAAAAGATTTCCTTCCGTCTAGAACACACTTTGCTGTCATTCCAGATGAGGGTGGCGTGCGTGTTGGTTCAGGTGGAGCAACACTTTCTGTACTAAAATACATCTACGAAAGAGAAGGACGTTTCGATGGAATTCGTACTTTAGTTATACATTCTGGTGGAGATAGCAAAAGGGTTCCAACATATTCTGCTTTAGGGAAACTATTTAGTCCTGTCCCACATAAGCTTCCTAATGGTCGCTCTTCTACCCTTTTTGACGAATTTATCATTGCAATGGCTTCTGTTCCACCTCGAATAAGAGAGGGCATGCTATTATTATCTGGCGATGTTCTCCTTTTATTCAACCCATTACAAATTGATTTTTCTGGGAAAGGTGCAGCCGCAATATCCTTTAAAGAACAAGTTGAAACCGGAAAAAATCATGGTGTGTTTTTAAATGGTGAAAAAGGGCATGTACGTAAATTTTTGCACAAACAAACAGTAGAAACATTAACAAAAATGGGGGCGGTAAATGAAAATAATTGCGTAGATATTGACACAGGTGCTATCATTTTTTCACCAGAGTTATTAGAGCAATTATACTCTTTGATTGATACACAAGAGAAATACAAAAAGTATGTAAACAATACTGTCCGCCTCTCTTTATATGGAGACTTTTTATATCCTCTTGCAGAAGATTCTACACTAGAAAGATTTTATACAGAAAAACCAGAAGGTGAATTTTGTGCAGAACTCCAAGAAGCACGTACAATTGTATGGGAAAAACTTTGTCCATATCGAATGAAACTGCTACGTCTTGCTCCTGCCAAATTCATTCACTTCGGAACAACGACAGAAATTCTTTCTCTTATGAGTACTGGTGTACATGCTTATGACGCATTATCATGGCGTCCAAGAATAAACAGCAGTATTCAGGGAGAGACTGCTGGATACAATAGTGTACTGTCTAGTCATGCTACAATTGGAGCAAACTGTTACTTAGAGGTATCCTTTGTCCACAGACAAGCCACTATAGGAAACAACGTACTGCTATCTTACATAGATATTCACGATGAAACCGTTCCAGATAATGTGGTGTTGCACGGACTAAAACAAAAAAACGGAAAATTTGTATGTCGTATTTATGATATTCACGATAATCCTAAGGAAACAAAGCTTTTTGGCAGGGAACTTTCAGAGGTACAGAAAACGCTTGACGTACAGGAATCCGAATTGTGGGATACCAAAAACCATACTTTATGGATGGCAAACTTTTATCCTGAATGTGATTCTATCAAAGAAGCAGTTAGTTCCGCATTGAATTTATTTGCACTCTTACATGGTGAGTCTGGCAACTTAAATTCATGGAAAAGTTCTAGCAAGAAATCATTATATTCTGGTTTCCACGATGCTGATGCTAACGCAATTATTGCTTGGAATCAACGAATGCAAGAATTAGTACGAATGGATGAAATTACAAAAGAAATTTCCGCTCAGAGAACACCAAAAGATCTCCCACCATTAAACACATTAACAAAAGTTCAAAAAGAATGGCTAAACAGACGCCTTTCCAAAGCTTCGTTTTCAGAATCTATCCGCTTACAGTACTATGTAGGCACTGCTTTGTCTAGAAAAGAAAAAGACACTTATATTAGAGATTGTTTTCAGCAAATCTCTAATACCATACTCCAAGCCTCTATGAAAGGATTAAAATTCAATGAAATCTGTAAAATTACAAAAGATACGCATACTGTAAAATTGCCTCTTCGAGTAAACTGGGGCGGGGGGTGGAGTGATACCCCACCAATCTGCTGCGAAATAGGGGGCACTGTTCTAAACGCTGCAATCACACTAAATGGGGAATATCCTGTAGAAGTAATCTTGGTAAAAATTGAAGAAAATAAAATTATATTTGACAGTCGTGACATGGATGTTCACGGAGAATTCGATACCATCGAACCGCTGCAAAAAACAGGAGATCCGTACGATCCATTTGCATTACAGAAGGCTTGTCTATTAGCTTGTGGAATTATTCCAAAGGAGGGGGGCAATTTAAAGCAAATCCTATCACGATTAGGCGGAGGATTTGAAATGCACTCGGAGGTCACTAATGTTCCAAAAGGAAGCGGACTTGGAACTTCTTCTATTTTGTCGGCCGCCTGTGTCAAGGCCATATTTGAATTCATGGGAATTTCGCATGAAGAAGATGATCTCTATACTCATGTATTAATTATGGAGCAAATTATGTCCACTGGTGGCGGTTGGCAAGATCAAGTGGGAGGCCTGTCAAATGGAATCAAATACATTACAAGTATGCCAGGTCTTCAACAAAAGTTGAAAGTCGAACATGTAGAACTTTCTAAAGAAACGAAGCAAGAACTAAACGAAAGATTCTGCCTTATTTATACTGGGCAAAGACGCCTTGCTCGCAACCTTTTAAGAGATGTGATAGGTCGCTATATAGGAAATGAACCTGACAGCCTTTTCGCTCTAAACGAAATCCAAAAAGTCGCTGTTTTAATGAAGTTTGAATTAGAGCGCGGAAAAATCAATGAGTTTGCAAAACTGCTAGAATATCATTGGGAATTAAGCAAAAAGATAGATATCGGAAGTACCAATACTCTAATTGAACAAATATTTGCTTCGATTGATCACCTTATAGATGGACGTATGGTGTGTGGTGCCGGTGGTGGCGGATTTCTTCAAGTCATTCTAAAAAAAAGGGTTACAAAAGAAGATGTTCATATGCGTTTAAAAGAAGTGTTTCAAGATAACCCTGTAGGTGTATGGGATTGTGAGTTTGTATAATTTTATTTTTTCAATAATGTTGCGCCTAATTAATTTAGCGCAACATTATTGTTACGTAAACGCACCATAGTGCGTACTATCAATTGATTAGCCACTCATCAGAGTGGCATATTTTATAAGTTACTTTCTACATTTCTCTGGCAACTTATCTGACCAAGGAAGCAGATCCTCACAGAAACTTGTATCATGATCTTCCATATGTTTTGGAATCTCTGTGAGTAAATATTCAAAATAATCGTATGGTTTCAGATTGTTTGCTTTTGCTGTTTCAGCAATACTATAGATGATTGCACTTGCTTCAGCTCCTGCAATGGTATCAATCATGACCCAGTTTTTCTTGCCAACACAGAATGGGCGGATTGCCTGTTCTGCGGCATTATTGTCTAGTGGGACATCACCATCTTCAAGAAACACACGCAAATATTTTTCCTGATTCAATGAATACGTGAATCCATTTGCTGTTTTACTCTTTGGCATCACAGACAACAAGTTTTGTTTTGCCCACGCAAAATAAGCATCTACCAGAGGCTTCACAGTCAGCTGTCGATGTTTCAAACGTTCCTCAGAACCTAACTCCTTGAGTTTATTATTCTCACGATAAATCGCTTGGATTTGTTTTAATGCAAGATATGCAAGTGACATTTTCTGACTCGCCTTCGGCAAAGCCTTTACCGCTTCATCAAAGCGACGTCTCACATGTGCCCAACATCCGGCAATCTTCAGGTCTTCACGTTCTTCTGCAATCGTGTGGTAAACCTGGTAGCCATCCGTTATACAGACTCCACGAAATTCCTTTAGGAAGGATCTTGGATGGTTTGCATTACGAGTAGGTTGATACTCATATAGGACAATCTGCTTATCAAGATACATCATTCCTGTTCGGTAAACCCACATGTAGTGCTTTGTTCCGGTTGTTCGGTCTTCCTTTGAAACAAGAACCGGAGTTTCATCGGCTTGAAGCACATGATATTCATATAACTTTTCGTGTAGGTAATCATAGAAAATCGACAAGTATCTTTCTGCACAAAGAATCGTCCAGCGAGCCATATCTGCTCGATCAATGTTCACTCCCATTCGTTGGAATTCTTGTTCTTGACGATAAAGCGGAACTGCATTTATATACTTTGCATTCCAAATTCCAGCGAGCAATGATGCTGATACAAGGCTGTTCCTTAATAAGTAAGCTGGATGATCTGCCCTTTTGAAATGGTTATCCTTCTTTGACTTATAGACTCCCACATGATGTTCCTCAATTTCAACTTTCATTGGTGTAAAACGGTAACGATTATATACTTCATCTTCTAATTGATACCAGCCGTCTTCTCCGAATTCAGCAATCAATTCATCCTCTGTCATCTTGTGTTCTACAGGGATGACTGGAAGATTCCGGATATCAGCAATACGTTTCCCTTTTGTCTTCTTTCCACGTTTTTTAACAGGTTCTTCTTCGGATTCATCCAGTGCTGCAACAGCCTCTGCCTCATTGAAAAAGACGATATTCCCATCAACCTCCATGAAACAAATCTGGTTATCTACACCTAGTTTCTCAGAAGATTTGCCGAAACGTTTGTTGTTCAATACAGCGACTTGCTCCAACAATAACTGCAACTTCTGATCAATATCCTTCAGTTGTGATTGTTGAACCAAAAACAGTTGAACAAGTGTAGACTTGTCAAAATGATTTAATTGTTCTTCTGTATATTCCATCGCCATAATGACACCCCTTTTCTAAGTATTATTATAGCGGATATGGCAGAAAATTGCGAATTTCATCCCCATCTGAATTCGTCATTTTGCCTATGGTTGTAAGCAACCACAATAAGATTCTACCCCATTAAAATCAAAGGCTTTTAAAGTGATTCCTATAAAATATAAGCTTGCCAAAGTGCTGTAACACACCGATAATGCCTAATAAATCACTTACTGATTATTCAAAATAAAGGGAATGAAGCACTTGATTTATCCTGTAAAATTTCTACCTTTTGCACAAGGATTATGTGGTATATTTCGGTATGGAAATCTCCTGGACCTTTCTTTTAGGAGAAATGGTCAGTCCTTCCATCAGCCAACGGAATTGTTGTCCTGTAAGTTCCTGTACTTCAGATTCATTTCTTGGCCATACAAAACTGCCTTTTTCAAGACGTTTATACAAAAGCAAGAATCCGTCCTTTTCCCAAACTAATCCTTTAATACGATCTGTCTTTCGACCACAGAAAAGGTAGAGCGTATCTGGAACATAAGGACTTCTTCCTGATTTAGATTCAATAATAGATGCCA
>ENA-OQNI01000888-OQNI01000888.1-human-gut-metagenome-genome-assembly--contig:-NODE-888-length-25005-cov-2.799461_pt1 | contig 25005 bp, 34 predicted proteins | sample MGYA00242627_ERZ504876 | MGnify/ENA primary metagenome ERZ504876 (study PRJEB26092, sample SAMD00036386) | human gut metagenome | host: Homo sapiens | study: EMG produced TPA metagenomics assembly of... | reverse complement strand
ATGCCCCCTCCGGCATTTGTGTATGCCGTTTTCATGTTGTTCAGTTTTGTCGAAACATTTGACTTTGCTGTTTCCATGAGTGAGGTTGCCTTGTCCTTGATGTTCGTAAAATCTGTTGACCATTTTGATTTTATTTCGGAAACTTTTGTCGAGAATCCCGTCTTGAGTTCAGATAATTTACTTGACGCATTGTTTTTCCACTCGGTCATCTTTGTTGTGACCGTTGTTTTCATATTTTCCCAACCCTCTGAAACATTTGTTTTGATTTCAGAAACTTTTCCGGAAAATTTATTTTTTATTTCTGTGAGTTTTCCCCCGCTCAAATTGTCAACAAACGTGAATCCTGCTGTGTAATAGCCTTTGATTCCCTCCCATCCGGCAGCGACTACGCCTTTGATTCCACCTCCGTTTTCTTCGTAGGCGGTTTTCATATTTCCTAGCTTTTCTTTTGCCGTCTCTGTTGCTGCGGTCATTACATTGTGAACCGTGTCTTTTACTCCATTAAACACCTTTGTTGTAGCTTGTCCGATTGTGCTGTTCTCGATGCTGTCTCCGATTTCCTTAACCTTATTCGTGACCGCCTCTTTCGCTTTTGTGAATGCTCCTGTTATCGTCTCTTTAATCGCATTAAATTTTTCTTTTATATTCCCCCATAATTCCGACAATTTCTCTTTGACTGTGTCCCAGTTTTTGTATAGAGCGACACCCGCAGCAATCAATCCTCCTATTAATGTTACAATCATAATGATCGGACATAATTTCATTACCGCATTCAATGCAGTTTGTGCGACTGTCATCCCTCCTGTCACTGTTGTTGCTGCCGTTGTTGCTGCTGTGTGTGCTGCTGTGGCTGCTACTCCTGCCGTATCTGCTGCCGTTCCTGCTGCTGTGGCTGCTGTTTTTGCCGTAATCTTTGAGATTATATTTGCAGCACCGGACACAAATTTCTGTCCTGTTGTTACTGTGTCAGAGATTCCCTTTGCTACTTTACCGAATCCGATTGACAACGGACCGATAGCAGCGGTAACAAGACCAATCTTCAAAATTGTCTCTTGTTGTGCCGGAGAAAGTGACGTAAACCACTTTGTCAAATCTTGAATCTTTCCGGTCAATTTTTCAATCATCGGCGATGCGGATGTCTGTGCCGTTGTTGCTAATGTCGACAATGCTAATTTTGCGTTGTTCATCGCAACTTTTGCGTTATCTATCGGGTCAAGTGTTCCATTATATGTGTCCTCAACCGTTGTTCCATATTCTTCCATTGATGCTGAAAGGCTTGTGAGATTTATTCTGTTCTCACGAATTGCCTTTGTCATTTCTGCTGCACCTTTTTTTCCGAATAGTTCCGTTGCAATCTGCATCGCCTCGGTCTCTGTTTTTGCATTCTTGATGCTGCCTATCGTTTCCGACAACGCCTCATCCATTGATTTCCCCTCGGCTGTTGCGTTCTGCAACGCTTTTTTCAATCCCGTTAGTGCTTGCGTTGAATCAACACCATTTGCATCAAATTGTGCCATCAAATTGATTGCTTGAGGTAACGTGAGACCCATTTCTTTGAACTGTGCGTTATTGTCGAGGACGTATCCCTCCAACGTGTCAACTGAAATTCCCGTCTCTTGTGCTTTCGCCGTTAGTAGACCTAACAAATTACCTGTCTGTGATGCATCCACGTTCCACGCTTTCATGATTTTGTCAACTTGGTCGACGGATTGTGTCACATTTGTCCCGTTTATATTTGCAAACTGAATAAACAGTCTTGATGTGTTTTCTAATTCTGTTCCCGTTGTATGGAATCGAGTGTTTACTTCGCCAATCGCCTCTCCTACTGTCGCCATATCTTCGGGCATTGAACCGAAAATATTATCCGCCGACTTCGTCAATCCCTCTAATGCCTCTCCTGCTGCTCCGGTCTTTGTAACAATCGTGTCATATCCCTCGTCAAGTTCTGTGAACGATTTTATAGACGCTGCACCAATGCCCGCAATTCCGGCAGAAACAATCGTCATTTTCTTCCCGAAACTCTCCATCTTTGTTCCTGCCGTATCACAAGCCATTGCGAATTTTTCAAGTTTATTATCTTTTAACTGGTCATTTACATTTTTCAGTTCTGCCTCCATATTCATGAGGGCAACTTTCGACTTTTCTGTTTTAGCCGTTTGATTTGCAAGTGCTGTTTCTGTCTTTCCTATTGCTGTCTCATTTGCTGCGAACTCTTTTTCAAGTTTATCAAGTTCCTCTTTTAGTGCCTTTGACTGCTCCGAATTTTTCCCCGTTTCTACTGCCGATTTCTCATAAGCCTCTTTCGCAGCGTCAACCTTTGTTTTTAGTTCTTCCTGCTTTGTTTTTTGTTCCGACAGTTTCTTCGTCAATCTCTCCTGCTGCTCACTGTTCATCTGTACTATGTTTTTTTGTACTGTTATTTTCTGCGTGAGCGATTCTGCTTTCGCTTTGAGGCTATCTGTTTCAGAACCGAACAGCTTTGCTTTTGTTGCTGCTGTCGTATATTCCGCAGACAGCACTTTCATTTGCGACGCAGCCGATTTCATCTGCGACTGATAATCACTTGAATTTGCCGTGATTTTAACACTTGCGTATGCCATTCGGTCGCCTCCTTTCCCTACTTGTTTTCGTTGATTGTGTCTAATTCAAATTTTAAGTATTCTAACAACGTGACAATGTTTTCTTTCATGCATTGACTATATGAGTTCTTCAATAGCCGAATCGCAATTTTTATAACACGATCAACAATTTCACCGCATACTTTCCATTGATTTTCCTCCGGTTTCTCCTCTTCCTCTTCATAACCATTTTCACGGTCATATTCATCAAATGCAGACACCTCTCTTTCAACCTGTTCTGTCTCTACGATAGTCAATATCTTTTCTGTCACTATGTTCTGCATGATAAAGTGAATCGTCTTAATCGCCGTCAGAAATTCAATCACGTCAATCTCCCCGATTGCTGCAAGCGACAATTCGTTCCCAAACATCTCCTGCATTATCTTTTTATTAAAAAACATCGCTCCGGAAAATTTCTGTGTGTCATTCTTTTCCATCAGACCGATGTATTTTTTGTATTGCTCCACCGTTGCATAATTGATGAAATGTTTTTCTCCCCTGCAAGTGATTTCTATTTCCGGTATCACTTGCCACTCTGAAAATTTTTCTCGATGTTCTCCATTCTCTTTGTTAGTTCATCTGCAATTCCCATGTCGATGAACTGGAACTCAAGAATCAATCCTGCTGCATCAAGTCCGGTCTCCGGATTCTTTAATTCCTCAATGCTGAACTGATCTCCGTATGCTTTGCATACAAACAATCCCATAGCCTCGATGTCCTGCCTTGAATATCTCTGTTTTCCGTCAATAATTTCCGCAAGTTCAAGATATTCTGTATATGCGTCTATTGACATTTTTGGCATTGTGAACTCTTTGTTATTGATGATGATTTTTCTTTTCATGATAGCCTCCTGTTATATCTCTTCTACGCCATTCCCGCATCTTTTTCCTGCACTTTTTCAAACCATTTCTTGATTGCCTCAGACGCTTTTGTATTTTCTGAAACAAGGTTCGATTCATCGACCGAAATTTCATATGCATTGTCAAGACTTCTCTCGTAGAATGAACCTTTGATGCTCTTTGTTGTCGGTGACAGTTTTCCCTCTTTTGTGTTCGCCTCTTCACTGATTCCCTCTGCAAATTTTCCGACATACAACCATTTAAACTCGTATTTTCCGTTCAATTTTCTCTCACGCCATCCGACAGCTAACTCCGGTGCTTGATCATCTGCTGTTTTCACTAGGAATCCGTTCTCGTACAACTGACCGAACACCATTGCTCTATCCTGCGGTGCAAGTGCATTGACTTCGAGTTCTAACTCTGTTCCCTCGTATGCTCTGATAACTTCCTCTGTCCCATCATCCGAATAAATTTTTTCAGAACTCCATTTCTCATCAACCTTTGCTTTGATCGCTCTCGCCAATTTAATCGGAGTCTCTGCAACATACCCCGTTGCATCATTCTGTGTGATTTTTGCAATATAAAAATCTCTGCAACCGCATGTTCTGCTCCTTACAATCTTTGACAATGTGTCACTGACCTGTGTTACTTTTTCATTCATGTTTTATTCCTCCGTTTCATATAATTTTGAAAATCTTTGTGCTTTCATATAGATTCCATCCTCCGGCTTTGAATCGTCACCGTTTCTCCCCTCGAACGAAAATCCACTTTTTTTCATGAGTTCTTTGATTTCCCTTGCAAGTTCAATCTCGTCTCTCTCTGAAAAAATAGTGACCTGCAACGACAGCGTCATCCCCTCTGCATTATCGTCCGAAAAATTCTCGTCATTTTCTCCCAAATCCCACAAAGTTACATGTCTGTCGTGTATGTTTTTGTCATACCACCCCTGCATCACAATAATCCCTTTGTCCGATATTTCTTTTAATGCATCGGATGCATCTTTGATGATGTCCGGACTGCTGTTCATGCTCTCACCTCATTTCAATGTGTTGTCTAAATATGCTTGATATTCTTGTTCTGCGATTTTCTGTAATTCTGCGTCTGCCTCACGCCCTGTTGCATAAATAAATTCTTGAGGAGGTCGATAGATTGTTCCCCAGTTTATGAATTTCACATAAAAGTGTTCACTATTATCCGACTTCTCCCATCCAACATCCACCGATGCAGCGGTATCTTTCATTTTGACCGCACCTATAGGAATGCTGTCCGCTGCATGTGATGTGACAGACGATTTTGAACCAAAACCTCTACCGGACAATTTGATGTCCGCAGATTTCGGGATTTTTCCCGACATAATATTTTTCACAACTGGCTCGCTTTGCTTTACGATTTTTTGATTAACCTCTTTTATATCGTCGTCGCTTGCTACATCCTCGAACGCCTTTAAAAGTTCTCTCAAGCCTTGAAATTCCATCTCGATTTTCACCGCATCACCTCCGGTGTCAGATTGTGACACTACGTTCCCAATCTGCATTTTAACTGATATTTTCTGCCGTCTTTTAACTTCTGTGCAGCATCATATATCTTGAACTCCACGCCTTTATACGCTGCGTAAAACTCTTTCAGATTCAGCCTGATTTCCTCCATTTTTTTGCATGTTCTTGTCTCGAATACAATCGTATTTTCAAGACCGATCTGCAACGCATTATATTTTTCATTAGTTCCCAAACTCTTGACTTCGCACCAACATGAATAAAAAACTGATTCCTCCTGCTGTCTCCTCCCATTAATAACAGTTGACGTTTTTCGGATTATTTTGATTCTTCCTGTCATTCTGTTGCACCTCCGTATATTTCTTTCAAGAGCATAGAGGACACAGCGGATGTAAGCAGTTTTGTGTCGTTTCTGTACTTATCACGGTTGTCGTATAATTCTTTCACCGACATAAATGCGAGCAGTTTTTGACGGCTTGTGAGGCTATACTGGTCAAAATTCGGAATCAATTCCGTCATTTCTTCCATTGTTGTGTCATACATCAATTCAAGGATTTCCATGTCATCGTCATAGTCGATGTGGCAATATATCTTGCATGTGGCGATTAAACCGTCTCTATATTTCTTTTTTTCTTCATCCGTCATGTTTTCACCTGTTTTCAATTAGCAGGACGGTTCAACCGCCCTGCTACCGTCTTACCCGTTGACAACTTCTGTAATCTGTCCCTTGACAACTGCTCCCTTGTCGACAGGCTGCACGTCAAAGCGATCACGGACTTTTAAACCTGTCATGTCCTTGTCCCACAAACCTGCTCCTTTATCGTTTAGATCAATCGTCAAAACATTTCTGTCGAAAAGTGTTATCGCCTCTTTTAAGTCACCACAGAAAATAGGATGCTTGTAACCATCAACAGTATGCCCATCGCTGTTCATAACTTTTTCTGACGCAAGAGTTTTCTTTGACAGTTTGATGATAGGATATTCACCGAAAAGCATTTTTCCTTTTGTTGCTGCTGTCGGGTCTTTCTGCAAAATATAGTTGCCGTCCGCATCTTTTAATTTGTCAAGGTAGTTGAATCCACTCTGATTCGTAATTACGATAGAGGATTCTGCGATTGACGGGTCTAACTGCTCGTTGAAAATATCCTTTAAGCTGTCGAGGTTCTCCACCGTGACCTCTTTCCCCTTTGTCATTTCATTTAACACCTTGAGAATCATTGCGTTACGAGTTGCCTTTGTCTTTTTTGCAACCCATTTATTGATGTGCGCCATGATGTTGCTTGCTGTGTCCTCAAGTAACTCTGCTGTCATCTTGAGGATTCCACCTTTTTTCTTTACCTTGTACTCAATCGGTAAAAACTCCGGCTCGTCCATCTGTGGGAAGTCCGCTGCCTCGTCCACATTGTCAAATGGTGTTGATTCCGCATCAACTTCAATGTTTCGTGTTCCCGTCTTTGTTACAACTCCCTCAACGTTGACATACTGTTCGAGGTTGTCAGATGAACGACGCAATTCAATAATATCCGTTCGGATGTCCTCCGGAATCGTCACTCCGATTCCCACTTTTCCCTCTCCCTTGTCGGATGTATCGGATGTGAGTGCATTCTTGTACACTTTCATGTCTGCCTCTTCCGGTTCTGTATGCAGGAATCCGGCTTTGATAATATTTACGAACGCTTTTACAATGTTCTTTTTATCCGTTTTCTTCTCGCCACCGATCTGTTTTGCAGTTCCCTCTTTGAATTTATCTTCAATATTTTCCCTCTCGTCATCGTCCAAATCATAGAGGAGGTCAAATTTGTTCTGCAACTCCTTGAGTTCCTCCTTTGCTGCCCTTGCCTTATCGAGTTTTCCATCATTTACAAGGCTCTTGACCTCATTTTTCTTGTCATTAATCTGTTTCAACAACTTCTGCATTTCTTTATTCATGCTTATTTCCTCCATTTCTTACATACCATAAAGGTATAAATCACTTAAAATTTCCTGTTTTTCTGCCTCTGCTACGTCTTTTCTGTTTTCCAATTCTGCAATCACTGCATCGACAATGTCTTTTGTGTCAATTCCTTTGAGTTCCTCCGGAATATTATTGTATTTTTCAAAATAATCGGATGCACATGCTGTCGCTGCTGCCTTTTCATCAACTTCAACACCGAAATACTGCTGCATCTTCTTACTGTCGAACCATGTTTCATTTCTCATGAGTGTCTGAATATTATCTCTTGTGACACCCTCCTGCACATGTTCCATGTAGACATCAAGGATTGAATCCTCGCAAAGATTCAACTGCTTTATTACTGCCTTGAAATCGTCTGCGTTTCCATATGCCATACATAACGGTTTGTGAATCATCGCTTGTGCCCCTGTCGCAAAATGTAGTTCATCACATGCGAACATGATTACTGATGCGATAGACGCAGCCATTCCATCGACATATCCTACTTTGTGACCATCGTATCGCTTTAACTGGTTATAGATTGCCAATCCTGCAAAAACATCTCCACCTCCGGAATTGAAATATATGTCAATATCTTCATATCCATCTAACTGATTGAGAAAATCTGCAATGTCCTGCGGGCATTTATCTTCCTCGTACCACATTGACTGCCATGTCGCCGATACTATATCGCCGTAGAAATACAAGGAACACCTGCTCTGCTCCTCGTCCTGCTCTAAATCCAAATAGCCGACATTTTCAATTTTCCCACTGCGTTTGTTTTTCTTCGTGAAATCAAAACGTCTTTTCTTTGCCATTATCATTCACCTCCCTCCTGTTCGTCCTCGTCCTCTTCCTCGTCGGTTTCGTCCGGCTCTGTTCCTGTGTCCGGATTCTCTGCGTCCGGCTCTGTTTCTTCATCCGGTTGCTCCGGTTCATCGGCGTCCTCCTGCTTGGGTTCGCCTTTCAAATATGCTGCACCCGCCATTGTCAGCGGTACGATGCTACCGTTTGCAAGTAGAACATCGCCTCCCTCCGCATCTTCCATGTCGAGTTTTCTTCTTGCCTCATTCGGTTTTATAATCATTCCCCCGACACCATTTCTCAAATATTCCATCTGTGTTTTTGAATCAGTGCGGAACAGTACCTTTTCGTTGAATTTGTAATAACATCCGTTGTCCTCATCTTCATCCGTCAACATTTTGAAATTAATCTCTTCTTCATACTGCTTGATGATAAACAGTTCTGTGTCCACATAGAATGATAGCTGCTGCATTTCGCTGTTGTTATATGATGATTTTGAATAATCGTTTATCTGATTCGGTTTCACTCCGAACGCTCCGGCGATTTGCAAGGCATTATATTTTTTCAATTCAAAGAACTGCGAATCAGTCAGTTTGATGTCAAGAGGAGTGAGTTTCATCCCCAACGGAACAGGTAGTATTTTCCCTGTGTTCTTTGCCCCGCTGCCGAACTCCTCAAACGATTTGATAAGTGCCTCTTTTGCCTTTTCATTCAACTCTCCTGTGTATTCGAGTGTTGCTTTTGCTGTCAGACCGCTTTCGTACAAATTGTTCATGAATGCTTGTGATTCTGATGCACCCGCAACCGTATCTCTCAAAATCTGCTGCACTGGTAGTCCTGTGATTCCGTCGAAACTGAACGACGTCTTAAAATGCATCACCTCGTCTGTACTGAATACATATTGACGACCTGACGTCGGGTCTGTATAGACATACCACAAACGCCCCGTTCCTGCGAATATCCCTGCATCATCAACAATTATCTGCACACAATTCGATTGCATCACCCACAAGTCAACGATCTTTATTTCGCCACCGTATTTCTTGCGGATGAATTTCTTTCTCATGTACACATAAGCGTTCCCGTAATGGTTTCTGTTGATTTCAACTGTGTTCCAAAACGTAGTTGGTGTCATAAACGGATTCGGTCTCTTTGATAGCAGTTTCGATGTGTCCGTCGGCTCTGCCTCAATGATTCCCTTGTCTGTTTTCTGATAATATTTGATAGGCATTTTTGCTAGGGTCTCCGATAACATCTTGAGACATGTGAAATATGTGACCTCTGATGTCGGTTTTCCTTTTCTTTTTAATCCGATTCGTTCAAGAAACGACGGTGAGTTCAATGTCATTTGACCTCCGCTGTCCTGTGGTGTACCTTTCCACCAATTTGAAATTTTTACCCCTAATCTTTGAAACGGATTCATTTATTTCTCACCGCCTTTCTTCATGTATTTTTCATATTGTTCAAGCCATTCATTGACAGTTTCATTTACATCCGGACGGTACTCCTCTTTCATTGCGTGTTTCCATGCGTCGATGATAGCGTCAATCGGGTCGATACGCTCTGTCGTAATGTCTTTATCAATTTTTATTTCTCCGTAGTTGTTTGAGATAGTCTTTGCGTTTGCAATAGACCAAACAAGCAGACTGTCCACCGGAACAACTATCTTGTTTCCTGCTTTTCCGACTTCCATCCCCTCGATCTCTACGTTGCCCGCTAAAATCTCAAGGCGAAAATCAACAGTCGCATCGTTCAATTCTTTTGCCGTCTGTGTAACAGATATTGAATCAAATCCCATCGCCTCAAGATCTGATAAGAACGCCGATGCATTGTGCGGGTCGTAACAAATTAACTGCGGTTTGAGATTGTATTCTCTCACCAAATCCTCAAGGTATCTGATGATATATTTATAATCGGTCTTTATTCCTCCCAACGTTTCCGTTACTGTAACAAGACCTTTTTCAATCCATACGTCGTATGGTACTTTGTCTGTCTTTATGTGTTCATCCACTCTTGACGATGGAATGAATGAATGTGTGTGTACAAAATATTTTTTCGTGTCCTCCACCATGAACGGAATCACGATTGCGATTGATGTCAAGTCCCCTCCGGATGATAGGTCTACGCCAACATAGCATTTCGCCCCTCTGAAATCCTTGAGTGATTTTAGAACTGCACACGATTTCCATTTTGCAATGTCCTTGATGTACAGTGAATTTGACCACTGCATCCACATATTCAACTGCTTTACAAGAAAATCTCGCAAATCCTCCCCGCCCATATCACGGGCAGTATGTGCAATCGGAATGAGATTTTCAAGTGCGTCCCTATCAAATTCGAGAATCGGGTTTGCTTTTATCCAGTTCTCCGGCGTGTATCTGTCATCGTGTTCGTCCATCTGTGCGATATACACAAACTGACTGTCATTTTCAAAAACACCTTTTAATAAATTGCAGCAATACTCATATAGCTTGTAGCATGGTGACTTTAGGTCGAACCCTGCTGTTGTGATTACCGAAATCAACGCTGACTTGAGTTTCTTGATTCCACCCTCAAGCAGCTTATACATCTGATTCGTTTTATGAGCGTGGTACTCGTCTACAATTCCCAAATATGCACGGTGTCCGTCAAGTGACTTTGTGTCGCCGGATAACGCTTTGATTTCAGAATGTGTCAACAAACAGTCAATCGTATGGTTGTGATCGTGTACCTTAAACCATTCCGACAAATCCTCGTCAGAATTTATGAATTTTGCAACCTCATCGAAAACAATGTTCGCTTGATCTTGCTTTGTTGCTGTACAGAATATTTTTCCGTACTTGTACCCGTCAAAATTGCCGTAGTAACATGCTAAAATTCCGTTGATGAACGACTTTCCGTTTTGTCTGCCTAATTGCACATAGGACGTTCTGAATCGTCTGTACGACTTTTCTTTCGTTCTCCACCCGTTGAGTGACCCTAAAATGAAACATTGAAACGGGTACGCTGTCACATGTTCGTTTTCTTCACCCTCTGCAATCGTCAATTCCTCTGCAAAATTGATGATTTCCTCGGACTTCTCAACATCAAAATAGTATCTGTACGGTGCTGCTTTTGATTTTTCAAGATCGTCAAGATGCCTTTGACATGCTAATCTGACAAGTTCTCCGGCGATAATCTTTCCTGCAACGACGTCAATGGCATATTGTGTGCAGCGGTCTTTTACTTCTCCCGTTTTCGCCATGCGTTACGTTGCATATTTCGCAAATTTATTCTCCGGCTTTTGCTGCTGTGGTTTCGGCACTACCAAACGGCAGCGTGAGGAGACAGTCAACCCGAAATCTGATGCTCCCTGCCTACACTGTTTCATGCAGCGATCTTGAATAATCATGAGACGCTCACGCTCACCGTTCACGACCTGTCTTGTACCGACCTGCACACGTTCATTTTCTCCCGTGTCCGAATTTTTGTGTGTCTCATAAACCGGAACATCCTCCATCAATGGAGTTGCTCTGATTTGCTCCGTAATTTCAATGTACTGTGTTTGTGCTATGAGTAACCTTGCCAGTGCATCGCAATCAAGATTTGAAATCAGTTTTATTTCGAGTAATTCTTTTGCAATTTTCCGGAACTTTTTCTTTTGTTCCGGCGTCAAATATGATGGAGGTTTCACTTTGTCGCACGGTGCTACAACCTCGGCGTTTTTTCTTGCCTCAATTTCCGCTTTTGTGAGGTGCTTTCGCCCGTTCATAACAACCAAATCTGTTGGTTGTCTTTGTCCTGCCATGATGCAACAAACCTCCTTTCCATCACCATTTCAGTTTTTTGTGTCACATTCTGACACCTCTTTCGGATGTATCTATTTACTGAATTTCTCGTGGGGAGTTTTCTCCAAAGAAAAGAGGGGGTGCGACTAGAAACGAATCACACAAAACTTTTCTGTATCCCCCTGCGTCTCGAAAGTGGTACTCAATCAGTGATCTCAACTGCTTTTGCGTTGCTCTCATGCTCTCTTTGCTCTGCTTATATAGAGCAGTTATTTTGTTATGCGTGTCGTGGCTGAGAGGTACGAGATTGAAAGGATTGAGACGTTGTTCCCAGTCCTCCTCAAGTTCTATTATGTGATGTATTGGGTCTGATTCTTTGAGTGTCACAAGTTCGCTTTTTACATACAATGCATATATATCCACATATCCGAACACGCTCATAATTACCGGTCTAATCGCCCGCCATTCCTTTGATATATAGAACTCTGCTGCTTTCTTATCTCGCCGTGTGTTATTATATTCCATGTGTCTTGACTGCTGCCGTTGCTCGCACTCCTCGCACATCCTCATTGATTGTGGAATCACCTTTCCACACCTGCACGTTTTTAACAACATTTATGCTTTCCTCTCTTGCTTTATATTCCTGCTATGTTATCCACAAGAGGCGGGCAGTATCCACACATAACCGTGTATCTGCCCGCTATATAACAGGAGGGCGAACAGACAAGAAAAAAGCGACTGCATTTCTGCAATCGCTCGTCTCAACTGTTCACGCTAACATATTAGCACATTTATTTTTCCTTTTGTTCACCCACTTTTTACCCCCTATTTCACCCTCATTTCACCCTATTTTCACCCCACTTTTATCATTTTCAATCGCTTTTGCACCAAATATCTTGATTGATAATCTTTGAATCATAACTCTGCACCATTTTTTCGGTGAGTTTCGTCCGCATCCTGTCTCTCTTACAATGTCCTCGTATGTCTTACCTTGTATATAAACCGCCTCAAGTGCCTCATACTTATATCCCTCTCCTGCTGCCTCCGTATCTTCTTTCAATGATGCGAGAGCCTTTCGCAAATGTTCAAAGAGAATGATTGTTTCTGCACGGCATTCTCTGACCGATTGCAGGAATGCTTTTTCCGCTGATATATTATATCTGTCTATATCCGGAATCTGCGATGTCTCTGACACCGCCTCTCTTATATAGCGTTCCATCTCACGATAATTCTCAAGATATATCACCGTTTTTTCAATAACAGTCTGTTCTTTTTCGTCCTGCATCTCTTCTCCCCTCTTTCACTTTTCTCCTCATTGGCATTCCGTGCATCTTACGCCAGTTATTTGTCTGTCGGTGTTCGTTCCTCTTGCTCATTCTCACCGTTGCTCTTGCTACATCTTGCATCGTGATTCCTGCTTTCCGAATCGCATATGTCAACGCATCTATGCTGTCTGTTTTAAGTATTGGTTTTTCAAACTCTCCTTTCGCTTTATTTTCTCCCTTTATCGTGGCTTTGTCTGCTGCCGTTTTGACAATATTCCAAATTTCCGTTTTTGTCTTGCCTTTCATTTGAAATTTTTCGATTAACTCTCTTAGTGCCTCTACAAATCCCATTTCCTCACATCCTTTCTCTTTTTCTAGCTGAAAGGCAGTTCTTCGTCGATTCCGTCCGGAATGTTCATGAACCCGTCTCCTGCATCTGTGTATCCTGCATTACCTGTTTCCTGCTGCCCTGCTGCCTTTTTACTTTCTGCAAATTCCTGTTCCTCAATCACAACATCGGTCGTATATACCTTTTGACCGTCTCTGTTTGTGTATGAGCCTGTCTGAATCCTGCCAGTGACAGCAATTTTTGTTCCCTGTTTCAAATATTTTTCTGCAAATTCTCCGTTTTTACCAAATGCCACACATGAAATAAAATCCGCTGACTGCTGCTCGTCTCTCGAACCTCTCCTGTCAACTGCTAATGTGTACCGTGCCACACACATGGATTCCTGTGAACTGTTCGCCTGTGTATATCTTATATTCGGGTCTCTTGTTAGTCGCCCCATTAAAACAACCTTATTCATTCTTTTTCCCTTTCTTTAATCTCTTTCTCTTTGCATAACATATTCGTTTTGCATTTTCTGCAATCTGACAAGTCCTTTTTTGAACTCAAGATCATCGCCATTCATGCAGACATCGAATATTTTCTCATAATCAACGATATGTGTTTTGATGAAGTCTGCCTCTGCTGCCGTCCTACTCTCATTGATGAACGCTCCCTTGATTGCCTCTTTTATCATTTCGCAATGCGTCTTTTCCTCCTCTGACGTTGGAGGTGTGGTCGCAATCAGTTTTTCATAGGCGTGGTCGATTGCTGATGCAATTAGTTCTCTCCAACCTTTTCCCTGTTCTCCGATCAACTGGCATTCGATGTCCTCGAAACTGTTTCCCTGTCCTGCTGCCGTGATTCTGATGTCCTTTTTCCCTTTTGCTGCAATCAAAATCAAATCGTCATCGTATGCCTCCATGTAATAATTGAATTTCGCATCAAAATTCATATTCGGATTGATGATGATTTCCGGTTGACTGCTGCCCTCTGTTTGAATGCTCACTCCTATGTATTTCGCACTCGTTGCCTTTGCATTGATAAATATTGCCTTTAGTCCACTTTTGTTCATGCTGCTCCTCCATTCACTAATTTTTCTAGTAGTTGCTCATACATAACCTTGTATGTGTCTCTTTGGCACTCTGCCCGAATTAAATCTTTGGCTATTGTCGCACTCTCCGGTTCTTCCTCTATTTTCTGCTCCCTCTGCATCTGCTGCCATTTTGCAGCATCCTCTTTCGCAGCTTTTAGCTGTTCCCGTAGTCCGTTTATTTCATTTTCTTGGTTTTTGATTGTCTCTGTGTATTTCTTTGATGTTTTTACTCCCGTGTCTAAACTCAAAGAAATCATGAGAGCGATGTCGATGTTTTCCATCTCTTTTTCTGTGCATTGCCCTATATAATTGTTTACCCTATCCGTTGATACCGATGTAACCTGTTCGCACAATGCCGTTGATATTCTTCCGGTACTGCGTATTGTCACATGTGTTGGTAGGTCTGTTTTCGGCTGTGTTGTTAAATATACAACCTCAACTACTTCTGATTTTTCATTCCCTGCATCGTTACTGACTACCACCGCCGGACGATCTGAAAACTGTTCATGTCCAGTTATTGCCCCCCCTCGGCTTATATAGAATATTTCTCCTCGTCTGATGTCACCCATTCTGTTTTTCCTCCTTTATCTGATAATCGTCTCCGGTACTTTGCAACCGCCTTTTCTCCATTTCTTCAACGGTTCATAATTTTCAAATTCCGGACATAGTTTAATAATCCCTTTTGTCGCACTCCACCTCTGCATATGCTGACATATCTTGAAATGAATCATTTTCTCTCTTGTGAACCGATTTGCTACATCCGGTAGCCATCGTCCGAATTTATCAACGAATTTCTGTTTGTCATAAATCATCACATACGGTACGAACCCCATTCGTCGCAGTGTGTAAATCCGATGCAAGTCCTCCTCGATCGTACTCCAAAAGTTCGTCAAAACATAAACTCTGCATCTGTCCGGATTTTTCAAACCGCTTTCCTTAAACTGTTGGAACTTTGCCTCAAGGTTCTCTTTTGGATCATCCCATGCGAAATGATAGTCTTTCACTTTGATTCCTCGTAGCATCGAAATCACCTCGTCATTGAGAAACCTTGCATCCATTCCACCATTGAACTCGATCGTCGCTTTGGAATCCCTTAATTGTTGCAGGAGTTCGCTCCGATTTTTGCAAGCAAGGATATTCTGATCTAATAGCACGATTTTCTTTTGTCCTCTCCAAAACTCTGATAGATCAGCAACTTTTTGGGAAACGCATCCGTCTTTTTTTGGTGTAATACAGTATGTATGATTGCATCTCGGACACCCTCTTGTGAGCATCCCGAACGCTGTGTCTTTCGTCAGTTCCGGATATAAAGAATAGTCCGGATAAATGTGTTCGATTTTTTCCGGTAGTTTGTTTTCAAGATCGTAACCACTGCCTCCTCTTACAATGATTTTTCCGCTGATTCCCTCCGGTTCTTTTGATTCAGTGAATATTTTACTCATATAAACCTTGTCAAATCTCGTTCCGGCTGTCGCAAATTCAACCTCGTCACCCACTTCTTTGTGATATGCAGATATTTTCATCAATGGAATATTCGGAAAATTGTGCGAATCTATGTCAACAAGTCCTACTTTCATTTTTCTACTGCCTCCTGCTCCTTGATGTATGTTTCAAGCACATTCAAGACGCAATATCCGTTCTCAAGTGCAGAGGATGATTTGTCATCGTCCATATATGAGATTCTCATTTCAATCATACGTCCGGTCGCTCTGCCCTCCGAAAATTCTCCGATCGTGATTTCCTGTCCTACTGCAAAACCGTCATTCTTTGTGATGATATACTGCTGTTCACCATTTACCACTCTCTCAAATCCGTCTACTGACATTCTTATGAACTTCTTTTTGTCGGATGCATCACTCGGTAAATTCTGCATTTTCTCGTCGTCCTGCATCTCACGAAGTTTCTTTGCAGTTTCACGGTCGATTGAATCCTGTTCTTCTGAATATCTCTGCTCGTCCGTCTTGTATGCCTCTTTCCGGTTTTTATATTGATCGCACTTTGTACATGTTCCTGTTTTAACATTGCAAGTCTCATATTCTGTACACGAATAACAAAGCGATGTGATTCCCTCCGGATGTGGCGTTTCATAATCATCCCCCGCCCTTGTTTCCGGAGGATTCATGTTGCTTTCTAAAGTGTCTGATTCTGACACTTGCACTTCCGGTTCTCCGATGATTTCCCCATGATATGATAGAGGCGTTCCCTGCTGCTCTTTTTCTGCCTTTGCCTCTTTCATCTCTTTCACATCTTTGTGTGTGAGTTCTCCCATCTCTGCGAATTTCCCTAATGCCTCCCGTTGCTCGTCCTCTGTCATCCCACTTAATTCATAGGCTGCGGAAAATGTGAGGCGTTCTCCCTTGAGTTCCTCTTTCCACTCCGGAATCAGATTGTTGTTGACTGCCTCGATTTGAGCGACCTTTGTTTTGCTCATGTGCAACATTGAGGAAATCACTTCTCTTAATCGTCCGGATTGTAGATCATAGCCTTTCACTTTCTTTCCCGCTGCTTTCATACGCTCAAGAGACGCTTTGAGCCTTGATTCCTCCTCAATCATGTCCGAAATAGTCTTTGTTCTGTATGCGTTTGCAATGATGATTTCAACCTGTTCCTCATCATCGTCCTGTGGTGTTGTTAATTTACTTGTTGCAAGTTCAAATTCTTTATATCCCTTTGATACAAGATACTTGAGAGCCTCCCATCGTCTTTCACCTGCTACGATTCTGTATTCTCCCTTGTCGCATGGTGCATATACGAGTTCGAGATTCTGTTTTAGTCCATACATGAGGATGTCTCCTGCCAGTTCCTCGATTTGCTCTATACTGTAAAAATTCATATCATTCCGGTACATCTTAAAAATCGAAATGTCCTTTGTCCGGAATCTCGCTCTCGGAGATTCATCAATCCCCGCTTTGCTGTTCTTGTTGAGTGCGTCCTTAACGCTGAATCCTGCTGCCATGTTCGTTCCTCCTTTATTCCGTCAATTTCTGTTTTTTAGTTTCTGTACGCTCTACATTAATCTCGCCTTTTGCATTTTGAGAAATAGAGGCTTTAACCCCCCCTCGGAGATTTAAAGTGACCTTTGCCAGTCCTCCGGTGTAAATCTCTTCTACTGCTGCCCGCAGGATACTCACAATACCCTCTCCTGCTCTTTTATCCGGTGATGCATCCTCTCCGAACAAAACTGACACATTTTTCATTGCCTTTTCTTTTCTCTGTCTTTCTTTCTGATATTCGACAGCCTCCGAACAATTACATGTCATCGTCGCCTTTTCCTCTTCCTGTGGTTTTGTCAACTGTTCCTCTGATTCAATCTGCACCATCTGACCGCAAAATCTGCAAGGTGCTGTTTTGATTATTTCTCCCATGTGTTTTCCTCTCTTTCCGGTCTTATGCGACCTCATTCAAAATGATTTTTCTGAATATACTCTCAAATATTGGGACGGCTATGCTGTTTCCCGCTTGATCGTATAATGCTTTGTAATATTTCCCGTTCCTCTGCTGAACTTCTTTCGCTCTGTCGAAATCTTCGTCGGTATATCCCATCAAACGCCAACACTCACGTTCTGTCAAATAACGATATCGCCCATCTCCTCTGTCAATTACTTGTGCGGGTGTTCTATCTTGCCTTGTCGTAATTGTATATGCATAATCTGTAATAACCGTTGCTCTCCGGATTCCTTTTTCCCCGATACATGAAAGGACGGACGGCTGTGTCACATCGTAAATTTCCGGAACATCGCTATTATTTTCAAGAAACTCCTGCAAATTCCGCATCGGGGTTCTTATTAGGTCGTCAAACTCGAATTTTTTACCATTTAAAACAGATACCGTAAACACTCGTTCTCTTGCTTGTGGCAATCCGAACTCTCTTGCATCTAACACCTCGAAATTGTTTGTGTATCCTAGTCGTTCCATTTCGACCATATACCTGTCAAAATTTTTTCTCATATACTTTGATTTCACATTTTTCACATTTTCCCAAATTACATATCGAGGTTTCCATTCTCCCATATTCTCGATGATATGTATTGTCTCCCACATAAGGGATGAACGTGTTCCACTTCCCTCGTCTGAACCTTTCCCTCTGTTGATTCTACCCTCTCCCGTTGCTTTTCCTTGATGTCCTGCAATACTCATATCTTGACAAGGAGAACCATGAATCAAAATATCCGGTTTTAGATTCCATCCTACAACTGACTGCGTTTTATATGCTAATTCTTCACGGAACATCGAATTGTACGATCGCACTGCCTTTTCATTGATTTCCACATAATCAATCGCTTTGGTTGGAATATTCAAATTTCTCAACGCACATCGTGGCGACCCAATTCCTCCGAATAACTCAAGGATTTGTATTGCATCGTTTTCCACGCTCTACCCCTCCATTTCCTTGAGTAATTCATGCACAACGCATCTGTAATCTTGGGACACGATTCCTCTCTTTGAAAATTTCGGGAGTGGAATCATTGCTGTTGTAGATTTCTCTGCTACTATGGAACGACGAACCACTGTTGAGAAGATGTCGAATCCGGATTCCGTTTTCAGCCATTCCTCTGTATCAAGAGAAGTCTTGTTTTTCTGACGCATTGTCATAAGTGCTTTGATTCTCAAATTTGGATTTATGTCTCTTAAATCCTCAATCTGTTCCTCAAGGTTCTGCAACGCCTCAATTTCATATCCCCCTACTTTTACCGGAGCGATAACGAGTTCTGCTGTCAGTAATATGTTTATAACGACCATGTCAAGCAATCGCCCACAATCACAAATGCAATAATCATATGCATCTGCTACCTCTGCCAATACGTCACGCAACCTTGTGACTTGATTCTCCTCTTGCTTGAGTAATAGGTTCATGTCTGTTTTCATGAGATAACCATTCGCCGGAATGATGTCTATATGTGAATATTCTGTCGGTCGAATCAAATCTCCTGTTTTATATGTACCTCCGACAATCTCATGTTTCTCAAGTAATTCGCTCATTCCGATTCCATCCGGTTCATATGTTCCGAACGTCTTTGATGTATCACCCTGCGGGTCTCCGTCAAGTACAAGCACCTTTCTCCCCTGCTCCTCGCCTAACATATAGGCGATAGAATCGGAGGTCGTTGTTTTTCCGATTCCTCCTTTTGGTGACATTACTGCAATAACTTTCATGCTCTTTCCTCCTGTTATCCTCTTCTTATTCTCCTGTTATATGAATTGTGTAATACAATTTCATCTCCAAATCGCTGAAACTGAAATCCGGTGTTTCATCCGGTTCAAGTGGTTTCATAAGTCCTAACTCTTTCCATTGCTTGTGTCGTATTTCCGGAACTGCACGAAACAATGAAACCTCTTTGTCTTTTATTCCGCAGTATATTCTCGTATCGCTTGTGAGCGATGCTAAGAATCCCACAAAAATGTCTTTCCCCTGTTGTACAATTCGCACCCTGTCTGATCTCAATATCGTTTTTACGAAATCATCAACGATCATCTTTTTTCACCTGCCTTGATTTCCCCATCCTTGAGAATGCTGTTGTTTGGAAACGCCATCATCGTTTTTTCCTTTCCCTCGATAAACATTCTCTTGATTGATGAAATATCCGTCAGATTGCAATATTCTTCAAGCACTTTTACCGCCTCCGCTGCCGAATAACATGTCACAACAAAATGTCCTGCTGCTGCCATGTCTGCAAGAAACTCTTTTTGTGTTTTTTGATGTCGGTTGTCTCCGTATTTCATTTCGATAAACAATCCGGAGTATATTCCTTTTGGATACGGTAAACACAAATCAGAAACCCCTGCTTTCACGCCCATCTGTTTGAATTTGACTGCCTCTGCTTTGTTTCTGCTGCCTCCGTTCGGCACATGGAACAACCACTTTAATTCCGGATAACGGTTCATGTTCCAATTCGCCCATGATACGACATTGATTTGTTCTGTGTCCTCACTTCTCATTGCATATTTTATGTTCATCTGTCCTGCTCCTCCATTTCTAAAATCATGTAAGCGTGAATAAAAATCGTCTTTTCTTCCCTGCCGTAATTGTCTTTTGTTGGTTTCTGTTCCTCTAGTTCTTTTATTTTTCTTTTTGCCTCCCACCACCTCTTTGTTTTCCCTCTTCTTGGTATCATCTTGAAATGAACCTTTATCGTGTCCCTCCCGATCGCAAAGATGGTTTTATCGACTTGCAAAATGTCGTCGAATCCTGCTGCCTTGACTTTTTCCTCTGCTTTCCGGAAATACCTTTCTTTCGATTCCGCTTTCCAATCAAAACTCATTCCCCGACCTCCTCCTCAATCTCTTTCATTCTCTGCATGATTTCGCTATTGTATGAATACACATACACTCCTTTGCTCCACAACTGTTCTTTTACGCTTTTTTCACCGTAGTTATATGCTGCAAGTGCATCTTGAATCGTTCCGTATTTTTGATACAATTCTGAAAAATAATCAATGCCAACCCTCACATTTTGATATGGATTCATTAGGTCTGTGCAAGCTAATTTCTCCATTCTGTCAACATGCCATTTTTCATAGATTTGCATATATCCTTTTGATTCTCCGTCGTCTCCGATTCTGTCATGCACATATCCGGATTCACGCTCTATCATTGCCAGTATAAGGGCATAGGGAACGTCGTATTGTTTGCATAGACATCTTGTGTATATCTGCATCTTTTCCGGAAAATACCCGCTTTTTGCGTATTCTTCCGGTAATTCATAAAACACGAACCCCTCTATATCTTCTATCCCCCAATCTGCGGACATACTTTCAAAAACTGCGTATCTTTCCTTTTGTATTCGCTGTTCTCTTTCCTGTTGCTTTTTCCATGCTTTCGCTTTTTCAAGCATTGCATTTTGTCCGGATTCCTCCCTCTGTCTGTCTATCTTCTCCATGCTCTCATTGAACTCCTGCGATCTCTTTTTAAATTCCTCTAACTTCTTGTCATTTACCTCCCCGATCGCCAAAGTGACCGCCATCATCAAGGCACATAGAGACATCACTCCGATAAACGCTCTTTGTTTTCTTCTTACTCTTTTCATTCCCCGCCTTGTCATTTTCTCTCCTCTTCTTTCTCATTCTTGCGTGTATGTAAAACATGCAGTTAAAATCGTTGTAGTAGACTTTTGCATCTGTGAAATCCATATCCGGATACCACATGTTTAACACTTCCGGAATGGAATCTCTATTTTTTGCCATCCGGTCAACGAATGAACCTATTTTTTTGTAACTTCCTCCTGCTGCCGGACGTTTGGAATGAACGACCTTGATTCGTGGGTCTCTCAATCCCTGTGAACTGTTCCATCTCTTTTCTGACGGAACACGGTTCTTTTCCTCGGTGATGTAATTTGCCATACCGGACAAACCATTTTCGTCTGTCTGCAATCGGCGAACCTCATTCCTGCTTGACTGTTTCCAACAGGATTCAACCGTCTCCATATCCAACGCACCATCCATAACGATGTGATGATGCCATCTGATTTCCGCATCCGGATTGTACGCCGTTACATAAACATATTTTGCATTCGGGAGACCTCTCTTTTTTCTCTGATAATTCACCCTACGGATGTACTTTTGCACATTCTTGATTGCTGCATCCACATCCCCATCCGGCGGGAGATGCTCGTCATCATAGGTCAATGTCATCCAAATATCACGATCACTGAAATTCTCATTGATTAGTCTCTCAACATATTTCCGTGCATTTTTATCATTCAGATTCTTTTGAGCCTTGTTATTGTCTTTCTTGATTGCCCTCCCCTCCGGAGGTACTTCGTCCATGCTCCGGAACTGTGGGTATATCTCAATTTCAAACTGATCTCCTGCTGTTATTTCTTTTAATGCGTATATTACTTTCTTTCGGTTTTTGAACAAATTCTCAATGAACCATTCATGCATATCCTCTATTGATTTGTTGTATGCATTCTCATAATCATACGGGATAAACTGCATCCCTCTTTTTCTTGCCATCTGACACAATCCTCCTGCTATGTTTTCGCAGACTTGTTACTATCTATTACAAGGTCGCCCAAACCTCCGAAAACCTTTTATTTACAACCTTTTCAGATCGCTTTCGTGTTGCTTTTCTGTGTCAGATTTGATATAATGTTCATGGTTTTAAAACATATCAATCGACACCGATTGACACACGGATGACCGTTTGCAGCGGTCATCCGTTTTTGTCTTTATGCTGCTTTTTCTTTCTTTGAGACGCTCACGGTGACTTTCACCTGTTCACGCTCCGAAATGATTCTTGCTAATGTTTCATAAAATTTCTTGATGTTCTGTTCACTCACCCGCTGCACCTCCGATCTATTAAAAAGGCTCTTGCCTGTTGTTTTCGTGTCCGGTTAGGCGGTTGTTACAACCGCCTCTTTCTGTTCCCATCTGCGACGCTCCTCAACTTTACCTGCTGCCTTACCCTCTGCGTATGCAGACATAACCATGATCGCCATTGATTTTCCCTCAATGTCAGAAATGCTCATGAATCTTTCTGCCATATTCTCAATAGTTGCCTTTTTCTCATTTCTCGTCATACTTCAACACCTCCTCTGTTGATAGTGTTCTATGTGTTTTTCTGCACTGGCGGTTCTCTCGGTCTTTTCATCCCGTCCACCTGCTTTCCGGCGTTGTCTACCGTGTTGTGATTTTTCACATTAAAAAATCATCGAAAACCTGTTGACCAACTTCGCACTTTGTAGCATGTGCGACCGCTGCCATGTTTCCCACGGTATCACTGACTTTGTCTTTCGGCTTGCCATCGTCAGAGCGTCGGTCGCCATCCGGACGCTGACGGGACAACTGCTGCCCCGTTTCGGCTTATTCTTCTATTTTTTCTTTCCCTTTCTCTTATCCGGTTTGTCCGATTCATACCATGCCCATGCAACGACCGCTCCTGCTCCCGCAATAACGCCCGCTGTAAATGCGATTCCTGTTATTAAAATAACTGTGATCACTTTCTTTCCTCCTGTTCTTTCTTGTCCTACTGTCACCTCCTGCCGTATAATGAATGTGCGACCATTTTTATGAGAGGAGGTGAAAAACATGTTGTCAAAAGAAGATTTTGAAAATGCGAGTGATGCTTCTCTCCGTGAACATCGCAAGCAATCATTCAAGAAATACGTTCTCAATAACTGGATTGCTATTGTTGCCCTCATTCTCTCGGTTATTTCAATAATCTTACAAGTATGCTCATAATCGCTACGATTAGAGCCAACCATGAAAGGAAACCTTGTTTTTTGAGGTTTTCTTTTATTTTTTTCACCTGTTTCACCTCCATTCTGTTTCCTTTGGTTACATTATAGTGACCTCTGTCTACTTTGTCAACACTTTTTTGTTGCCTTTGGTAACTTTTGGATTGATTTTTTTGTTTAGTGGTGTTATGCTTAGAGAAAATAAGGAGGTGGATAAAAATGACACAAGGCGAACGTGTAAAGGAAATAAGAAAATGTTTGAATTTGACTCTTGAAAAATTCGGTGAAAAACTCGGCGTCACGAAAACTGCTATTTCTCGTATTGAAAAGGGTGATCGTAACCTCACGGAACAAATGACAAAGTCCGTCTGCCGTGAGTTTGGCGTTGATTATATATGGTTGACTACTGGTGAGGGTGAAATGTTCGTCGAAACTGACGACGATTTCATCGAGAGAATTGACCGCATCATGGCGGGCGAGGACGAGGCACGAAAAAACCTTTTCAAATTCATGCTCGAATTGAGTGACGAGGACATCGCTGCTCTTAATCGTTTAATGGAAAAAGCGATTGCCTTTTATAAAAAATAAAAAGACTGACAGTCTTTCAACTGCCAGTCTCATGTGTGTAGAGATATAGAACGAACTTATATATCCTCTTGAGGACTTTTTCGCTCTGTATCTTTCCGACTATTTCAACAATAGCCTCTTTGTAATTCAAGGGAGACACCACCCCCTTTCCGAATTGCATTGTATCATATATTTCCATGATTGTGGAAATATCGAGGTGCATTTCCATAATTATGGAAATCGTTCCTCCTGCTGCCGGAATGCCGTCGCAATATGATACAATTATTTGTATTCGGATTCAAACAGATCGGTGATGTTCACGCCTAATGCGATTGCTATCATTTCAAGTTGAAATAATGTCGGCGACACCTTTCCATTTTCGATGTTGTTTATCGTAGATTTTCCGATTCCGGATTTCTTCGATAACTCCATCAATGTGAACCCTTTTGAGGTTCTCATTTCCCATACGAGAATTTTCATCCTGCTCACCTCCTTTCTCAAGGAAAGTGTACAGAATGAAAATCCACACCGATTTGATGTCGTTATTTATTTTTTGTAATAAAAAAAGAGCAGCCTCCACGCCAATGGAAACCGCTCTTTGATAACATATATCTATCGTACAAGCACGATTGATAAAATGCTACCCGCAAGTCTCATTTTATCATAAAACCGTGCCTGTGCATAGGTTTTATTTTTATACCTTTTTTGAATGGAGTTGATAAAATGCGACGCAAAACAACCGCTCCTGTCGAGAAAATTCTGCTCCGTGTGGCAATCTATATCCGTGTTTCAACTGACAAACAGGTCAAGGACGGGGATTCCATGCGTGACCAATTAGCGACAGGGCAGAAATACATAGATAGCCATGAAAATATGATTCTCGTCGATACATACATTGATGATGGAATCTCCGGACAAAAACTCAAACGTGACGACTTTCAACGCCTCATTGATGATGTCCGTGCAGGTAAAATTGACCTCATTATTTTCACCCGTCTTGACCGTTGGTTCAGAAATCTCCGCCATTCTCTGAATACGCAGGACATTCTTGACAAGCACGGTGTTTCGTGGACTGCTATTGAACAGCCTTATTTTGATACCTCAACGCCTCATGGTCGTGCTTTCGTTAATAATTCAATGATAT
>ENA-OQNI01000877-OQNI01000877.1-human-gut-metagenome-genome-assembly--contig:-NODE-877-length-25596-cov-10.507048_pt1 | contig 25596 bp, 27 predicted proteins | sample MGYA00242627_ERZ504876 | MGnify/ENA primary metagenome ERZ504876 (study PRJEB26092, sample SAMD00036386) | human gut metagenome | host: Homo sapiens | study: EMG produced TPA metagenomics assembly of... | reverse complement strand
AGAAAATGACGCTTTGCCAACTCTACGCCAAACAGAACGCACAGAGGGCAAACGTGAAGAAAAGCACACAGAAACAACGGGAACAGCTCATGCGGTTATTGAAAGAGGACAAGTTAGGTGCTAGGAGCATTGATACGATAAAACCCTCTGACGCTAAGGAATGGGCGTTACGCATGAAAGACAAAGGCTTTTCCTATAACACCATTAACAACCATAAACGCTCGTTAAAAGCGTCATTCTATATCGCCATACAAGACGATTGTGTAAGGAAAAACCCTTTTGATTTCAAGTTGAGTGAAGTCCTAGAAAATGATACCAAAGAGAAAGTCGCATTGACAGAGGAACAGGAACAAGCCTTATTGTCATTTATTAAGACAGACAATGTGTATCACAAGTATTATGATGATGTGCTGATACTGTTAAAGACAGGACTTCGTATCTCGGAACTGTGCGGACTGACAATCATGGACGTTGATTTTATCCATGAGGTTGTAGTTATCGACCACCAGTTACTAAAGAGCAAGGAACAAGGTTATTATATTGAAACGCCTAAGACAAAAAGCGGAACAAGGCAAGTGCCATTAAGCAAGGAAACGATACAAGCATTTCAACGGGTTATGAAGAAACGCCCAAAGGCAGAACCATTTGTGATAGACGGACGGGGCAACTTCCTATTTGTCAATCAGAAAGGCAAGCCCAAAGTTGCGATTGATTACAATATGCTTTTTGTCCGTATGGTAAAGAAATACAACAAGCACCATAAGGATAGCCCTTTGCCACATATCACACCGCATACGCTACGCCATACATTCTGCACAAGATTGGCAAGCAAGAACATGAACCCGAAAGATTTACAGTATATCATGGGACATTCAAATATCAGCATCACAATGAACTGGTATGCTCATGCGTCCATAGATACTGCAAAATCAGAGGTTCAGCGTTTAATCGCATAGAAGTATTTACCACGATTTTAACCACGCTTGATAGCGAAAATATAAAAAGATAGACCTAGATATGTGAGGTTTACCACAAAAGCAAAATGCCCGTAGAGCCGATAAAATAAGGCTTTGCGGACATTTAAGAAGATACAAAAAGATAGTTAAAAAGATATATATAATTTATTCTAATTTCTATGTATTTTCGGGGAAACAAGCAATTCAGAGTTATGACGATAGTTTGGAAAATGATAACCAACAAACTATATTTAATAATAAAATTTTAGGAAATAGTACAGGGAAAATTGTACAGAAAGCAAGTGATAAATTAAAGGGAGTATTTTGTTCCGTCATACTTTTGGTTGTGGTGTATTTTGTATACAAAGCAGATGCGATAAAAAGATATAAGGTCAGTTTGAAAAATGAACTTTATGAAATAAGACATTTGTGGATGGGTGAGAAAACTCTGGCAGATATTATGGTTGATGTAAATGTAACAGAAAGAGACAGAATGAAAAAAATAGATATTTGTGAATTTTTTTCAACAGTTGTGGATAAGCATCAATCGGGAATATATTATATATTAGGACAAGCAGGAGAAGGAAAGACAGTTTCTGTGAGAAAGATATGTGGGAATTTTTTGGATAATGTTTCGACCAAAAGGATTCACACAATACAAAGAAGAAATAAGAAAAGGGAGCTAATTCCTGTCATAATGAATTGCATTGATGTTCGTAAAATAAATTCAGAAAGTGAATTAGTAAATAAAATAATTAATCAGATAACAAGCAAAAATGGTTTTATTAAGAAACTTATGGGATTCGAAAAAATAAGTAAGAAATTAAAGAAAATAATCCGTTCAGAGTTAAAAAACGGAAGTGTAATAATTTTTTTTGATGGGTTTGATGAAATCAAAGAAGAAGAGAGATTTGACTTTTTTTCTTTTTTAAATGACTTTTATGAAATATATGATAAATCATATTATATTGTTACATCCAGAACGGCTATATTTGAAGAAAGTGGATATATAGAATTAGAAAAAGATAGAATTTTATGGCTTACCGAATTGGAAAAAGAAAGAATTTTAGACTTTCTGGAAAAATGGAATTTCAAGGAACAAAATGCAAAATGGATTTTGTATGAAAAAATCATTGGCAATTATCAATTGGAAAGATTGGCAGGAAATCCATTGCTATTGACACTGATATGTTATTTGTCAGAGAAAACTAAATTAGGAATTCCAAAAAGTATTACTTCTTTTTATGAGGAATCAATAAAATGTTTGTTGGAAGATTGGGAAGACACGAAAAAAATCTCAAAAAGAATATATACAGATAGTGAAATAAAGCAGTATTTGTTAGAAGAAATTGCATATTGGCAATATAGCAATGAAAAAAATGAATTCAAGTATGAAGAAATTAAAGATATTATAAAAAAAGTTCATATAGAATACGGGGAAGAGATAAGAAAAGTGTTAGATGAAATATATTTATATTCGGGATTATTAGAGAGAGCAAAACCAAAGTATTATAAATTTTATCATCGATCATTTTATGAATTCTTTTTAGCAAAATATTTATTAAGAAATGAAGAGGCAATGAAAGAAGTTTCCCGAAAAAGTACACAAAATTACAATGTGTTATTTTTTTACTATGCTTTATCGAAAGATACATTACAAAGAGAAATATATATAAAAGAGCATTTGAATAATCCATATGTAATTGAACCATTGTTGCTTGAAATTTCGGTATCTGATATTCGGATTATACAGGATTATATAGATAATAAGCTGAAAAGTCTTAAAAATACGGATGCAGAATACCAGTTTTTAGGGAACATAGTAGTTAAATATCCAAGTTTGAACAAGAATGTTACAAAAATACTTTTAGAAAAATATAAAAAATGCTTGAGGGGAGAGAATAACCAGGAGACTTATCAATTAATGCAGCGTATTATTTCAGCATTATCATATTATGAGGAAGATGGTACGATTTTGAAATTAATACAGGAAAGTAAAAATCAAATAGACATGTATTTATTGACTTTAAATGCAAATATAAGATTAAGTAAAGTATTTAGTAAAGTTTTTGGGGGCAATATTGGTGAAGATGAAAAGAGAAAAATGATTAAAGGATTTGTAGATGGTAATAATTATAATTGCATTTTGCAAATTCTGAAAGACAATAAGAAGGAATCCAATCGTAAGATCATATTTCAAGAATTATTATATGCAACAAAAAAAGCATATTTTATAGGATGGTTTAAGAATCAGGATTTATCTAATTATGTTAATCCTCATATAAAAAAGAAAGTAAATGAATGGACAGTGGAATATGGTTGGAAGTGGGGAGAACTCACAAAAAAGCAATTGGTTAATAGGTATATTCTGGTATATTATCTTATGCTGACGGAAAATGATAGTATCGAAAATAATAAAATTAGTTCAAGAATAAAATATGTGGCTACATATATTAAAAATAAAGAAAAGAATACAGAAGAAGTAACAAATTATTATATTGATCTTGAAGAATATGACGTAAAAACTATATCTGAATTATCATACCATTGGAAAAAGGCGAGTATTTATGAAAAAATACGAATGAATCCAAAAGTAGGCAGAAATATACAACTTTGTGTTAGTTTGATTATTGGGTTCATATTGAGTATGATATTTTTATATTATAAAATAGAATATAAGCGTAGAGTATTATCATGGAGTCCTTTTGGTGCAGATGCTTTGATAAAAGATACTGATCAATATAAATATTATGTGGCATTGTACACGTATTTGTTAGATACGAAAAATTTAAAAATAAGTAGATATGGTTTTTCAGAAATGCCTTTTTGGATTTTTTATTTTCTATGGTTTTATCTTCAATACAAAACGTATGACTGTTTATTGCAAAAACCTTATAATTTGTTTTATAAATATGTATATATAATGATTAGCATGTTATATATTGGCGAGTATTTATATTTGATACAAAATAATTCGTTTAGAATAGGCGGATTACTTTTGGTAGCAATAGTTTACATATTTGCAATGAATCAGCACAAATATAATATGCCTTCATATAGAGAACCGTTGTACAGTAAAATTGTAGAATATCTTCAGAATGACGATATGTAATGAAAGTGGTATCTTAATCCCTACAACTTACATATAAGGATGATTTAAAAGCTATTGCAGGAAGCGAAAAAAGTTATGGAGAGCCCCTCAATTTTATGCAGGGAAAAACGGATAATGATAGCAGAAAGGAAGAAAGAAATCGGACGCATGCATGTTTTAAAGACAATAGCATATTGTGGTATCGAGATTTTGTAGAGGATATTGGATATAAATATGTGGTACAAGAGCATGAAATCAAAAAGAGTATGGAGGAGGACGAGCTATGGCTACCGTGGTAAAGAGTTTTGCGATACAGGGAATTGATGGATACAGTGTAGACATTGAGACGAAGATGCTGGAAGGTCAACCTATGATTTCGCTTATTGGTATGAACAGAGGCATAGTAATGAGTAGTTATAGCAAGACATTCTTAAAACGAGTTGTAAAAATACTGGAAGTTAATTGCTTCGTGAGCCATATTCAAAACCATTGGAGAATGGGATATTTGAGCTTCGTGCCAAGCAGGAATCAGATATTGCAAGAGTACTGTATTTCTTTATTGTAGGCAAGAAGGCAGTACTGACCAATGGATTTATAAAAAAATCGCAGAAGACACCAAAGGCAGAAAAAGAACTGGCAAAGAAGTATAAAGCAGATTATGAACGGAGGTATGGCAATGAGTAGCTATAAAGATTATAAAAAAAGAGCATTGCAGAATCCGGAGGTAAAGGAAAAATATGATGCACTGCAACCGGAATATGATATTATCCAGGCGATGATTGATGCAAGAGTGCAGCAGAATATGACAAAAAATGATTTATCAGCTAAAACCAGAATTACGCAGGCAGATATAAGCCGGATCGAGAATGGAACAAGAAATCCCAGACAGAGTATGGTAAAAAAACTTGCACATGGATTAGGGATGCAATTAAAACTGGAATTTGTTCCGATGCCAACAAAAAATAAAATGTGAAGAGTATGAGAAAATAGAAACAGCAGAATACTGGAAGTTAACATATATACAGATTGGATTTGATGGAAAAGTGTTCGGCTCAGAAAAGTATATCCTTTTCCGGTTATAATTGTAGAAAATACTTCGAATGGTCTGGAACAGAGAACAGCGGACCGCGGACCGAGACGTGAACTATCCAGATCCAACACACGTAGATTGGTGGTTGTTTTCAGGGAAAAAGGAACAGTATTAAGCAATTTTGTATTATGCGAATAGAAGTGAGATTATGCCATATTTGGGAAATATTCCGGAAATTGGAGAATTAACGGAAGAAAAGATTCTGTTTGAGTTTGATAAGATACCAATTATTTTGCGTTTACAAGAAAACAGGCATGAAAGTTGGGATATTTGAACTAAAAAATAATAAAGTATGCTTCAAGTATGAATTTATGGACAAACAATTTACAAAAGTTATGAAAGGTATTACAATTACTATGGTATTCTTTTCTCATGTAGGTAATGCAAATAATGTAAGGCTGTTTGCCCCACTGGGGGGTGTAATTTTTTAATTTTATCAGGGTATGGTTTGAATGAATCTGCAAAGAAAGGATTCCAAGCGAAAAGATTTTGGATTAAGAGAATTACAACAGTTATTGTGCCATATTTTTTAACCAGAGTAATTATGGTACCTTTTATGTCAACCATTACATTTAAGGCATTTCTATTAGATGTTTTTTGTTTGAAGCCATAGTATATTTTGGGGTGGTACTTATCATAGGTGATGTACGCAGTCTGGAATCTGTTAAGGGAGCAATGCATGGTGTAGATTATATTTTTCATGCAGCAGCATTAAAGCAGGTTCCGTCCTGTGAGTTTTTCCCGATGGAAGCAGTGCGTACTAATGTAATAGGAACAGATAATGTTTTGACCGCCGCTATTGAGGCAGGTGTAGAATCAGTAATATGTCTTTCTACAGACAAAGCTGCATATCCGATCAATGCAATGGGAATCACAAAAGCGATTGAAGAGAAGGTTGCATTAATACAGGAGAAATGGTTGAATTTGAAGTATCTGGGAAGAAGATTGAGGCGATTCATATGATTCCTGGCTGGACACATAATATTATTAATCTGAGTGATACGGAAAATCTTGTTACTGTGATGACCTGCAATGAAGTATTTAATCCAGAAAAGCCGGATACATTTTTTGAGCCGGTATAGAGGGTAGAAGGAGCAAATAGTTTTTATAATGAGAATACTACAAGTAGTAAACGACATGCATCGTGCCGGCTTAGAGACGATGCTTATGAATTATTATAGGAATATAGATAGAACGAAGATACAATTTGATTTTCTGACCCATCGTCCATATAAGAGTGATTACGACGATGAGATTCTGTCTCTTGGAGGCAGGATGTATTATGCACCAAGGCTTTATCCACAGAATTACATACAGTATTTTAGATGGATGGATAAGTTTTTTGAAGAACATCCGGAGTACCAGATTATGCACTCGCATATAGATTCCATGAGCTATCTGCCACTCCTGGCGGCTAAGAGAGCGAATGTACCGGTGAGAATTGCACACAGTCATAATACATCCATAGACCGGGATCTGAAATATCCGTTAAAGCAGTTATTCCGGACACGGATTACCAAAGTAGCGAATGAGTATTGTGCATGCGGGGAAGAAGCCGGGAAGTTCCTGTTTGGCAATCGTGATTTCAAAGTTATTCCAAATGCAATAGAGACGGAACGGTTTATATATAAGGAAGAGGTCCGAAAGAGGGTAAGAAAAGAGCTGCGCTTTACTGATGAATTCGTAGTAGGTCATGTGGGACGCCTTTCTTATCAGAAGAATCATGAATTTCTACTTGAAATTTTTGCACAGTTATATACAATATATTCGGGTGCCAGATTATTACTCGTAGGTATCGGAGAAAAGGAACAGGAACTTCGGAATAAAGTACAGAAGTTGGGATTAGAGGATGTAGTGATCTTCCTTGGCAATCGTAATGACGTGAATGAACTCTATCAGGCGATGGATGTGTTCGTGATGCCATCTTTCTTTGAGGGAATCCCTGTGACGGGGATAGAAGCACAGTTCTCTGGATTAACCTGTGTGTTTTCAGACCGTGTCCCACAAGAAGTGGATTTCTCGGGGAATTGTGAATTCCTTTCATTAAAGACAGATGCGAAATCCTGGGCACAGAGAATATGGCAAGAATACGGAAGCAATAAACGGTCAGAGAAAAGCCGGAGTGTGCAGGGAAGTAATTATAATATTCAGAATGCACATGGAATTCTGGAGGATTATTATAAGACATTAGGGAGTCAGATATAATGAAACAATGTTCAAAGTCAGAGAATGTTTTGATTATAGACAGTGATTATGAGGAAGCAGATGGATTCATAAAAGGTGTCAGAGAAGTAACCGGAGAAGAATGGCAGGTTGCTCTGCATGAGAATAACAAGATATATGGCTGGCGAAGATATGTCAGATTTTTTACGGTTGCACTTCAGACGGTTCTGTCAGGCAAAAAGTACGAAGGGAAGACGGTATTGTGCTGGCAGCAGTTTTATGGAATTGCAATTGCATTCTTTCAGCGTATGTTTCATATGAAAAAGAGATACAAACTTGTAATCATGACTTTCATATATAAGGAAAAGAGAGGACTTGCCGGAAAGCTTTTTTATAGATTCGTAAGATATGCAGTTACTTCCAGATATGTAGATAAGATTATACTGACTACACAGAGTGAAAAACCTATGTATCAGGAAATCTTTGGAGTTGAAGATGATTTGTTTGATTTCGCAAGATGTGGTGCGATTGCATATGAACCGGAGATATATGACGATGAACAATTAAGGGAAAAGAATTATATATTTTCTACAGGAAGAAGCAACAGGGATTATGGTTTTTTGATAGATTGCATTCAGAATACATCATATCAGTTGGTGATTGCCTGTGATACGCTAAAGACAAGGTCTGGAGATAATATACAGATTTTGGATAATGTATTTGGCGACGATATGCTTCGGTATATGAGGAATGCACGGGCGGTTGTGATTACACTGGCTGATGATACAATTGCTTCCGGTCAGTTGGTTCTATTGCATGCAATGAACATGGGAGTACCGGTGATCATTACCCGTTCGCATGGTGTGACGGATGACTATGTAACAGATCATTATAATGGACTGGTGATTGATAAGACGAAGGAAAGTCTGTTGAAGGCACTGGATATCATTTTTGATGATGATAAGCTGCATGATAGATTGAGTGCAAATGGACAAAAAGAATTTGAAAAGAATTATACATATTATGCGATGGGTAAGACCATAGGCGGTATATTAAAGGATATGTAGAGTTTAGGGAGAAGTAGATGGAGAAGAGTTTAATAAGTGTAATTGTTCCGATATACAATGTAAGCAGATATCTGGAGCGCTGCATGGAGTCTTTATTGCATCAGACCTATAAGAATATCGAGATTATCATGGTGGATGATGGCTCTCCGGATGATTGTGGGAAAAAATGTGACAGGTATGCTGCGGAAGAACCAAGGATTAAGGTTATCCACAAGAAAAATGCAGGTCTTGGGATGGCAAGAAATTTCCTTGTATGGTTGGGAAGATTGTTCTGGAAGAGGATTATAAGAATACAATTGATTAACAGGAAGATATGCCGGAAACTTCTTGTAATTACGACAAGGGATAATGTGAACACAACGTTGAATAATTTACAACAACCATATCAGGATTATATGATTTCAGGAATTATATTTTGTGATGATGCGAAGATAGGACAAAGAAAGATAAAAGGCGTACCGGTTGTTGCAAATAACGAAAATATGTTGGATTATATACAGGCAAGTGTTGTTGATGAAATCTTTCTTGATATAAATGAAAATCCAGAGAAAGAAAAACAATTAATAGATTTTTTTATCAGCATGGGCCTTACAGTACATGTTAATCTGATGTCATATAATTATAAGCTGGAAGAAAGACGTGTGCAGTCATTTGGCAAATGTCTTGTGATGACGACGAGTATGAAATTCGCAGAACCCTGGCAGATTCTGGCTAAAAGATGCATGGATATTGTGGGTGGAATTATCGGACTTATTGTATGTGGGATATTTATAGTGATTTTTGGGCCTTTTATAAAATTGGAATCTCCGGGGCCGATTTTATTTTCACAACGACGGGTGGGAAGAAATGGAAGAATTTTCCGTATCTATAAGATTCGTACTATGTATCCGGATGCAGAAGAACGTAAGAAAGAATTGATGGAAAAAAATCAGATGCAAGGGTTGATGTTTAAGATGGAAAATGATCCAAGAATTATTCCGATCGGTCATTTTCTTAGAAAAACAAGTATAGATGAATTTCCACAGTTCTGGAATGTGTTAAAAGGAGATATGAGTCTTGTAGGGACAAGACCTCCGACAGTGGATGAATATGAACAATATGAACTTGTTCATAGAAAGCGCCTGGCTGTGAAACCTGGAATTACAGGAATGTGGCAGGTAAGTGGCAGAAGCCGTATTACGGATTTTGATAAAGTGGTTGCTTTGGATGCGGCCTATATTGAACAGTGGGATATTGCTTTAGATATAAAGATTCTCTGGAAGACAGTTGTACAGGTTTTTACTGGTGATGGAGCAATGTAAAGCCAGAATCAAGATAGGATGGATGTGTAGTACATGAAGATTGCGATGTTCGGGCATAAAAGAATTCCCTCACGAGAGGGCGGAGTGGAAATTGTAGTTGAAGAATTAGCTTCTCGTATGGTGAAAACAGGAAATGAAGTAACATGCTTTAATAGAAACGGAAAAGGTTGTGTTTCCCAAAAGTATGGGAAAAGATATAATTTTAACGGGATTGAAGTAAAGACTGTTCCAACTATAGATAAAAAAGGGATGGCAGCAGTTACAGCGGCGTTTTTTTCGTCCGTGATGGCGGCATTTGGAAAGTATGATATTGTACATATTCATGCAGAGGGACCAGCTTTTTTTAGCTGGATTCCAAAGTTGTTTCACAAAAAGATTGTTGTGACGGTTCATGGACTGGATTGGCAGCGTGAAAAGTGGAAAGGTGGATTTGGCGCCAAATTCATCCGCAAAGGTGAAGAAAATGCAGTTAAGTATGCGGATGAGATTATTGTGCTTAGTAAAAATGTTGAACAGTATTTTAAGACCAGATATAACAGGATTACAAGATTTATCCCCAACGGTGTAAATCGTCCGACGATAAGAAAAGCAGATAGAATCCGATCTGTTTATGGATTAGAAAAGAATGGGTATATTTTGTTCCTGGGAAGACTTGTACCGGAAAAAGGAATTATGTATTTGATTGAGGCATTTTCAAAAGTGAATACAGATTTAAAACTTGTGATTGCTGGTGGAAGCAGCGATACAGATGAGTATGAGAAAGAATTAAGAATGAAAGCGGAGAAGGATTCAAGAATTTTATTTACCGGATTCGTAGAAGGAGATTTGCTGGAAGAATTATATAGCAATGCTTATGTGTATACGCTTCCATCAGATCTTGAAGGAATGCCATTAAGTTTGTTAGAAGCGATGAGCTATGAAAATTGCTGCCTGGTGTCAGATATTAAGGAACTTACTGAGGTGGTAGAAGATAAGGCAGTAGTATTTCCGCATTCGAATACGGAAGCACTGGCAGAAAGATTACAATATTTATGTAATCATCCGGCGGTTGTTACGGAATATCAGGAAATTGCTGCAGATTTTATTTGTAAAAAGTATGACTGGGATACTGTTACAGATAAGACATTGAGACTCTATAAAGATATAAGGAAAATATAAATGAAAGATAGTTTGGTTATACAGGTACCATCAAAAAAGAAGATATGGATTTTTATACAAATCATATTTGTATATATGATGCTGTGGTTTAGGGATGTTATAGGACTTCCGTCAGCAATTGTTTATTTAACGGATATTATTGTAGTTTTAATTATTATATTGCAATTTCGTAGTATAAAACAAGGAATTAAATTATCACCGGTGAAACCCCAACTCTATATAGTTGGGGCAATTGTTCTCTGCATGATTTTAGGTGCGGTAGTTAATCTGGCAAATCCAATATTATTTTTATGGGGGTTCCGTAATAATATTCGATTTTTCGTTTTCTTTTTTTTATGTGTTGCACTATTATCAAAAAAAGATATAAAACGATTCGTCTCTATATTCAAAGTCTTTTTTGTTATGAATGTTGTTATGATAAGTTTTCAGTATTTTGTACAGGGATATAGGGATGATTTTTTGGGGGGATTTTTTGGTGTTGCCTCTGGCTGTAATGCATATGTTTGTGTAACGTTATGTATTATAACAGCGATCGTAATGGCAGAATTTAATTCATCAGAAATGACGCTCGGGAAGGTATTCATATATTGTGTGGCTTGTATGTACGTAGCAACTGTGTGCGAGTTGAAAATATATTTTCTGGAATTTGTTCTGATTGTAGTTATTCAGCTTTTATATACAAAACCTTCAAAAAAGACAATCGGAATTTGTATAGCAATAGGGTTGATACTGGTAATCGGATTTAATTTTATCAAGCGTTATAATCCGGCTATTTTAAGAATTCTTCTGGATAATGATACTATGGAGTACTACTTATCTGGTAATGGCTATACAAACTCGGGGGATTTGAACCGATTGACAGCAGTGCAAAAACTTTATTCTATGTTTTTCAGAGGAGACAGAGTACATTCTTTGTTTGGCTTTGGCTTAGGAAGTTGTGATTACTCGAATTTTTCGTTTTTACAGAGTGCTTTTTACAAAAAGTATGAATATTTACATTATAGGTGGTTTTCGCATTCGTGGGTTTATTTGGAACAGGGAAGTGTTGGTCTTATATTATTGATATCTTTCTTTGTGTCTATTGCCGTATATATTATAGGAAAGAGAAAACAGAATAGAAATACATATGATTTAATGGTATTTTCTTTCTTGCCAACATGTCTTATCGGACTTATATATAATAATGCATTGGAGATGGAGACAGCCTATATAATTGCGTTGATGTGTGCATTACCATTCATTGCACAAAAGCAGGTAATATATAAGGTTTCCAGCGAAACGTTCCAGAAAATACAGGATATGATGGGAAAAGTATAAGATAAAAAAGAAAGGTTACATATGCTTGATACAAGAGAAAAGTTGAAAGATTGTCTGAAAAAAGAAAAAGAATTTTATATAACACGAAAATCCCGTCATGACCAGATGGTAGAATGGGTTGTAAAAGATCCGTGTGTTCGTATATGGCAGTATCAAAAAGTATTGCGTTATACGGAATATTATTATTGTCAAAAGGGATTAAAAAAATTAATTCTATATCCGTTATACAGAAGAAGAAGAAACCGTCTGGGTCTGAGACTGGGCATCGAAATGGTGGAAGGTTCATTCGCACCGGGACTTATTATACATCACACTGGAAATATTGTTGTAAATGGATTTGCAAGGATTGGTGAGATGTGTCAGCTACATGGTGATAATTGTATCGGCAATAATGGGATTACTTTAGCAGCACCAAGAATAGGCAACAGAGTGGATATAGGAGTTGGCGCCAAAATAATCGGAAATATTGAAATTGCAGATGATATCGTAATTGGAGCGGGGGCTGTCGTTAACAAATCTTTTAAAGAACCGGGAATTACAATTGGAGGAGTCCCTGCACGCGAGTTAAAAAAAGGAGTCGGATATGCAGATGAACAATAACAAAAGACAGGATACTGTACTTTCGATTATTGTTCCTGTTTATAATGTAGAAAAGTACTTGAAAACATGTATTAACAGCTTACTGGAGCAGAAACTGGATGCTTATGAGATTATATTAGTTGATGATGGATCAACAGATTCAAGTGGCGGAATATGTGATGAGTATGCAAAAAAGCATGAGAAGATACAGGTTATTCATAAGAAAAATGGTGGATTATCTTCAGCAAGAAATACAGGAATAGAAAATGCGGTTGGAAAATATATTGGCTTTGTTGACAGTGATGATTATATTATGCCGGAAATGTATAAAAATCTTATTGAGGTGGCCGAAAAGTGTAATGCACAGATGGTTATGAGTAGATATTTTTGCTTTGAAAATCAATCGGATTTGGAAAAGATTTCTATTAATTTGAAAGAAGTAAAAAATAAAGCAAGAGTTTATAATACAGAAGATGTATTAAAAGAATTTTTTACAAGAAATATTCCGGAAAGTGTTTGTTCGAATTTATATTCGAGCGAATTATGGTCAAAATTAAGATTTGTAGAGGGAGAGATAAACGAGGATACGAATGTTGTTTATAAATTATTGGTCGGTTCAAAAAAGACGGTTGTGATGGATGCACAATTTTATGGATATAGAAAAAGATATGGAAGCATAACAAATTCTGGATATTCTGAAAAGTTTAAAGTTGTAACAGAACATATGAGTTATCTGGAAAATGATGTTAAAAGGAAGCATCCGGATGTTATGCCATATTTATATCATTTTGTGGGAACTCACTATTTTTGCTTGTTGAATTCTATATTAGATTCTGAAAATTTTGAGTTATACAAGTCTGAGTATGAATTATATAGAAAAGAGTTTAAAAGACTGGTTTATTATTTTATCAGATGGGAAAAATTCCAATGGAAAGAATATGTAATAGCATTGCTATTAATTCTTCCCTTTGGTGAAAAGATAAGAAGAATTTTTAAATGAAAATATTAAATAAAGTAATTATTAATGAAGAAATAAGGAAATGACAGATCATGAAATATAGTAGCCCTTATATATCAATTATCGTACCTGCGTATAATGCAGAAAAAAGTTTAAAAAAGAGTATAGAAAGTATTGTAGAACAAGAGTATAAATCGTATGAAATCATAATTGTTAATGATGGATCGAAAGACGGAACAAAAGAAGTGTGTCAGGAATTAGTAGATTTATATCCAACAATCAGGATAATTGACTCCGAAAATAGGGGTGTAAGCAGTGCACGTAATCTGGGATTGGAGGCGGCAAACGGAGACTGGATAGGTTTTCTGGATTCGGACGACTGTATGTTACCACGTTCGCTTGAGGTTCTGGCAGATCAGACAAGACAAACAGATATAAAATGGATTATTGGTAATTTTATATCTCAAAATGAAAAAAGTGGAGAAAAGATTCTGAACAGACAGTATTTTAATGAGAAGGTACATACAGGTACATTAAATGAATTACCGGTATTTTGTGCCAGTAGGAATTTTCATTGTGTGTGGGGAAAACTGTATGCGAAATCTGTTATTAAGACACATCAGATTCGTTTTGATGAATCAAGGAAATACGGAGAGGATTTATTATTTAATTTAAAATATATTTCGTATGTAGATCGATTTGTTGTATTGAATACAGCAGTATATTTTTATTGTTATCAATGGGGGTACGGATTAGGATGTAGCACTCAGAAAGATGAGTGGTCATTACAAAAAGAACTTTGTAAAACAGTCAAAAAAGAACTGGCAGTGAATCAATATATAGATGATAATACACTGAAAGAGATGAATCATTTCTATTTCTCACAATGTATTGCTTCTTTGGAGAGAACGGTTATTGAGAAAGATCAGACGAATAAAAACAGAATTTTAAGTGATCCATATTTTATGAAAGTTTTGCAGGTGGAAAAGGAAGAACAAAGAATCCATAAAATTGATTACTGGTTATTAAAAAGAAAATGGATAGATCTGTATTATGGATTACATAAAAGATATGCAAAACTGAAAAAATATAAGTAGGAGAAAACACATTGAGCAAGTTAAGTATTATTATACCAGTTTATAATAGTGAAAAATATTTGCGGCGTTGTATAGACTCTGTTACAAAACAAGATCCCGCTGATTGCCAGGTGATATTAATTGATGATGGGTCTACCGACGATTCGTTTGAAATTATGAAAGAAGAAGCAGAGAAGTATAATTATATTGACATCATTCATCAAAAAAATCAGGGTGTAAGTATGGCGCGAAACGCTGGTTTGAAAAAGGCAACCGGAGAATGGATATATTTTCTTGATTCAGATGATGAATTAGTGTCGGGGGCAGTGAAAAGAATATTGGACTTTGCGGCTGGAAAGTGTGAGTGGATCATTTTTAATTATTATAAACAGATAGAGGGTACAGAAAAAAGATTTAAAAATAAAATCACTGCGGGTGAAATGGATAAATATCAAGGAAAAGAAGCATTTCCGGAATTATTAGAAGAGCAATTATTCATGCTTCAATGTGGAAAAGTGTTTCGCCGGGATATCATAGAAACAAATCAGTTATATTTTCAGAAAAATGTAGTATATGGTGAGGATATCCGTTTTAACCTGAAATACTTCCAATATGTGGATAATTATGTGTTATCCGATATCCCTGTGTTTGTATATCATATCAGACAAGGTATTGGAGCCGGAAGTGCTTATTATGCGGATGCTTTTGAGATGCAGATGGATATAGATAAAGAGATATGCTATATGGTCGATTACAAATACCATCTGAGTGAAAGTGCAAAAAGAAAATTAAATCGGTATTTTTATTTTCAGGGAATTAATACAGCTGCGGCATATTGGAACGTATGGACAGATGTACCGTTGAAGAAACGTATAAAAGAAATACGGAAAATAATGAAGGATGAAAGATTTGTGGAGTTTCTGGAAAAAGAGATGGCATATCGGGATATTAATGGCTTAGATTACTTTTTGCTGAAACATAACAAATATATTATATATTATTATGTTCATTATGTGTATACGTTGTTAAAACGAGTGATTGCAAAGGAGAAGTCATAACATATGAAAGCGGGAATAGTGACGATTACAAATGGATATAATTACGGGAATCGTCTTCAAAATTATGCTGTGCAGGAGGCATTGGAAAGCAGAAAAATTCAGGCCGAGACAATATGGAAAACAACGAATGTATTCGATACAGAAGCCCCGGCATATATCCGCAAACTGTATATAAAACGTTTCTTACACTATCATTTAACAAAAGAAGAGAACAGAATCCTGAATTTTCACAGATTTAATAAGACCTATATTAAAAGAAGCAGTTATATGATAGACGAACAGATTCCGGAAGGTCTGGATTCTGCGTATGATTATTTTATAGCAGGAAGTGATCAGGTCTGGAATCCATATCTGGAGTATTGTACGGCAGCTAATTTTTTGAGTTTTACAGAAAGAGAGAAAAAGGTTGCACTTTCACCGAGTATTGCAATAGAACAAATACCGGAAAAAGATAAAGAAAATTTCGCAAAATGGGTGAAGGATTTCAGATTATTATCGGTCAGAGAAGAAAAAGGAGCAGAACTGATCCGGGAGCTAACTGGAAGGAATGTAGAAGTATTGTGTGATCCGACTATGTATCTGAGTGCAGAAAAATGGAGAAACGTTGAAAAAGAACCCAAAAGCAGATTAAAAAATTCACCGTATATTCTTACATATTTTCTGGGAGATTGTGAAGCTTCATATAAGATCTGGGTAGAGAATCTGGCAGAGAAGAATCACATGAAGATTTTTGAATTGCAGAATGAAGAAAACTTTGGTATTGCACCGGATGAGTTTCTGTATCTGATAGATCATGCAGCTTGTGTTTGTACGGATTCTTTTCATGGAACGGTTTTTTCGCTTATTTTTCATACGCCATTTGTTGTGTTTGAGCGTAGAGATAATTTTAAAACGATGAGTTCGCGTTTAAGTACTTTGCTGACGCTGTTTAACTGTTTGGAACGAACACCAGAAGGTGTGGAAGAACAGGATGTCTTTCAGGTGAATTTTGATTATACAGATATGGTGCTTGAACAGGAAAGAAAAAGATTTAAGAATTTTTTAGACAGAATTTAAAGGAGAAATAATTAATGCAAAAGAAAGTAAATCAGCTTAAGATGGGGACGATACTAAGTTATCTGTCAATTGTGATCCAGAGCTTATCTGCGATTATATATACACCGGTAATGCTGAGACTTTTAGGTCAGAATGAATATGGATTATATCAATTAGGAAGCTCGGCTGTATCGTATCTTAGTTTGCTGAGTTTTGGATTTAACAGTTCATATGTTAAGTTCTATTTTGAATATAAGGTAAAAGGGGAAGAAGAGAAAATCCGTAGATTGAATAGTATTTTCCTGTTGGTATTTTGTTGCCTTGCAATCGTTTCGTGTATCGTAGGAGGTGTGATGATTGCTTCGGCGAATCTGATTTTTAACAGTAGCCTTTCACCGGCGGACGTACATCAGGTACGAATTTTGATGTTTGTACTGGTTCTTTCAACAGCATTAACATTTCCGAATATTATTTTTGACTGTTATATTACGGCTCATGAAAAATATATTTTTCAGCGACTTATCCTTATTGGCGCAACAGTATTACTTCCGATTTTAACATTACCCTTATTGTATATGGGATATAAATCCACAGCATTAGTAGCAGTTAACTTATTTATATCTGTATTTAGAACAGTAATGAATGTGTATTATTGTTTTGTAAAATTGGAAATGAAATTTCAATTTCATGGAATGCAGCTAAAAGTGTTAAAGAATGTTGGCTCATTTTCGATATTCATATTTTTAAATGAGATTGCATCACAGATAAATTGGAATGTGGACAAAGTTATCTTAGGTGCAGTTCAGGGAGCAAGCGTGGTAGCTGTTTATTCAGTTGGTAGTCAGTTTAATCAGTATTTTATTAATATGTCGACTGCAGTGTCAAATGTATTTATTCCCCGTGTCAATAAGATGGTAGCGGAAAGACAGGGAGATGATGCATTGACTGCATTGTTCATTAAAATTGGACGTGTACAGTATGTAGTCCTTTCAGCTATCCTGGGAGGATATCTGCTATACGGAAAATTCTTTATTATGAAATGGGCCGGAGAAGGGTATGATGCGGCATATTATGTTGGGGCATTGGTTATGATTCCGGCAATTATACCATTAATTCAGAACATTGGAATAGAAATTCAGAAAGCAAAGAATATGCACAAATTCCGGTCGATTGTGTATTTTATAATCGCATTTGCAAATCTGGGAATAAGTGTACCATTAGGAAAATATTATGGTGCGATTGGTGCCGCTTTTGGAACAACATTGGCAACAGTTGTTGGAAATATAATTTTAATGAACTGGTATTATCAGACCAAGATTGGGCTGAATATTAAGGCATTCTTTAAGAGCATGATCCGTCCAACAATTGTGTTGATAATAGCATATATGGAAGGATTGTTGGTAAAAAGCTTTTTTGCAGTAGATTCGTGGTTTGATTTTATTAGTCAGGGTGCAATATTTATCTGTGTATATGGGATTCTCCTTTATAGATGGGGATTCAATCAGGAAGAAAAAGAAAATGTCAGAAGAATGTTTAAGAGAAACTAAGTTTAAGATAACAGAATGCGAAAATGGTGGGAAATATGCAAGAAAATAAAACAAAAGCAAGAAATAATTCGTTGGATATTGTCAAATTTATTGCAGCACTTTTGGTTGTAGGTGTACACGCTAACTTTTTAAATGACATATCACCAACTGTTGCGAAAGTAGTAAATGCGGCTTTGGGAAGAATGGCAGTTCCTTTTTTTGCATGTGTTACAGGATATTTCCTTACAAAACACGAGAAAAAAGATAGCAGGGGATGGATAAAAAATATTAAATCATTATTGAGCTATTATGTTGTGTTTAGTGTGATTTATATTATATGGGGATTCACGCAACATGAGTTTGCCGGATTGTCTGCTGGCGATTTGATATATACGATCGTGAAGCGTTTTGTGATGTATGGAACATATTATCATTTATGGTTTTTCCCTTGTATGATATTAGGAGTTGTAATTTTGCATTTTGCTATAAAATGGAAATGTGAAAAGATATTCTGGATTATTGGCATACTTTGTTATGTGTTTGGAGCATGTACGTATACATGGTATGGCATAGGCGAACATTTTATACCTGGGCTGGATCGTTTAATGCAGTGGTTCGATTTTACATATATTCATCGTTTTACTACAGCAATATTACCATTTACTTTTCTTGGAAATTATATTTCTGTTGTGGAGAATAAATGGCTGAATGAAGAAAAGATGATTAACCGGAAAACGGCGAAGATATGTTTGACAGTAGCTATACTTTTTAATTGTTTTGAAATATGGTTGGCAGGTAATATGGGCTTATCAGAAGGGACGGCAGGAAGTTTTGGAGTACTTTTTGTTATTTTATTATTATTTATAGTGTTATTACAGAACCCGTTAACTACAGAAGGCGCTTCGAAGGCTGGAAAGTTCTGTCGTGATTCATCAATTTTGATTTATGGATTACATCCGTTGGTATTGGAAGCTATAGCAAGGAGGATAGATGTGACGCTGCCGGAAACAATGTTATGGGCAATAACCATTATTGTTTTGTGCATTGTTAATATTGTATGGACGAAATTGTGGAAGATGAGAAGTTAGTTAAAGGGAGCGAGGATTATGTCATTAAAAGATATTTATAATCAGAAGATTTATCCTAATTTGTATTTTGCGGAACAGCGGCTTGAACGAATACCATATCATATATATGCTGGTAAACATGCAGAAGATACGGAAAGTTTCAACAGGGATTTGATTAAGATAATGCAGATAAAAGAAGGAGAATATGAATACGAGTATTTTAACTTCTGTTATTTGCATAATATGTTGGCTTTGATTATTTATGCAAAATATCATAAAATGTATCCACAGATCTGTGTTAATGAGAACAAAAAAGAAAATATACATTGGGAATGGTATTTTCAACCGTTAGACGACGGTTTGCGATCTAAACGAAATGTTACCTTTGTAGAATGTAAAAAGAAAACGAACGCATATCTGCCTAAGTTTGATGATATTTTTAACAAGAAAGAGGTTCACATCTGGTGTCAGTGGTATAAAAAATATATTCGCTTAAATTCAAAAACCAGAGAATATATCGAAGCGGAATATAAGCAGCTATTTGAAGGAAAAAGAAAAGTACTGGGAGTTATCTGTCGTGGTACAGATTATCTGGCATTAAAACCGTCAGGGCACCCTATTCAGCCGGAAATAAAGGATGTAATTGCATATTGTAAAAAGTATATGGAGAAGAATAAGTATGATGCAATTTATCTTGCAACGGAAGAGAGAAAGACAAGAGACCTTTTTAAAAAAGAATTTCCGGGAAAGATATTAGAGAATAAACGACGGTATTATGATGATATATATGATAAAGATTCTTCTATATCTTATATAAAGGATGTTCACTTTGAGAGGGAGAATGATAATTACTGGTCTGGGTTGGAATATCTTTCATCTATTATATTATTGTCACGTTGTGATGCGTTAGTTGGTGGAAATTGTGGCGGAACATTGGGCGCAATATTTTTTAATGATGAAAAGTATGAATTTACATATGTATTTGATCTGGGATTATATCCGTAAAAAGTATCTGTAAAAAGGGAGTAGCAGGATGGAAGAGAGTAAGAAAAAGAAGATAAGATTTGGATATATTGACTTGTTGGAAACGATTGCGATAATATGTATAGTTTTTTATCATGGTGCGATTGGAAATGCAAACATCTTGAGCGGGAAAATGACAGGGTATGTTAATTATTTTATTCAGACATTAGTAGCGGCAGCAGTTCCGCTGTTCTTTGTGGTTAATGGATTTCTGTTATTTGGAAGAGGGTTTAATCTGAAAAAACATATAAGAAAAACAATTCGGGTTGCAGCCATTGCTATCATATGGGGCGTAATTACGATCATATTTTTAATGTTTATTCGGGGAGAACACTTGAGTGCAAAAGAATTTTTGCTTACGTTTTGGCAGACAAGGCCGAACTGGACAAGTCACTTGTGGTTTTTGGGAGAACTTGTGTGTATTTACCTGTTATTTCCGGTATTATATTACATTCATCGTGATCAGAGAAAAATATTTATATACTTTGTAGTTATCGGAATTGCAATGATATTTGGAAATACTTTTCTCAATGAGATGGGGATGTTGGCAACAGTTGTAATACGTCATCCAAAGAATATAAGTGGTATTAATTTTTTCAATATGTTCAATCCGTTTACAGGGAATAATCCTTGTGATATTATATATTTCTGTATTGGAGGATTAATATATACATATAAAGATATATTGGAAAAAGTGCATATTATGAAATGCAAAGTTTTGATGGTTCTGGGCTTTTTGCTAAATAACATATGTTTATTTATAATTGGTATATTATATTCAAAAATAACGAATACATTTTGGGACACGGTATGGGAAGGTAGGAGTACAATTTTTGTATTACTTAACGTGATTTATGTATTTCTATTTTTTATGGATTTTAATAAAAATAATAGATTACAAAAACAGTCGGAGATCACTTTAAAGGATAGATTCTGTAAGTGTATTGAAGTGATATCAAAGAATACGATGGGAATATATCTTGTTCATGTATTAGTTCTTAGAACGATAGAAAAGTTTTCAATACAAGCTTCTTTTACTTCCAATATTACAGTGGGAATTATATATAGTATAGTAGTTACGTTGATTTCTTTAATAATTACATTATGTGTTAAAAGAATTCCGGTGGTAGGTAAGTTCATCTAAAATGTATTGTAGGCAAGAAAAAATTTTCTATAATGTCTACCCTATATAATAATTTTCAGAAAAAGCTGCCGCATTAATGAATCGGAAATTCGATTCGTAAGGCGGTAGCTTTTTTTATGAAAATTGGATTAAAAAACAAAAATTAAATCTATTATTTTTAAAAATAATAGATTGTTATATAAAAGAATGAGAAGGGAAAGTGAAGTTGAAAAGATGAAGATGTGTTACACAGATGAAGAGAACATATTGATTTTAATATCACTATTGAAAGCTCACGGTATTAGAAAAATTATTGCATCGCCGGGGACAACTAATATTAGTTTTGTCGGGTCTGTTCAAAGTGATCCTTTTTTTGAAGTCTATTCGGCTGTAGACGAGAGAGCAGCGGCTTTTATGGCCTGTGGTTTGGCAGAAGAAAGTGAGGAACCGGTTGTATTGAGCTGCACTGGTGCGACAGCATCCCGTAATTATATTCCAGGATTGACAGAAGCTTATTATAGACATCTACCGGTTTTGGCGATTACATCAACGCAGCATACAGGGCGCATAGGACACTATTATGCACAGGTTATTGATAGAAGCGTAACATTTCCAGATGTAGTGAAAAAAAGTATTCAACTTCCGTCTGTCTTTTCGGAGGAGGACAGGCAATATACGATAACTGCAGTAAATGATGGCTTGTTGGAACTTGTGCATAGGGAAAAAGGACCGGTTCATTTTAATTTGACAACAGTTTATTCTGCTCAATTTACAACAGAAGAACTTCCAAAATGTAGAGTTATACATAGAATAATGACCGATGAATTCCCGAAAATACCAGTTGGTAAGATTGGAATTTATGTTGGAGCACATGAGGCATTCAGTCCTGAGTTGACTGCAGCAATAGATGCATTTTGTGAAGCAAATAATGCAGTGGTGATTTGCGATCAGATTAGCAATTATCGTGGGAAATATCGTTTTTTGGCAAGTCTGGTGAACAATCAGGAAAAAGAGTTTGGAACCAGAATTTTTGATCTGATAATATATATTGGTTCTGTGCATGGAACATATCTGAGATTTGTTGGAGAACAGCTGTGGCGAGTGAATCCGGATGGTGAAATTAGAGACTGCTTCCGAAATCTGACCTATGTTTTTGAGATGGAGGAAACGACTTTTTTTAAGCACTATTCAGAAAAACAGCAGGAAAATACTTTAATAGATATATGCATTCAGGCTCAGAAAAAGGTAAATCGGTTAGTTCCGGAAGTTCCGTTTTCAAATATTTGGATTGCCAAAGAAACCGCAGATAGAATTCCGGCAAATTCGGTGATTCATTTTGGAATTTTAAATTCTTTGAGATCTTGGAACTTTTTTGAAACGCCAGAGGATGTGTTATGTTATGCGAATACGGGAGGCTTTGGGATTGATGGATGTTTATCTTCTTGTATTGGAGCAGCTATAAGCAATCCGAAAAAAGAACATTATCTGATAATAGGAGATTTAGCCTTTTTTTATGATCTTAATTCAATTTGCAATGCTATACCGTGTAATGTGCATATTCTTTTAGTAAATAATGGAGTTGGAACAGAATTTAAAAATTATGATAACAGAGCAGCGATGTTTGAGATGGATGCAGATCCTTTCATGGCTGCTAAAGGACATAATGGATTTCGAAATTCAGAGCTTGTGAAGAAGTTATGTGCCAATCTTGGAGTTATGTATATGTGTGCTTTTTCGAAAGAAGAATATAACAGACAAAAAGAACAATGGTTATGTAAACATAAGAGTCCCGTACTATTAGAAGTATTTACAAATGATAAGGAAGAAAGCCAGGCATTATTGATGATGAATTCATTGGCGAAAAATACTGGCATAAAAGCCGAGTTAAGAAAAACTTTAGTGTATAAATTTGCTAAGAGATTATTCAGGAGATAATAAAATGAAAAAGATAGAATATCTTATTTATACAAAAGAAGTAGAGCCAAGCAGGGTTGTACAACAATTTAAAAAGGATAATATAAAATGTATTTTGGCGCTGGATGTAAGATCTGCTGTATATTACGCTACTGGAATTAGTGCTCAGTGCGGAGAGATTGTTGCTGTATGTGTGGATGGGAGCAATGCGTCTAGAAGTGCTTTTTCTGGAATGACAGAAGCGTTCTACCGACAACTGCCGGTGATACTGATCACTTTGGGAAATAGTCTGGATTACACAATGGAGTTGAAAGATGTTGTATTGGGACATTATCTGGTAAAGGATGCAAAGGAAATTTTGAACTTTGCGAATTATAAGCTTCCGGCACACATTGAGCTTCGAGAGGAAATAATTATAGATACAGAAGTAGAATCTTTGAAATTACAAGAAGCTTTGATGGAAGCAGTTTCGGAAAAAGATTATCTTTATTTTTCGCCGAGATTTCAGACAAAGGGAAAAGATTTTATGTGTAAGTGCATAAGTGGTGGAATGTCTAGGTGTAAGGATGGAACATTGTCAAATGTTCTTGGCGCTTCTCTAGCTCAAAAAAGAAGACGCTATATAGGAGTTGTTACGGAGGAGGAATTTCTTCATGATATGAACACACTTGGGAACATTCATGCGAATAAGGATCTTTTCTTTATTGTTATTTCTCAAAAATTTGAAAAAATGATTGGAGATTATGCAAGAACATTGAATTATGAAGTGATATGTGAAGCGGAAGACAATATTTGTGGAACGAGCTTGAAGAGGTTATTTGAAAACGGAAAACAAACGATTTTCATCATGCTCAAAAAATAGTGCTTCTGAAGATTTTGTCTTAATATACTAAAGGAGGGGGTGATATTCTTTACTTGCTAAGTGAGACATGGAAAAAATTTTCTGATTTATAGTATGTCAAAGTATAGAGATTAGAACTGGCTGGATAGTCAGTTTTAATTTTAGAGGAATACTTTAATACGGTGATATGTGAAAAATGTTAATATCATGAACATTGAGGTGTTATCATATTTACTTGTTCTCATCTGATTTATCCCTGATATCATCTAATTCATAATCATGTCTGTCATCTCGCCAGTTTGTAGATGCAATACATAAGCAGCAGACAACAATCAGGCATGCAATGGCAAAGACAATAATTATAAGAAGAATAAAATTATGCATAAGAATACATTCCTTTCGGATTAATATTTTGTGTAAAATTGAAAAATTTTAATAGTGCTTGGCTTCATTTTATGTTATATTTAATTTAATAGATCTGTTAATATATAATATGACTCAAGGAAATATTTAATAACCAAAGAGAAAAATATATTATAATAAAGATGATTTTAATCCAGTGTTGCAAATCATTAGTAAGTGCAAAATAATTCGACGGATTGTGTTGCCCTAAAAAATATCCCATAATAATCAATAGAGAATGCAAGCATTTTACTTCATCTTTTCTTGCTAGAAATGATAGATGCGAGCATTTTACTCTATTAAAGTTATGGAGGTGTGCTCATGAGAAGCAAAAGAATACCTGTCGAAGAACAATACCGTCTCATCATGGAATGCCGTCAAAGTGGATTGACAGATCATCAATGGTGTGTGGAACATGATATCAAGCCAGGAACTTTTTACAACTGGGTAAAAAGACTGCGTCAGAAAGGTTGTGTGGATTTGCCGGCGTCAACTGGACGCACCTATCGCGCACCAGAAAGCCAGGAAGTTGTCAGAGTGGAGTTTCATGATACTGACCCGATTCCTTATGAACAGCCATTAAATGTAATTCCGGCAGCTACGGAAAGGAATAACTTTTCCGTAGCAGAGTCAATGAAGCTGTCTGTAGGCAGCTTTCATCTAACAATACCAAATGGAACAGATCCTCAGCTTCTGGCTCAAACGCTTCGAATTGTGAAGGAGCTGGAATGTTAGGGGATATCACAGCCGCCGATGAAATCTATATCGTAACAGGCAGAACGGATATGCGGAAATCCATTGACGGGCTGTGTGCTATTGTAGAGGATCAACTCCATATGGATCCAAGGCGA
>ENA-OQNI01000860-OQNI01000860.1-human-gut-metagenome-genome-assembly--contig:-NODE-860-length-26099-cov-4.454489_pt1 | contig 26099 bp, 21 predicted proteins | sample MGYA00242627_ERZ504876 | MGnify/ENA primary metagenome ERZ504876 (study PRJEB26092, sample SAMD00036386) | human gut metagenome | host: Homo sapiens | study: EMG produced TPA metagenomics assembly of... | reverse complement strand
CCGGGATACAGCGGCTCTTTTGCCGCCGCTTGGGCAGAGCCGGGGAAGGATAATCCGCCCTGGTGCCCGGTGGAAAAGGAATTATGGCTTGCTTCGTAAAAGCGCTTAGAATGCTGCCGGTTTTGAGGCCCCTTCAACAGCCGGTGCCGTCCGGCTTGGTTTACCGCCTCTCGGTCCAATATTTCCGGTCCAGTGAACGGTACTGTACTGCCTCGGCCATGTGGCCGCTTTGAATGATTTCTTCTTGATCCAAATCGGCGATGGTGCGGGCAACCTTCAAAATCCGGTCATAGGCGCGGGCGGATAAGCCCAGCTTTTCAAAGGAAAGCTTTAACAGGCGCCGGGCACTTTCTGTCATCGGACAGGCGGCCTTCAGAAGCTCCGGTAAGATTTTTGCGTTGCAGGCGGCGGGGGAGGCTTGATGTTTTCGGTACCGCTCGCGCTGTAAAGCCCTCGCCCGTTCGACCCGCTGCTGAATGGCGGCGGAGGGTTCCTCGGAACCTGAGGCGCTAAGCTGGTCAAATTCTACCGGGGGAACTTCAATGTGAAGGTCGATTCGATCCAGCAGGGGACCGGAAACCCTGGAAAGATACCGGGATACGCCGGTGTGGGAGCAGGTGCAGGGGCGGGAGGGATGGCCGAAATATCCGCAGGGGCAGGGATTCATAGCAGCCACAAGCATGACGGAGCAAGGATAGGTCAGGGTTACGCCCGCTCTGGACAGGGTGACGGTTTCATTTTCAATGGGCTGGCGCAGAACCTCCATTGCGGCGCGGGAAAACTCGGGCAGCTCGTCTAAAAATAAAATGCCGTTGTGGGCCAGAGAAAGCTCTCCCGGCTTTGGAACCAGGCCGCCGCCGGAAAGCCCTACGGCGGAAATTGTGTGATGGGGAGAACGGCAGGGCCTGCGGCGGATCAGGGAAGCCCCTTGGGGGAGGGCCCCGGCGATGGAATAAATCTTTGTGGTTTCGATCATTTCCTCAAAGGTCATACCGGGAAGGATGGAGGGAAGCCTTTTGGCCAGCATGCTTTTCCCGGAGCCTGGAGGGCCGATCAAAAGGATGTTGTGTCCGCCTGCCGCCGCGACCTCCAAGGCGCGCTTGGCCTGAGGCTGTCCTTTTACCTGGGAGAAATCCGGCAGGGGAAAGGGGTCATCCTGAGGAGAAGGGGGAGAGGCGGGAGCCAGGGGAATACGGCCGCTCAGATGCTCGATCAGCGCTGTAAGGTTTGGAACCGGATATACTGTAAGCCCCTGTACCAACGCGCCCTCTTCCGCGTTTTGGGCGGGAACATAAATTTTTTGAAGCCCCGCCTGTTTCGCTTTCAGACACATGGGAAGCACGCCGTTTACCGGACGCAGCTCCCCAAAGAGGGAAAGCTCTCCAAGAAAAGCGGAATCTCCCAGGCACGCACCCAGCTGGCCGCTGGAGATTAACACAGACATCAGCACAGGCAGGTCGTATAGAGGACCCTCCTTGCGGATGTCGGCGGGAGCCAGATTTACGGTGATACGGCCTGTAGGGTAGTCAAACCCACAGTTTTTCAAAGCGGCCCTGACCCGTTCCCGTGATTCTTTTACCGCGGCGTCAGGCAGGCCTACCAGGTCAAAGGCAGGAAGAGAGCGGCCGATGTCACATTCGACCTCTACCAGAAAAGCTTCCGCTCCGTATAGCCCCATACTGATCACTTTAGCTGCCAAGAAAACACCCCGTTTATGCCTTGTATTTGCCCTTAATAACCATATTTACCTTAATTATACTGCGAACCAACGAAAAAGTATAGGATACGACAAAATTTTTTGATATTTTTGTATAAAACCCCATTGACTTTTCTACACACTTGGGGTACTATGTAAGAAAGTATTCTTCGTGGAACCTTGAGGTGGTAGGATTGAACATACCTGAACGGGTTGACGGCATGGGCAATCTTACAGATGGGGAGCTTGTCGCCAGGGTAAGGCAAGGGAATCAGGAAGCGTTCAGCGAGCTGATTTCCCGATACTATGGACTGCTGCAGTGGAAGATTTCCGGCTACCGGAAGCTGGGGATTGATGCGGATGATCTCTTGCAGGAGGCTGCGCTGGGATTACTGGATAGCGTGATGTCCTTTCAGGAGGGCAAAGGCGCGTCTTTTGAAACCTACGCGACCGTTTGTGTAAACAACCGGTTGGTAACCCTTTATCGGGCGGCTGCAAGGCAGAAAAATATCCCTTTTCATTCTTTGGCCGGCTTTCCGGAGGAAACGCTTCCAGAAGCGGATGCTGGGGTCAATGACCCGGAGACGGTGATGATTGACCGGGAGAATCTCCAGCAGATCAAGAAAAGAATTGAAGAAACCCTTTCAACCCTGGAATTTCAGGTTTTATCTCTTTACCTGAACGGTTTAACCTATGCACAGATTTCAAAATCTCTTTCCATTTCACCTAAAGCTGTGGATAATGCCCTTCAAAGGATTAGAGCGAAACTGAAGAAGGCCATGTAGTTTCCCGTGTGATTACTTGTTTTATATGTGCCCGGATAGCTTAAGTTAGAGCGTTGATTTTCAAAGGCGTCGGTTTAAATCCGTCAAAGGGCGAAAAATTTTATTATCCAAAGCGAGGTAAATCAAATGTACGAAGACAAGACTCTCATCTGCAAAGAATGTGGCGCTGAATTTGTATTCACCGCCGGCGAGCAGGAATTTTATGCTTCCAAGGGTTTCGTAAACGAGCCCCAGAGATGCAAAGCCTGCCGTGATGCCCGTAAGAACGCCGCAAAGCCTGAGCGTGAAATGTTCACTGCTACCTGCGCTGCTTGTGGACAGGAAGCTAAGGTTCCTTTCAGACCCCGTGAGGATCGTCCGGTCTATTGCAGCGAGTGCTTCGCTAAGATGAGGGAAGAATAAGATAAGTTCCTTCTTATGAGCAAGGGTACGCTCCGGAAAGCTTTCCGGAGCGTATTTTTTATGTCCCGGAGGAAAAGGCTTTTACCAACCGCTTTTATAAAGCGGTTGGTAAAAAAGGACAAAAGCCGCGGGCGCAGGAGTGATTTCCGCCTGGCCGCCGCTTACAGCAGGAAAGCAGGCGGGATTTGAGTACCGTTCAGACCGGGACGCCTTCAAGCCGCTTTCACGGCTGTGAAAAATGTATTGCAAAGCGGGGCGCGGGAGATTATAATAGAATCAGACGTGAAAAGCAAAGGAGGTAAATTGTTTTATGGCAACGGTAACAAAGGATACTATCATTGGTGATATTTTGGATATGGATCGGACCACGGCGCCCTTTTTCCTGGAGATGGGAATGCATTGCTTAGGCTGCCCGGCTTCCAGGGGAGAATCTTTGGAACAGGCTTGCCTGGTGCATAATGTAGACCCGGACGAGCTGGTAGAGAAACTCAACGAGCACTTAGCTGGTAAATAAACTCGCGGAAAGCTTGGGGCCGTGACTGCCGTCGCGGCCCCAATTTTGTAGGAGGAATCAAATTGCGCCCCTTGTTTCAGCTGGATCCTAGGCTGTCTCTGTGCGCCTCTTTTGTTCCCGCGGGAGCTAAATTGGCGGATATCGGAACAGACCACGGCTACCTTCCCATTTGGCTGGCAAAGACCGGCCGGGTCATCCACGCTGTGGCCGCGGACCTGCGTCCCGGCCCTCTGGAGCGGGCTAAGGAAAATGTGAGAAAATACCAGGTAGAGGACATCGTGGAGCTTCGGCTGTCCGACGGCCTACAGGCTTTCCTTCCGGAAGAAGCGGATTTTATTGTGATCGCCGGTATGGGAGGAGAGGTGATCGCGTCTATTTTAGGCGCCGCTCCCTGGCTGAAGGAAACAGGCGCCCGGTTAGTCCTTCAGCCGATGACGAGAGCGGAAGAGCTGCGCCGCTTCCTGGCGGAGCATGGGTTTGAGATTTTAGAAGAGCGGCCGGTACTATCTCTGGGAAGGCCCTACAGCGTTCTTTTGACGGCTTATACGGGCCGTCAGGAAGCCGGGGGAATTCTTTTCCCTTACCTGGGGAAATTGCTGCAATCGCCGCTTACCGATAAAGCAGAGCGCACTGCCGCGCTTGCCTATCTGGGCAAGCAGCTTCGCCATCTCCAAAATCTGGAGAAGGGAGCCCGGGCCGGCGGAGAGCAGGAGGCTCAAATGGAATACTGCCAGGCGGCGGAAGCGCTGAGGCAGCTGATCAGGGAGGAATTTCCAAATGGCAGCAATTGATGAAATTTATCGTTATCTCAATGAAATCGCGCCCTTTTCCACCGCGATGGATTTTGACAACGCGGGCTTTTTAGTAGGCGATGGAAAAACGGAGGTCACGAAGGCTTTGGTAACCCTGGATATCACGGCGCAATCGGTACGCCAGGCACGGGAGAAAGGGGCGCAGCTGATCGTCAGCCATCACCCGGTAATTTTTCATCCCTTGAAGCGCCTGCTGAGCAACAGTGTTCCTTACCTTCTGGCAAAGAAAGGAATCGGGGCGATTTGCGCCCATACCAATCTGGACATGGCGCCGGGAGGCGTCAACGACTGTCTGGCCGCCGCTTTGGGGCTTTCCGGACGGATAGGGGTGGCTTTTTACGGCGAGCTTCCTTGCTGTGTTATGGGAACCCTTGCCCAGCCTATGGAGCCGAAAAGCTTCGCGGCGTTTGTAAAAGAGAGGCTTTCCTGTGAGGGGATACGGTATGTGGCGGGAAACCGTCCGGTGAGAAAAGTGGCTCTATGCTCCGGCGCGGGAGGGGAATTCCTGTTTGACGCCATGGAGAAGGGGGCGGATGCCTTTGTCACCGGGGAGGTAAAGCATCATGAGATTTTGGCCGCGAAGGAAGCTGGTTTGACCCTGGTGGACGGCGGGCATTTCAAGACTGAGGATATCGCCATGGAACCGCTTCGGGAGAGGCTCTCCAGGGCGTTTCCAGGAATTGAATTTTTCCTGGAGGAAAACGCCGGCGACGGCATCCGTTATTTATAGTTCGATGAGTTAGCCGGCGAATGGGATCCGGTCATTGGATAATACCGGCGAATGAAAGGTTCATCATGGGCGCGGAATGCGAAAGTCTGCTGCCGGAGAAAGGGGAGGAAAGCAGACTCGTTCGCCGGGCGCGGCTGGAACCTCACGGGGTATGCCTCGGCTGGTACGCCGGAAAGAAAAGCGGCGCATTGGCTCCGCTTATGAGGAGGAAGCTGTATGGCGCTTGACGGAGCGTTTTTGAGACATTTAAAGAAGGAAATCACAGACCGGGCGCTGGGCGCGCGGGTGGATAAAATCTACCAGCCGAACAAAGAGGAGCTGGTATTTTTGCTGCGGACCCGGCAGGAGGCGTTTAAGCTGCTGCTATCGGCCAGGGCCAACAGTCCTAGAATTCACTTTACCCAATATGCGCCGGAAAACCCTAAGGTTCCGCCTATGTTATGCATGCTGCTGCGAAAACGCCTGTCTGGCGCTAAGCTGGTGGAAGTCAGACAGCCGGGGCTGGAACGGCTATTGTATTTGGATTTTGACGCTGCCAACGAATTAGGGGATAAGGTTCGCTTATCCCTGGTCATCGAGATTATGGGGAAATACAGTAACATTATTCTGGTGGATGGCCAGGGGAAAATCGTGGATGCCTTGAAAAGGGTGGATGAAGAAATGTCATCTCAGCGGCTGGTGCAGCCCGGCCTCGCCTATGAGCTGCCGCCAGCCCAGAACAAGCCCTGTATGCTGGAGTGCCAGCCGGAGGAGATTGTCGAGGCTATTGTTCATCAACCGAAGAACCAAAGCCTGAATAAAGGAATCCTAAACGCTTTGCAAGGGCTTTCTCCGGTGGTTTGTCGGGAGATAGAGCATCAGGTGGGCCGGGGACAGGAGCTTTTTACTAGAGATCTGACACAGGAGCAGAGGGAACGGCTTCGGTTCTTTTTGGAGCGGCTGTTTACTACGGTCCGGGATACGGCGGGAGAGCCTTATATGGTAACCAAAATCAAAGGAAAGCCGATGGAGTTTTCCTTTTTGAATATCGTCCAATACGGCACTCTGGCGTCGGTGAGCCGGTGGGAGGATTTTTCTTCTCTGCTGGATGAATTTTATGAGGAGCGGGACCGGCAGGACCGGATGCGGGTAAAAGCGCAGGATCTCCTGCGGCTGCTGGCTAATGCGTCGGAACGCCTCAGCCGAAAGATCAACCTGCAAAGGGGAGAGCTTGCCCGAAGTGAGGACCGGGAGCATCTGCGGGTCTGCGGAGATTTGATCAACGCTAATCTTTACCGCATCGAAAGGGGAAGCGCTTTTGCGGATTTGGAGAATTTCTACGATGAAAACCGTCTGATGCGGGTTAAGCTGGATCCGGCGCTTAACGCTACCCAGAATGCGCAGAAATACTACAAGGAGTACCGCAAGGCCAAAACCGCTCAGCAGGTATTGGGAGAGCAGATCGCGCAGGCGGAGCAGGAGCTTCTGTATGTCGATTCGGTATTCGACTGCCTAAGCCGGGCTCAGAGCGAAAGCGAGCTGAACGAGATCCGCCAGGAACTGCGGGAAGAAGGCTACCTGAAGGCGGTGCGGGATAAAAGAAAGCCGCCGGCGCCTTTGGCTCCTTTGGAGTTTGTGTCCAGCGAGGGATTCCGTATTCTAGTGGGCCGCAATAATCGGCAGAATGATAAACTGACTTTAAAACAAGCCAATAACAATGACATTTGGCTGCATACCAAGAATATCCCCGGTTCCCATACGATCATTGTGACCGGGGGCAGACAGCCAGGCGATGCTACCTTGAAAGAGGCCGCTATGCTGGCGGCGTACCACAGCAGAGCAAAAGACAGCTCCCAGGTGCCGGTGGATTATACTCAGGTCCGTTACGTGAGCAAACCCCAGGGAGCAAAGCCCGGTATGGTTATCTATGTGCATTATCAGACCCTTTTTGTTACGCCTCAGCACGAGCTGACAGAAAAATTAAAAAAACTTTAAAAAGGGGCTTGCAAAATATTTGAAAATATGATATTATAACAAAGCTGTGAAAAACACAGCTTTGTGAAATGGGGTATTAGCTCAGCTGGGAGAGCGCTACACTGGCAGTGTAGAGGTCAGCGGTTCGATCCCGCTATGCTCCACCACAACAAATAAATCCGAACCTTGTGCCGGTTGGCGATGGGTTCGGATTTATTGTTTTCTATGATATATTATAATTTTTAAGGCAACATTGATTAGATTGTTTTATAGCGGTGCGAGGGATGAAAGCTTTTTACATGTTTTCATCCCTTTTTCATCCCTCAATTTGATTATCTACATTTCATTAATTTTTGCGGTCTACATATAGAAGGAATACTCTCTTGGTAATTAATAAAAGCAACATAATGATGATTAAAGAAATAGTTATAACTCCACTGGATATAATTTGCAAACATATTACAGACTTTACCTGTGTAAGAACAATTGATAGGACAGCCGCAATTAAAGACAAGATAGTCGACGAAACGATTGACACAAAAGTTTCTTCGGCAACCTGTTTTTCTGTTTTGTTTTGGCTATCAATTTTGCTTATCATAATAGCAGCAAATCCAAATAGTACCGTAAAAACAATAGAAAAAACCGTGGTAAGCAGTTCAGCTAAATTATTATTGATGGTGAAACCTAATTTATAGACAAAAATAAGTGAAATCACCATCGGAAAAACAAGAAAACAAATACAATCCCATAGAGAAATTTTTTTCTTTTTATCGTTTCTAAAAACACGTATTTGCTCTATCAAAAGTGACCAGAGTCTGACTTTTCTATTACAGAACAGCATTATACACAGAAGGAAAAAAACAGCTAAAATCCAGATAATATATTTACTCTGCATCTCCATTCTCCTCAGCTACAATGCTATCATAATATTCGTCTGACAGTTGAGTTAATGACCCTATAAAATCATGGGACGCTTTAAATTTTTCATGCAGTCGGACTGTAATATCGTGATTTCCCATAATCGAATCAAACTCGTTCCAGCGAACTTTTTGGTGCCGTTTTCCTATACGGATAAAAATTTCTGCATCGTTGTAAACTTCAGAATTAGGACATTCTTGTTTTATTCTTGCAAAAGCAACATCCTGATTGATTGCTCCAATCTTCAGATCTTGCAAAATTTGCTTGATTTTTTTGTTTTCTTGAGATTCAAGATTTAGTCCCAATTCTTGTATCACTTCAGGGCGTTTCTTTTTATGTATATTCTCTGCAGCATCAGATGATTCTATATTGCGGACATATCGCAACTGGATCTTGGTGGGAATAACACTAGTATCATTTGGCGAGATTAAGGGCAGATACAATTCCATATCCAGTTTCATACCTTTTTCCCACAGCATATCATTGGCAACTTCCAAAAACACGCTTTTGCATCCAGAGCCACTTTGTCGATGAAAAATAGCGATTGCCGAATTTCCATTCTGATACATGAAAACGTTATGCTCATAAAGCGCTGCACTGTCTGGACCAAAGTTATATTTTTTGTCTGTATTTGTTTTAATAATCCGGAATGGCTTTCCCTGTTTCCCTGCATAAGGGACGATTCTCCATTTGCTCACGCCATTTTTGCTTTCACGGGGATAAATATTTTCTTCTGGCAGTGAAATTGCTCTTTCTGTGATTATCCCAATGGCCGAAGAAGATGTGAATTTGCTAAAATCATCAATGAAGTTATGAAAAGTGTATTCAGGCGGAATTCCTGATTTGATCTTATCTTTCAGTTCTTCTTTGAGAGGATTGTTCCTCTGCATATAACTAAACGTACACTTATAGGCAGTCAGAGTTTCAACTTTTGCCATTTTTCCACCTCATTCCACCTTGGCCTGTCCATTCATCAGCATGGGCAGGAGCCAGTCACGGAGTTTTGTTAGTTCTTCGTTTTCACTGACGCTACTTTCAATTTTGCTTCTAACTACATCTGAAAATGTTGAAAATGCAGTCATATTTTTTTCATCCGCAATAACAACCAATAGATTAGAAAGATTTTCCCTTGTTATTTGAGGCTGTGCAGAGCCTGTTATAAATGGAGAAATCCTATCTTTTGACAAAGTGTAATATAGATACTCTTGAGATATTTCTGCATGTGGTGAAACAACCATAGCATTTCCTGTTATCCATGATTTAGGTAATGTCATTAAAAAATTCCCACAACTTGCCCCTCGACATGTAATAGCTATTGTACGATTTTCATGATTATAACTGTTGTATTTACCTATGATTCCATTTGCACCATAAACATTGTATAAGCCATTTTCAACCATATCGGAACCACTTAGTGTTTTAGGTTGGTATAAATCAGCGATATCACAAATTCGCATTACTTTCCACCCATTGGGAATCTCCTGCTTGAGCTGGTCATTCCACTCCATAGCGCCGCCGGAGGTGCGGTAGGGTCTGCCGTTTTCATCAGGAAAATCAAACTGTACAAACCAGTAATCATAGAGGCTTTTTGCCATAGCTTCCAACTCGGAGCAGATTCTTTTATTATTTTCAATTCTATCATCTATTGACTTTAGTATTTTTACAATATCATCTTGTTTTTGCCTCTCTATTGACGGGATTTTGTATGAAGGGAAAGCTTCCACAGAGATACGATCAACAGTACTTCCTTTTACCGTATGATTAGCGATGAAAACCTTCCATTCTGGTGACATAAAATAGTAGTACAACCATGTGGGATTGATACGATTATCCTTAACCCGTATTAACGCCAACCTTCTTCCCAAACAACCATAAAAGTTGGCAGGTATCATCGCATATCTTCCGAGCGTAGCCTCATAGGAAAAAACGATATCATTTTCAACCGGAGTTACTCTTTTCGTCCAAATTTTATAATCTTCCTCTGATAGATAATTGTATTCAAGTGGGTTCAAGCGGCAATCTGCTGTTATTGCATCTATCCCAAGATAAATTGGTCCTGTTGCAGTTTTTTTAGGTGTTGCATGTGGACCATCAAAAACATCACATACTTCACGGATTTCAATTGTATTACTCATACTTCACACGCCCCAACTGCTTCTTTATCTCGTCTTCCAGCCGGCGGCTTTCTGCAAACAACTCGTCCAGCCGGGAGGTGAAGCCGTTCATTTTCTCGGCAAATTCCTCCTGCGTCAGCTCTACATATTCGATTTTCACCTCAAAATACTGTCCGGCAGAGAACGAAAACTTTTTCTGCTCAATGTCGCTATAGCTGACAGCTACGCAGAAATCATCTTCTGCCTTACCGGTATTAAATGTATCAATAATACGGTCAATTTCCTCCTCGCTGAGTACCGTCCGCTGGTTTTTGCCGTCCACTTTCTCTTTTGTCCCCAACTTGGAGGCGTCCATCAAAATAACTTTCCCGTCTTTGTTATCCTTATCCAGAAAAAGGATGGAAACGTTAGTGCCGGTGGTTGCAAAGATGTTGGAGGGCATGGAGACCACGCCGCGGAGCATCCGGTTTTTGACGATATGTTCCCGAATCTTCTTTGGAATCCCTGAACCTGCGGTCAAAAAGCCAGTGGGGACAACGATAGCGGCTTTTCCATGCTCTTTCATGGAATAAATAATGTGCTGAATAAACATCAGATAGACAGCCATTTTGTCCTTGTCTTTGTTGGGAATATTGGGTACTCCGGCAAAAAAGCGTTCCTTGTGCTTTTCACCTGCCAGCGTATCCCGATTGTCGCTGAAATCCATATTAAACGGCGGATTGCTGACAATATAATCAAACTGAGCTAAACCGTTTTTTTGTGTGTTTAAATGACGAGGAGCTATCAGGGTATCGTCATGAACAACATTCCCCAGCGAGTGGACAAGATTATTGAGGATCAGGTTCAGGCGCAGAAATTCATTGGATTTGGCGGAGATGTCCTGTGTATAAATGGCGCAGTTTTCCTCGCCGATCTGGTGTGCCAACGCCAGCACCAGCGTACCAGAACCCGCAGCCGGGTCATAAACCGTCACATTGCTGACGTCCCCCTGTACCATGATCCGGGCAATAATAGCCGCAATGGTGTGCGGGGTGTAGTACTCTGCATATTTGCCGAAATCCTTGTTATAGTCTTTGATTAGATACTCGAAAATTTGGGCAAAAAAGTCATATTTTTGCTCGAACACCTCGGCAAAGCTGAACTCCACCAGCTTATTGATGATGGCTCGGCAGAACAACGGCTTTTTGGCACTTTCAATGACATATTGGGAGATCGGCTCAAACAAGCGGATCTTCTCCTCGCCACCGGTCTGGACAGAGAAAATATCCAGATTAAAATTTGCGATATCCACCAAAGTATCATCAAACAGTTCGTGAAAGGGATAAGGAGAACCGTCCTGTTTGCGCATGGTATCATCATTCTGATGATTGAATAGATAGGAGATGTAGTGCGTTTTTTTCAGCTTGGCCGTATCTCCGCCCAGCATCATGAGCAGCATTTCATACTGGTCATCCGACATAGCAGACAAAGCCTCTTCTATATGATCTGCTTTTGCCAAAGAGGGGTCTGCTTTTTTTGCTTCATAGAGAAATTTATCGCTGAGATATTTATACAAAAACACCTGCGTGATGATTTTATATTCTCCCGGAGAACCGCCCAAACCGAAGTTGGCGCAGATGGTTTTCAGGTCGTCAATCATCCGTTTGGTGCGGATAGTAATAGATTCAATCTGCATTATGCTGTCCATGTCCTTTCTGCGAAGTACTCACCAGAAATACAGGCGTCAATAAATTTGACCTGTTCCACACTGGGCTGTACTCCGTTGCTGCGGCATGATTGAATGATCGTCGGCATAATTTCGTGGGTGAAATATGCATGATTATCCATTATGCGCTGATTTTTCAAAATTTTCTGATCAACTGCCGTTTTTACTCCCATGAGAATATCAAAAATCACGGGGTCCCTGCCAATAGGCGGTGGACTGGTTTTCAGGCGTTTATGCGTCCTCATATACTTGGGGTCGCCGTTATATTTGGCGCAAAGCATCTGATCCCGCAGATTTTGCTGTGCAGCAGCCTTGCGGATACGCTCTAAATCCTGAATGTTTCGCTTCATTTCTTCGGCGGTCAATTCTTCTATATTTTTCCTTTTGAAAATCCGTTTGAGCTCTTCCAGCAGGGAAATATACTCCGGGTCTTTGGTGTCCAAGTTGCGTTCCAGTTCTTGTCGGGTCTTTTCAAGGATGTCCTGAAATTGGTCGGCAATCACCATTTCACTCTCTGAAACTTTGCGGAAATGGAATTCTATCTGATCCAGAGCCAGATTTAACAGGCTGGATACGTCCTCACTGTCCTGCATTTTTTGTTTAAGATTGACCAGTGCGATTCGATTGTTGACTTCTGTATATAAGGCATGGAGATTCTCTACAGAGAATTTTTGAGCTAATTCCTCATAACCGAACAGCTTGATAATATTGAACAATTCTCTGTAAGTATCCAGCGCATGGCGCAACTCTAACAATTCCTGTTTATCATCCAATGCGGAGATTTGTTGAGAAAACAGCTCTGCATTGTCTGTGGAATACAGAAACAGCTTGTCCTGAATAGCCCGTAAGTCGTACTCAATTTCTTCCTGAGATTTGAAAATGTTCCGGTACCGCTCAAATTCATCTCCCAGTTCGGACTGCAGTTCCTCAAAATATGCTTTATTGGTCTTATCAAATTCAGCGCGGATATCCGCAAAGTCCACCACATAGCCATAGCGGAAGGATTTATAGGGACGGTTTACCCGAGTGAGCGTCTGTAACAGATTGTGCTGTTTGATCACTCGTCCCAGATACTGCTTTTTCAGGCGGGGTGCGTCAAAGCCGGTGAGGAGCATATTATAGACGACCAGCAAATCAATCTTGCCTTTTTTGAAATCGTCCTGATATCCCCGACGGGTTTCCTTATCGTCCACATCATGTAAAATCAGAGCATGGCTGACGTCGGTATAATTCTTGAGTTCTTGCTTTACCATTCGAGCTTGATCGGATGAATCACAGACAATCATTCCGCCGATGGAGGAATCCCCCAAGGCGATGCGGCTGTGTTTAAAATCGTCTACAATATACTCTACCAGTGCCGACACATATTTCGGGTGAGCATAGACATCCTTTTTCTTAAAAGAACCTTTTTGGGTTTCCAGTTCGTCCAAAACAGATTGGATTTTTGTCCTGTATTCTGTTTTGATACCCTCACGAATGAGTTTTAGGGTATACCCATCGGCAATGGAACGATTATAGTAGTATTTGTGGATGTATTCACCAAACACATCCTTGCTGTTGTATCCTTCTCCAATCAGAGGGGTACCGGTCAGGGCGATCATGACCGCATCCCGGTCAGAAGCCATTAAATTCGCAAGGAAAGAACCTTTTGGGTTGTAACTGCGATGAGCTTCGTCGAGAAAATAAATGCGCTGTACATTTACATCGTAATCTGCTCTGCGCACAATCGACTCAGTCGAAAATTTTTGAATGTTTACCACCGTGATGGTATCTTCTCCGGTATTGTTTGCTGTACCAATGGTACGAATATTTTTGATAAAGTCTTCTTTTGAGTTGACTTTTTCTACATGCAGGCCGCGAGCTGCAAATTCCTCGCTTGCCTGTGTCAGCAAATCCAGACGATCCACAATAAAATAGAATTTGGCAATCTTTCCTTGACGTTGATAATAGTCTCTCAGATAGTGTACATTGTGGTACGCTAAAGCAGTTTTTCCGCTGCCTTGGGTATGCCAGATGATACCATGCTTTATCCCGGAATCCAGTTTCTGTTCGATAGCCAACGTTGCAAAAAACTGAGGATATCGCATCACATGTTTTTGAAGAGATTTAATCCCATTTTTGTCGGTGCGCTCTACATAAGCAAATCCATATTTGAGCAGCTTCAAAAATCTTTTATGCGAAAATAACGATGTCAAAATCCGATTGGTTGGTGTGACCTCATTTAGATTCGTCACATATTCATTTGTCCCTTTAATCGAAACCAGATTGTTATCCTTTAAAATAGCTTCCTCTTTTTGTGTATCGATCGGTTTGATCGTAGTATGAATCTGATTATCCTCTTCACGGAAACGATTGAAAAACAGCTTTTCGTAACTGCTGGTGGCATAAAAAGCACCTTCAATTGGTTCAACTTCTGAATCATCATATTCCATATTGTTGGAGAATACCATCAGTTGCGTAATATTTACAAATCTACGGAACAGTTTCTTCGAAAAACGGGAGTTAATGCGTGTATGTTCTGCAATAATGCCATCGCGATTGTTCGGCTTTTTTACTTCGATGAATGCCAACGGCATGCCGTTAATCAGCAAAGTAATATCAGGCCGAAATTCGTCATCGCCATTGCGATATGTTAACTCTGTGACCACATGATATGTATTACGGGCTTCGTCTTCCAAATCAATCAAACGTAACCCGTCTATACCGTTCAGCAGAGCTTTGTAAAAAGCTCGACCCAAATCATCATTAGAGAGTTTAATGGTGAGTTCTTCTAAAATACGGTCAATATCCTGCTCCGACAAAGAGCCTCCGTTGATTCGGTTTACTCCGTCACGAAATATGGATTTAAAAATATTTGTTTCAGGACAAATACCGCCCTTGTATTGCTTCAAAGAAAGATAGCTATAGTCAAGGCGGGTTAAATGGATAAGTGCCGGTATTTTTACCCGAGAGTTTTCATTATGAATCATGTTCCGGACCTCCTTCTTCTGGAATGAACTCCATCACATCGCCAATATTGCAGTTCAATACTTTGCAGATTTTCTCCATACTGTCCATAGATACCGGTTCACCTTTACTGAGGCGCGCTAAAACATTGGTGCTGATTTTTGCACGGCGCATCATATCGGTTTTACTCAGTCCAAAATCAATGAGTCTTTTCCAAAGGAGATTGTAACTGATTGCCATTGTCTTCCTCCTGAATTTTCTATTTTTAGTATAATACAATCCGATTAAAAAGACAAATAAATTTCATGAAATCGTGATCTCAAAAACGTTTGCAGTTTGTTGGCTATCCACCCGGCTATCCAAATTTTCGAATTCTGAGATATATAAAAGGGGCAGGCTATCCAAACGGATAGCCTGCCCCTTTACTCACCACAGATTTCCTGAATAATAGACTCCTGTCTAATCATCCAGTTGATAAATTGCGTCGTAGATAACGCACCGTTCTGAATCTGCTTTTTACGTTCCACGGCTTCTTTTCGGAACTGCCGGAGAGCGGTTTTCGCCCTTTGGATCTGTTCCTGTGAGGCGTGATTCTTTTCCAGCTTCTTGATGCGGTTGTACCAAAACATATACTCTCGCTTGTAAGCCTGCTCGTACTCTTCCTCTCTGGATTTGCTGTCAAAACTCTTTTTTGCTGCCTTTTTACTGGCTTTACGGCACCGTTCGCTGCATAGATTGCTGCGGGCATCCGGAGCGAAGAATACCCTCCCGCATTGGCTGCAGGTACGCATGACCATGCCAGCATCCAGTATCCGCTGACGGTAATAGATAAGAGCCGGTCGCAGGGAACCGCTCACTACCGCACATTCAAAGGGAACTTCTCCATGGGGATACCATAACTCCAGTTTGGCATCTTCCCGATGATTCCATACAGGTACAACCGGCTTTTCTCGTTTCCAATTTGCCATCTCCGACGAGTATTCCCCAAAGGGCAGGATCAGTAGCTGCGTATGATCCCGCAGGACAGTTTCTGCTTTGTGTTTATCCCTTCCTCGACAGCAGCGCAGGTACATCTCCCAAATCTGAATGGCCGCATACAGAGCAGCGGAATTTCCCACTGTTAGCTGGGAAAGAAGTTCAGCCGCTTTCTGCTCTTGTGCTTCTCGTTTTGCCTTTCGCGCCGGTAATGCCCCACAAAGGGCCCACACAGCCTCCGTCCAGCCATCGGCGGAGCTTTTTCCGAACTCGTTCCAAAACGCTCCCAGTGGGCGAGTTTGGGACAGATACAAGGGCTTATCCAAACCACGCAAAGCAGCTTCTGCCTCGTATTCTGTTCCCAGCCACAACTGTTCCTTCAGCTGTTTGGTATTGACTCTTAACGCTAAAACCACCCGCTGTGTCAAAGGTTCTTTATGTTCAAAGCGATATTCTTCCATGCATTCACCTCTTTTTATGAGAATTATAATTTTACGAGTTATGATTTCTTATATCATACCGCAAAAGCCTTGAAATGGCAAGCTTACCGTGTTAGACTGTGGCATACAATCTTTCCTGCTTGGAGGGGGACTATAGGGGGGCAGGCCACCCCAAATCTCTTACCAGCTGGGAAAGAAAAAGAGCATTACAGAAAAGGAGGGGTGTCAGACAATCGAGTAGTTTTAGAAAACAAGACAGAACCAATACCACAGTCAGCGGTTGAAAGTCTTGCTCGCGTTTTGCTTCCCCAGATACAGGCATTTTTTGAAAGCAAACAAGGCAAACAGGCGCTAGAAAAATGGCGTGAAGAAAGGGAGCGGCACAGTTGAAAGCTCCCGCCGGGCTGGGAGAGTTTTTCTTTCCCAGCCGGTACTTTTTTGATAGATTTGAGGCCGGAATTTGTACAGGTTGGTGATAGCTTTCCGGCAGCAGTTGTGGTAGTGTGTGGTGCTAGGAAAACGGTTTTCCCAGCCGGTGACTGGTTTTGCAAGCATAGCGTTTGGATATCCACCAAACGCACCTTGGGAGAACCCAATCCCCTTAAAACAGACAAATGGAGGTGATGAGGATGAAGGCGGTGATTTACGCCAGATACAGCAGCGACAATCAGCGGGAGGAAAGCATCGAAGGGCAGCTTCGGGAATGCAAAGAATACGCCGATAAAAACGGGATCACGATTCTGTGCAGCTACATTGACCGGGCGCTGTCGGCCAAAACAGACAACCGCCCGGAATTTCAGAACATGGTGCAGGACAGCGCAAAGGGACTGTTCAACACTGTGCTGGTGTGGAAGCTGGATCGGTTTGCCCGTAACCGTTACGACAGCGCCCACTACAAGGCGATACTTAGGAGAAATGGCGTCAAGGTGGTATCTGCCACGGAAAACATATCCGATGGGCCGGAGGGCATTATTCTGGAATCCATGTTGGAAGGGATAGCGGAATACTATTCAGCGGAGCTGGCGCAGAAAATCAACCGGGGCCTTACGGAAAATGCGTTGAAGGGAAAAAACAACGGCGGTGGGATTCCGCTCGGCTATCAGCTGACCGACGATCAGCATCTCAGAATTGACCCGTTGACCGCCCCGGTTGTGCGGGAAATTTACCAGAGATATGCAGAGGGCGAAACGGTTCGCAGCATTATCACTTCTCTGAATGAACGGCATATCCTGACGCAAAAACAGAAACCATTCCGTCCCAACAGCCTTCACAGCGTGTTGTGTAACCGGAAATACATCGGGGAATATCGGTACAAAGACATCGTGATCCCAGACGGTGTGCCGAGTATTATCCCAAAGGATTTGTTTGAAAGGGTGCAGATGAGGGTGGAAAAGAACAAGCGGACTCCGGCAAGGACAAAAGCTGAGGAAGAATACCTGCTGACCACCAAACTGTTTTGCGGTCACTGCGGGCGGATGATGATTGGCGAGAGCGGAAAATCCCACACAGGTGCTATCCATCGTTATTACAAATGCAGCGGGGCTAAAAGAAGGCTGGGCTGTCATAAAAAGGCGGTGAAGAAAGACTGGATCGAACGCATTGCTGTGCAGTATACCATACAGCGGGTCTTTCAGGATGAATTGATCGCCCAAATTGCGGACGAGCTGGTGGAACTGCAGAACACAGAGGACAATACTCTCCCTCTGCTGCGCAAACAGCTTGCAGATACCAACCGTGGGATTGAAAATATGCTCAACGCCATTCAGCAGGGCATCCTGACCAGTAGTACCAAAGAACGTTTGGAGGAACTGGAAAAGCTGCGGGAAGAATTAAAGACCGGTATTTTACAGGCGGAATTGGAAAGTCCAAAATACAGCCGGGAGGATATCATCGAGTGGATCAGCCGGTTCAAATACGGAGATCCGAACAACAAGGAATACCAGCGACAGATCATCGATATTTTCCTTAACAGCATCTATGTATTTGACGACCGGCTGGTTTTTACATATAATTACAAAGACGGGACGCAGACAGTGACGCTTGCGGACGTTTCTGCGGCTTTCGGTTCGGATTTGGAGTCCCGCACTCCACCACAATAAACAAATCCGAACCTTATGCCGGTTGGCGATGGGTTCGGATTTGTTGCGTTTATTTAGAAAAACGACAGAATAAAAAAGGCAGGCGGAAATCTATCATAATCCGCCTGCCTTTTTACTTATCCTTATTCACTGGTTTACGAAGTATGCAGCGCATCAATTGGCTGCAGACGCGATGCCTTTGCGGCCGGATAACTGCCAAACAATATACCGATCACCGCGCAAAATGCGATGGCTGCCATACCGATGCCCCAGTTGATGGCTGCACTGCTGCCAGCAGCTGTATTATATGCACTGACAACAGCGGCGGATAAAACTAATCCGATCAAGCCTCCAAGGACGGAAAGGATGCATGACTCGCACAGAAATTGCAGCATAATATGCTGCCTTTTGGCGCCGACGGCTTTACGGATGCCGATCTCTCTTGTTCGCTCGGTTACGGATACAAGCATGATATTCATAATCCCGATACCGCCTACTAACAGGGAAATCGCAGCGATCCCTGCAAGCAGAAGCGACATGGTATTGTTAACTTCATCCATTGTATCAAGAACATCAGATTGATTATTTACAGTAAAGCTGTCCTCATCCCTGGTGGTTTGCAATAAAAAAGACTCTACCATATTGATCGCCACATTTACAGAATTGGAGCTTGAAGCTTTAATATAAAAAGTGGAAACTGATTTTTGGCCTGTAATACGCTCGGCTGTTGTATATGGAATCAAAATTTTGCTGTCATCCGATCCGACAAGACTGCTGCCCTGTTCTTCCAGCACGCCAATAACCTTATAATTTCTTTCTCCAATTGTGATGGTGCCGCCCACAGCGTCCCAAGTGCCAAATAAATCGGTTGCCGCTTCCGTGCCTATCACGGCGACATTAGTTGTCCATTCAATATCGGAATCTGCAATGAGACGGCCGCTTTGAATTGCTATATCCTGTACGTCAAAATAGTCGTTTGTAACACCAACAATAGAATAGGAACCGGTTTCGCCGTTATGCTTTACGGTTTGGCTGGTTGTAATAACCGGTGCTGTTTTATCAATTGCACCATAGCTGTTCAGTGTCTCAATACTGTCACGGCTGACAGATACGTCTTCTCCCGTAATCGAAGCGGTGATTTGATCTGAGCCCATGCTGGCGATGCTGTCCGTGATACCGCTGGTTGCGTTTTGTGTAATAGAAACGAGAATGACAACGGCCATAACGCCAATAATAATACCGAGCATGGTAAGAAAGGAACGCATTTTATTGTTATAGATTGCCCGGAGGGACAGCATGATGATTTTCAGCGTCATGTTCTTGCCTCCCTTTCTGTTAATATGCCGTCATGAACATATACCTTGCGCTGTGCCTGCCCGGCGACACTGCTGTCATGCGTAATCAAAACAATGGTATTGCCCGCTTGGTGCAAGCCTTTAATAATCCCCATGATCTCAGCGCCGGAAGAGGAGTCAAGGTTTCCGGTTGGCTCGTCTGCCAGAATAATAGACGGTTCCGCAGCGAGCACACGGGCAATGGCAACCCTTTGCTGCTGCCCGCCCGAAAGCTGTGCCGGCTTGTGTTTCATGCGGTCGGCAAGTCCTACTTGTGCAAGCGTCCTTTCCACTCTCTCACGCCGCTCGGCTGGAGAGAGCTTATGATACAAAAGCGGCATTTCTACATTTTCGTACGCAGTAAGCTCGGGAAGAAGATTAAACTGTTGAAAAATAAACCCAATTTTTTTGCTCCTGATTTCAGAAAGCTCATTTTCCGTACAATTGTCCACATACTCGCCGTCAAGGATATAATCCCCGGAGTCAGGGATATCTAAGCAGCCAATAATGTTCATCAGCGTTGATTTACCACTGCCGGATGGCCCGAGAATGGATACAAATTCTTTCGGCTTCACATGGAGATTAATATCGTGAAGAACATCCACCTGTTCATCGCCTAGAGAATAGGATTTATAAATGTGTTTTAGCTTTATCATGTTGACCCCTCCGTTAATTGCCGCCCATGCCGCCGGGAAATCCACCCTCTCCATTGGGCGGCATATTGTTGGGATCAAAATTTTCGAAATCAAAATCACCAAAGTCCATTCCGCCGCCTCCGGGGAATCCGCTCATACCGCCGAAACCGCCTTGGCTTTCGCTGTCTGAACCGGTTTGTGTAGAAGTAATCTTTGTAATTACAATCAAGTCGCCCTCGGCAAGCTCATCACTTTCGATGAGAATATAGCTGCCATCACTCATTCCGGTTTCAACCGTGACTTTTGTGAGGTCGGAAACATCAAGCTGATCCTCTTCATATTCTGTCCCTTCAGCAGCGCCGCTTGGCGCAAGATAAACATAATTTTGATCACCGGAGGTACGGACGGCGTCAACAGGAACCAGTAAGCCTTCGCCGCTGGATTCAATAACAATTTCAGCCGAAGCACTCATGCCCGGGTATACGCCCTCCACATAGTCCACTTGTGCGGTTATTTGATAAGCCGTCGTACCGCCGCTGGAGCTTCCATTATAGGAAACAGCCGTAACCCTGCCGGTATAGCTGCCATCGACGGCGTCAATTGTAAAATCTACCTCCTGCCCTACTTTAACAGTGGAAATGTCAAGCTCATCTACGGCAATTCCCATGGTAAAGCCGTCTGTGCCCATTACCATCGCAATTTGGCTGTTCGCGGCTAATTCATCCTCTGTAGAGATAGGAAGCTCAATCAGAATACAGTCGTAAGGCGCTGTGAAATCGGTTTCGCTGCCATTTTCCTCTTTTATCACTGCGATCACCGCGCCTTCTTCCACCTTGTCGCCAACCTCGTAGTTTACAGCCGTGACCGTACCCGCCTTTGCTGTTGCAAGCGTTTCTTTGGAAACAGGCGACAGAGTTCCGCTTCCACTAATCGTGGTATCCACATTTCCTGTAGTAATTGTTTCAACATTATATGTGGTAATGCTGGTGTTCTTTCCTGTGTTTCTGCCAACCAGCTTTGGAATAAAAATCACACCGAGAATCACCACAGCAAGAACAACGGCGGATATCACGATGATTTTTGCCTTTTTATTGCTTCTTTTGGACACGGCCTTTGTGCTGCCCTTTGCTCTGATATTATTTGTTTTCGTCGTCATAGCGTTTTGTTCCTTTCGGTTCTGAATTACTGGTTTATTCAATAAATGATTGATTTCGTGGATAAGAGCTGTGTTAAGATAAGCCGGAATAACAATGTCTTCAAATCCACTGTCACTTGGATTCCTGAATTCTGCGGATAACTGAATTTTTGCCGCCTGCTTATCCCGGCGTAAGGCGCCGCTTGCCTTCGTGATATTTTCTGCTGCCTGCTTTACGGAATCTGCTACGGATTCGGTGGGGATTCCAAGAATTTGAGCAAGACGGGCTGTGCTGAGATTTCCATAGACATTCATTAAATAAGCCGGTTTCAAATCGTTTGGCAATAATTCGGTTTCTGCCACAAACTGCTGGTATTTTTTAGCCACCTGGGGCACGGGTAAGGATTCAAACTCAGGATCATCCTCCACGCCGATTAAATACAGCTTTAAAAGATTGCTATGGAGAATTTCTCTGAAATCCTCTTTTGGAGCGGTTTGAGCGCTTATAATTTGTTCCAAAGAGGCTTTCCATGCTTTTATTAGAAGCGGCGCGCCTCTGCAAACATGTTCCGTTAGCTGGAAGCTGATGAACCAAGCTTTTTTCAGATGGGCGTCAATCAGGGCTTCAAGCGCTTTTCCATTTCCTTTTTTTATTCTTTTAAATGTTTCATAATCCACGTACTCGTCCTCCGTTGCTTTGGATTGCAGCTCAATAGCCGCTTTGGAGAGGAAAATGATTTTAGGCTCCGTTGTTCTGTGTCCCTGATCAGGACTTGGCTGGTTGATTTGAAGAACAACAGAAGGCGGCTGTATGGCTGTGCCATCTAAGATAATAGCTGCGCACACTAAAATCGCCCTAAAGAAGCTGTGAATTCTAGGTGAATGTTGGCGTCCTTTTCAGCAGGGGAATCGTAAAAATTATATGGGAGTGCTATAATAGAAAGAGCACAGGAAACAAAAACGCCGCCTTTAGCCAATGTTAAGGCGGAGCTGCTAAAATAAAAATAATTTCACGCAAGGAGATTATATAGTATGCGTTTACTGATCGCGGAGGATGACACAAGATTATTGAAGTCCTTGAAGCATATTTTTGAAGCCAACCAATATATGGTAGATGCCGTTTCAAACGGTATGGATGCGCTAGCCTATGCAGAAAGCGAAGAATATGACGGGTTGATTTTTGATATTATGATGCCTGGAATGGATGGAGTAGAAGTGTTGAAACGCCTGAGAGAGAAGGGAGTTTGTACGCCTGCTTTGTTTTTAACTGCTAAAACGGAAATCGACCAGCGGGTAGAGGGCCTGGATGCGGGCGCGGATGATTATCTGCCGAAGCCGTTTTCCACACCGGAATTGCTTGCGCGTGTCAGAGCGATGCTGCGAAGGCGTGACAACTATGTACCGGATCTATGTAAATTTGGAGGACTCATTCTAAACCGTTCCACCTATGAGCTCCAATGTGAGGACAAGAAAACAGCTTTGAGCGGCCGGGAGTTTCAAATTATGGAAATGCTTATGGACCGTCCAAACTTCATTATCCCGATTGATGATTTTATGTCCCACGTTTGGGGCTGGGAGAGCGATGTGGATGTTAGTGTGATTTGGGTGCATATTTCCAATATCCGCAAAAAGCTTGCTTCTATGAAGGCAAACGTTGAAATTCGATTTATTCGCGGGGCAGGCTATAAGCTGGAGGAAGCCAATGATTTATAAATTACGAAAAAATTTTATAAAGATCTGTATTCTTTCCTTTACAGCGGTTTTTGTGATCTTGCTTATATCCATCTTTTTAGTCACAACAGCGCAAACCAACCGGTCTCTTGATATGCTTGCCGATGTTGTATCCTCTAATGACGGTACTTTCCCTGAATGGAATGAATTCAGTAATGCCCCGAATCCTCCGCCCATGCCTGATGGATTAAACTCGGAGTCTCCTTTTACCACCCGTTTTTTCACTGTGCGCTTTGACCGCAGCACAAACGTTTTGTCTGCGGATATTCGATCAATTGCCAGCGTATCGCGGGACGAGGCGATTGCCTATGCTGAAAAGGTGATGGAGTACTCAGACGAGCGGGGCTGGATAGGCGATTTCTGCTATAAGAGATACGACACGGCGGCGGGACAGGCTGTTGTATTCATAAACGGGCTGAATACCAAACAAAGCAATCAACAGTTTATGCTTGCCGCCTCATTGGTTTTCGCTGCGAGCAGTATTGTGATTATTATTTTGATTGTTCTCATTTCCCGAAGGGCTGTTAAGCCTGCGGCTGAGAGCTATGAAAAGCAAAAACAATTTATTACCGACGCGAATCATGAGCTTAAAACGCCCCTGACATTGATTTGTACCAACCTTGATATTATGGAAACGGAGATCGGAGCAAATGAATGGCTTTCCGATATTCGGGAGGAAGCTGAAATAATGACGGAACTGGTTAACCGCCTGGTATCTCTCGCTCGAATGGATGAGGACGGCACTAAACTCACTAAAGAGCCTTTTTCACTCAGCGAAGTCGTTTTGGATACCGTATCTGCATTTGCACAGCATATTAACAGCCAACGGAAAAGACTTCTGACAGATGTTCCTGACCATATTAGCTATCACGGAAATGAAGCGGCTATGCGGCAGCTTATTTCTATCCTGCTGGATAATGCTGTAAAGTACTGCGATCCGGATGGAATGATAAGAGTAACTCTCCGGGGAGGGAAACACCCCGTCATCCTGGTTGATAATTCTTACATGGCTGTAGGACGCATGGAGCTTGACCGGTTTTATCGTGCGGACAAAGCGAGGACGTACGGGAGCGGCTTCGGCATAGGCCTTTCTATCGCGAAAGCCATAGTAGAAAAACATCATGGCAATATCAAGGCATCCCCTTTGGAGGACAATATGATTCGGTTCCAAGTGAGTTTATAGCGGTAAGTATCTTTCGGCCTTTATCGTTTTTGGGCAGAAGACCTTTGCCTGTTTTGTAATGCCGTTGGGGATCTTTTCCTGCAAGAGGCATGATTTATATGGTGTATGCTGTGAGGGGAAAACGAATAAAAGCATTGGCTTAAAGCCAGATGATCCAGACGGGCTTTGATCCCGCTATATTTTTGAGAGGCCCCAAAATTTAAAGGATAAATTTGAGGCCCGTTAATTTTGGGCGGCGTGCTGCTGCAAGTACAGAAGGGCTTCATGCGGCGGCAGTGCATAAATAGATACGGGAACCGGAAAGGCAAGATCAGAGAAAAGGCGGTTTGAATAAGAAGGGGCAGGATACCCCTTTTCCAGGAAAGCAGTCCTACCACCATGGCCTAAACAAACTGAAAGCCAGCGCCTAAATGGCGCTGGCTTCTCTTTTGGCCTGATAGGCCGAAATTCATGCCACGCCTTTTAGCTGTGGCGATGAATGGCACGAGGCTATGGCTTGACCCTCAGTACCTGTCCGGGATAGATCCGATTGGGGTCGTAAATGCAGCAGTTAAGCTGCAGCAGGCGTTCCACTGTGGTATTGTACCGGTCGGCAATCGAGGATAGGGTATCTCCCTGGCGGACGATATACCATTTGGATGCCACCGGAAATTGGGTGGCGATCCGCAGCACCTGTCCGGGATAAATCTGGTTTACGTCGCTGATGCCGTTATACCTGGCGATATCGTTGACCGAGGTGTCAAATTTTTCCGCGATGTTCCATAGGGTGTCCCCTGGGCGCACCGTATAATTGACAGTAGCCAAAATGGCAGCTCTCCTTTCTAAACATGAAAATAGGGGCCTGTATCATCTTATGCCGCATGAGGGAAAAGGGGTACAAGGAGAAAAACAAAAAGAAATCGCCCTTGATCGGAGAGAAAGGCCAAGTTTCCCCTTGCATGGAGGTGGGAATTGGTATAAAATAAAGCTACTTACGATTGAGAAACGATGAGGGAGATTGAAACCATGACGAGAACTGAAATCGCGAGCTTGTATCAAAGTCCAGCCTCTTTCAGCGGAAAAAAGGTTACGGTCTGCGGCTGGGTGCGAACCATCCGGGATTCCAAGGCCTTAGGCTTTATGGAACTGAACGACGGCAGCTGCTTTAAGGGCGTCCAGGTGGTCTTTGAGGATAAGAAAATTGATAACTTTAAGGAAATCGCCAAGCTGAACGTAGGAGCGGCGGTGACCGTTAACGGCGAGTTTGTGGAAACTCCTCAGGCGAAGCAGCCTTTTGAGCTTCACGCCTGTGAAATTCTGGTGGAAGGCCCGTCTTCTCCGGAATATCCGCTTCAAAAGAAGCGCCACAGCTTGGAGTACTTGAGAACCATCGCCCATCTGCGGCCTAGGGCAAACACCTTCTCCGCGGCGTTCCGGGTGCGTTCCGCGGCGGCCTTTGGCATCCACAAGTTTTTCCAGGAGAGGGGCTTTATTTCCGCCCATACGCCGATTCTCACCGGCAGCGACTGCGAGGGCGCCGGCGAAATGTTTACCGCCACCACCTTGGATCTGGAGGATCCGCCCAGAGGCGAGGACGGCAGAATCGATTTTTCCCAAGATTTCTTTGAAAAGCACACCTCCTTGACGGTATCCGGACAGCTGGAAGCGGAATGCATGGCTATGGCATTCGGAAAGGTTTATACCTTCGGCCCTACCTTCCGGGCGGAAAAATCCTATACCCAGCGCCATGCCGCGGAGTTTTGGATGATCGAGCCGGAGATTGCTTTCGCAGATTTAAACGACGACATGGATCTGGCCAGGGATATGATGAAATATGTTATCCGCTATGTAATGGATACCTGTCCTCAGGATCTGCAGTTTTTCAACCAGTTTGTGGATAAGGGTCTGATCGACCGGCTGACCCATATTGTGGAATCGGATTTTGCTCATGTGACCTATACGGAAGCGGTGGAGATCCTGAAAAAGCATAAAAGCCAGTTCGAGTACCAGGTGGACTGGGGGGGGGATTTGCAG
>ENA-OQNI01000841-OQNI01000841.1-human-gut-metagenome-genome-assembly--contig:-NODE-841-length-26879-cov-2.904830_pt1 | contig 26879 bp, 24 predicted proteins | sample MGYA00242627_ERZ504876 | MGnify/ENA primary metagenome ERZ504876 (study PRJEB26092, sample SAMD00036386) | human gut metagenome | host: Homo sapiens | study: EMG produced TPA metagenomics assembly of... | reverse complement strand
CCATCTGGTTCTGGGTGCCCCTGTGTGTAGGCCGGGCATTCTTGACTCATTTAACCATCTGGTTTCCAAGCTGCCGGGGGGCTCCACCTGGTCGATCACCGGAATCGGCAAAGCCCACATGCCCTGTATGCTGGCCGGTCTGGCCGCCGGCTGCGACAACCTGCGCGTCGGTCTGGAGGACAACGTGTTTATGAAGAAGGGCGAATACGCCACCAACGCCCAGTTGGTGGAGCGGGCGGTCAAGCTTGGTATCCTGGCCGGCCGTGAGATTGCCACCGCCGCCGAGGCCCGCGAGATTCTCGGCATCAAGCCTGAGAAGGGCGTTCTTTATCAGCCGTAAATTGACTTGGAAAAGGAGAATGCGCGATGAAATACGATTTTGAAACGATTATTGACCGCGATCCGGCCATCCGCGGCACCGGAAAGTACCGCATCATGAAGGACTCCAAGGGCAATAAGCCCCCCAAGGGCATCGTTCCCCTGTCGGTGGCCGACATGGAGTTCCGCACCGCCCCCTGCGTTATTGACGCAATCAAAGCCGAGGCGGACTTCGGCGTGCTGGGCTACCACCGCCTGACCGACAGCTTTCGGGAGTCCTGCTGCCAGTGGATGAAAACCCGTCACGATTGGGACGTTCAGCCCGACTGGATCGTCCCCTTCGAGCAGGTGGTTCCCGCCCTCTATAACGCCGTCTGGACCTTGACCCAGCCCGGCGACGGCATCCTGATCCAGACCCCCGACTACCATCACTTCACCGGCGCTACCGTAAACACCGGCCGCAAGGTGCTGGAAAACCGCCTGGTGGCGGACGAGAAGGGCCACTATACCGTGGATTTCGACGACTTCCGTGAGAAGGCCAAGCAGGCCAAGCTGTTCTTCCTCTGCTCCCCCCAGAATCCTACCGGCCGCGTCTGGACGGAGGAGGAGCTGCGCAGGATGGGTGAGATCTGCAACGAGTACGGAGTCATGGTGGTGGCCGACGAGATCCACCACGATCTGATCCAGCCCGGATACAAGCACATTGTGTATGCCTCCCTGGGCAAAGAGTTTGCCGACAACTGCGTAATCTGCACCTCCCTGAGCAAGACCTTCAACCTGGCCGGCCTGTGCTACGCCAGCATCATCATCCCCAACGACGAGGTGCGGGCCAAGTTCCAGAAGCAGATGGGCCTCCAGGCCTTCATGCACATCGAGCGCTTCGGCCCCGTGGCCCACGAGGCCGCCTACCGCCACGGCGCCGAGTGGCTGGAGGAGCTCATCCAGGTCATCAAGGGCAACTATGAGTATGTCCGCTACTTCTTCGCCCAGCACTTCCCCGGAGTTGTGGTCACCGAGCTGGAGGGCACCTACCTGGTCTGGTGCGACTTCCGCTGCTTCGGCATGAGCGACGCAGACATGAAGGTGTTCCTCACCGACGAGTGCATGCTCTACCTGGACAACGGCACCGACTTCGGCGCGGCCGGTGCCGGCTACCAGCGCATCAACGTCGCCTGCCCCCGCAAGACCCTGGCAGACGCTCTGGACCGCTTCTATCAGGCCGCCAAGAAGCGCGGCATGGCCCGGTAATTTCCCTGGAAACACGACCAGAATGGATTAGGAGGCTATGACATGTTAGAGAAAAAGGTACCGTTTTGTATCGACCACTTCAGCATCGCCACTACCCACCGCGACCGCCCGATCGACCTGGTGACCAAGCTGGGCTTTACCACCGCCGACTGCTACACCGCCCGCACCGTGCACTTCATCTTGGAGAACTCCTACTGCGAGCTGTGCACCTACCAGCTGAACACCACCATCACTTGGCTGACCCAGTCCGTCCCCGCCACCAATCTGCCCAAGGTCCACTCCTATCGCCTGAGCGTCAAGGGGACTGACCCCAATCCCATGCGCAACGCTTTGATCGAGGGCGGCATTGAGACCATCGGCGAGATCAACAACCCCTTCCGCCAGCATGTCCGCTACGGTGAGAAGGAGGGCGAGGCCGGTTACCAGACCTTCTTTATTCAGAACTACGAGCCCTTTACCGACATTCTCTTCGGCTGCACCACCCATCTGGCCAAGGAGCTGATCGTCAAGAACGAGACCAAATTCCCCCACATCAACGGCGCCAAGCGCCTGGCCTACATCACCGGCTACTGCGACAGCAAGGAGCGCTTTGAGGAGGCCGACGCCGCCATCTCCAAGCTCTACAACGCCGCCAAGGGGGCCACTGACACCGGCTTCAACCTGGACACCTATCAGCTGGTGGATCACGACGCCTACGTGGCCGAGTTCGGCTGCGAGCCCCGCAACGACGGCCTGAAGCTGCCCATCGTGGCCGCCGCCTTCTCCGGCTGCCACCTGGAATTTGTGGAAAAGCGCGCCTATGACCTGAACCTGAACTATTTCCGCAAGGACGGCAAGCTCTATGTGGACTGCCGCCGTACACTGGGTCTGTTCCTCGTGTTCATGCCCTGACCCCCGCCATTCCAGAATAAGAGAGGAGCAGCAACATGAAATCTGCCTTAAAAAAGGTGTCGCTGATCCTGGCCATCTGCTTTGTAGCATTTCACCTCTACACCGCAGCGTTCGGCACTATGCCGGGCATTGCGCAGAAGTCGATCCACCTGGGCTTCCTGCTGGTGATCTTCTACATCAATGCAATGGTCGACAGCGAGAAGCGTTGGGAGCAAATTTTTCTCGGTATTATGGCACTCTTCGCCCTGGGCGGCTGTGCCTACATCACCATCCTGGATGAAAACCTGCAACTGCGCGCCGGAATTGTGTACGCCAGCGACATTCTGTTTGCCATTCTTCTGATTATCGCTATCTTTGAGGCGTGCCGCCGGAAGATGGGCAATCCCCTGGTCATCATCACCCTGGTCTTTGTGGCCTACGCCTTCCTGGGCAAGTATATTCCCGGCTTCCTCAACCAGCCCGGCATGACGCTGAAGAAGTTCACCTCTTTGGTCTATCTGACCACAGACGGTATCTTCGGCTCCCCCCTCTATGCCTCGGCCTCCTATGTGGTCCTGTTCGTCCTGCTGGGCGCTATCATGAGCGTCTCCGGCATCGGCGACTATATGACCAATCTGGCCACCTCCCTGTTCGGCCACATGCGCGGCGGCCCCGCCAAGGTGGCTGTGGTGGCCTCCGGCTTCTTTGGCTCCATCAGCGGCAGTCCCACGGCCAATGTCATCGGCACCGGCACTTTCACCATTCCTATGATGAAAAAGAACGGCTTTGAGCCCGAGTTTGCCGCGGCGGTTGAGGCCACCGCCTCCACCGGCGGAGCCATCATGCCCCCCATCATGGGCTCCACCGCCTTTATTATGGCGGAAATGCTGGGCATTCCCTATACCGCCGTGGCAAAGGCCGCCCTGATCCCTGCTATTCTCTACTTCCTGGCCGTCCTCTTTGGCGTCGATATCTATGCCGCCAAGCATGGGCTGAAGGGCATTCCCCGCTCCCAACTGCCCAAGGTACGCAGCATGCTCAAGCAGATTTACATGCTTGCCCCCCTGATCTTCCTGATCTTCTGCATGGCCGTGTTCAATATGACCATCGTGCGCTCTGGCCTGCTGACCATCATCGTCACTCTCGTCCTGGTGGAAATCAACCCCAAGACCCGTATGACCAAGGAGCAGTGGCTCCAGATTCCTGTCCAGACGGTAAAGAGCGCCGTTTCCGTCGGCATTGCCTGCGCCATGGCCGGTATTATCAGCGGTGTGATCATGGGCAGCGGCCTGGGCTACCGCATCTCCTCCATCCTGTCCAGCGTGGCCGGCACCAGCATGCTGCTGCTGCTCGTTCTGACGATGGTTGTCTCCCTGATCATGGGCATGGGCGTCCCAACCACGGCGGCCTATCTGGTTCTGGCCTCCCTGGTAGCCCCCACGATGATTCAGTTGGGCATTCCCCCGCTGGCCGCCCACATGTTCATCTTCTACTTCGGCTGCATCTCCTCCATCACCCCCCCTGTGGCGCTGGCCGCCTATGCCGGTGCCGGCCTGGCCGGGTGCGATCCAAACAAGACAGGCTACAAGGCGTTCCGTCTGGCCTTCTGTTCCTTCCTCATGCCGTACTTGTTTGTCTACAATCCGGTACTGCTGATGGAGGGCGGCGTGCTGGACATCCTCTGGAGCCTGGTTACCGCGCTCATTGGCGCCTATCTGCTGGCCTCCGGCTTCGAGGGCTTCTTCTTCCGCTGGAGCCTGAAGTGGTTCGAGCGTCCGCTCATGATACTGGGCGCTGTGATGCTGATTGTGCCCGGTATGGTCACCGATTTGGTAGGTATCGCCATCATCGTGGTGGAGTTTGTCACCGAGTTCATGTTTAAGCGTTCGGAGAAGTTCGTCCCCGTTACCGTTTCCCAGTCTACCACGTGACATTTTCCCCCGGGTGAATGCCATTGGAGAGAAAAAGAAAAGGAGATATCGTTATGAAAAAGCTGTCAAAACTTATGTGTCTGTTGCTGGCAGTCGGTATGCTGATGGGAATCGCCTCCTGTAGCAGTGATGCTGGAGAGGGGGGCGGAGGCTCCTCCGGCGGTACGGAAACCGTGCGCATCAGCTGCGGGCCCCTGAACGGCTATCAGAACGTCCTGTATAATTCCATTGCCGACATGATGAACAAAGCCAACCCCGGCAAGTACAGCTTTGCTATTGAGGCCTCCACCGGCTCCGCCGAGAATGCCCGCCTGCTGGCTATGGACGAAACCGACTTCGGCACCATGGGCATGGATATGACCCTGTCCTGCTACAATGCCGGGGGCGAGTTTGAGGGCCTGCCCGCAGAGCAGATCATGCACGTGGCCACCCACTCCGGCACCGGCGCGACGGTCCACGTTATCACTTCTGCGAAGTCCGATATTAACAGCATTCCCGACCTGGCCGGCACCAAATTCGGTGTCACTGCCGGCATGATGGCCGGTTACCTGGACGATGTTCTGTGGGCCTACGATATGACCACCGATGATCTGGGCAGCGTGGTAAACCTGTCCCTGTCCGACCTGTGCACCGCCCTCCAGGACGGCAATATCGACGCCTTCCTGTACGCCACTCCCGCCCCCGGCACCAACTTTACCGACCTGGCCATGTCCTTTGGCATCAAGGTCGTCGACATCGGCCAGGAGGCCGTTGACAAGCTGATGGCCGAGAAGCCCTGGTACCACACAGTGGTTATCCCCGCCGGCACCTATGACGGCTGTGATGAGGATATCACCACCTTTGCCCAGTACACCGCTCTCTGCGCCCGTGCCGACGTGCCCGAGGAGACCGTCTACAACCTGGTCAAGACCATGATGGAGAACGCCGATGCTCTGGAAGCCGTGCATAAGAACGCCGCCGGCACCTGTCCGGAGCGCGGCATCGAAGGCGCCCTGATCCCCATGCACCCCGGCGCCGAGCGCTATTACAAAGAGGTCGGCGTGCTGGACTGATCCCCAATTCCCTTTCAAATTCCCTCCAGATTGAAGCAAGCGGTACCGCCCATCCGGGCGGTACCGCTTGCTTTTGTCACCGCAGGAATCAATAGATCCCCGTCAGCTCCTGATAGAGATTTTTTGCATAGGAGTCAGTCATACCGCTGATGAAGTCGGTCACCAGCAGCAGCCGCAGATAGAGGCGGTACCCCTCATCCTTTCCCTCTGCGTCGGCCCGGTAGCAGGCCAGTTGATTTTCGGAGAGCAGCTTGACCAGCTTTTTCTCCGCCGCCGTGGGCCGGTATTCCTCGGGGGCGTCGTCGCCGGCATCCAGGTAGAGCACCGCCGGGACAAACCGGGACAGCAGGGTGGTGAGTATGGTCTGGGCCGCCAGCTCCAGGGTGAGAATTCCCTCCGAGTCGTAGGCAAAGCGACCCATGGCCGCCTTCAAAATACGGATGGAGCCGCCGTGGAAGGTGCCCTCCATGATCTCCCGCCGGAACGTCCCCTCCATGATGGCGGAATAGGAGTCCGTCTGTCCGGCGCCGTAGGGGACGAAGCCAAAGGCGGCGGTATACATAAGCCAGTGGCGGGCATAGGCGATCCACCGCTGGAAGGCCGCCATGGAGCTGCTCTCCCGCTCGCGCAGGCGGGTCAGCTCGTCGATCATCTCGGCGGATTTTTTGACCTGGCCGCCGTTGAGGCCCCAGTCGTCCTTTTTCGCCTCCAGGGTGTCCCGGAAGAACCGCTCGAACTCGTCCAGGGTGAACAGGCCCTTCTTGTAGGCGTCCTCCAGATCGGCAGTGGCATAGGCGATGTCATCCGCCGCCTCCAGAATATAGGTCAGGGGATGGCGGCAGAAGCCCTCCACCGTCCGGGTACCGGTGGCGGAGGCCAGCGCGCCGAAAAGCGCCTCCTCGGCCTTGTAGTAGCCCAGCTTGTGGAGCTTCACGTCGGCGCTGGCCTTGTCTACCCTGGTGGAATCCACCGGGTACTTGACCAGGGTGTTAAGCACGGCAGGCATGAGATCCATACCGAAGGCGCTGTCCACCCGGTACACCTTGGTCAGCAGGCGCAGGGCCTGGGCGTTCCCTCGAAGTGGCAAAGATCGGCCTTCATCTGGCGGTCCAGCCACTGGGACAGGGGCCTGCCCTTGTAGCTCAGACGGTCCAGGTGGCTCTTGAACCAGTCGCCGATGACCACCTCGCCGAAGTGGCCGAAGGGCGGATTGCCGATGTCGTGAAGCAGTCCGGCGCACATGACGGCGTTGGCCGCGTCCCGCGCCTCGTCCTCCGTCATGGCGTAGGGGGTGCCGCTCTTGTTTTTGCGGATATTGGCGGTAATCATGGTGGCAAGCTGCTTGGCCAGCGCCGAGGTCTCCATGGAGTGGGTCAGCCGGGTGCGCACAAAGTCACTCTTGTCCAGGGGAAACACCTGGGTCTTGTCCTGGAGACGGCGGAAGGGCGCGCTGTTGACAATCCGCCAGTAGTCCAGCTCAAAGTCGTTCATCGGGTATTTGGACAGGTCGTCCGGGATGTCCAGCGGTTCCTTCCGCCGGGCATACAATAGGATCTTCCATTCCATTGGTTCCCCTCCTTTTCTTTTTCTCTATGTGGCTTCGGCAAAATGGAACACCATTCCACAACGTTTTCTTTATTATAGCATAAAATCCCTCTGAAAAAACAGCGGCGGCGTGTTTGAAAACCTTCACTTTTTCAAACACGCCGTTGTAATTACATAATATACCACAGCTTTCCAGGAATAACAAGCGCTTTTGCTAGAGATATACGCTTTCTTGTTGTCAATTTTAGCTTTTTTCGACAAGTAATTTTACGGACTGAAAAAGTGAAAATTTTTCAAACATGAGGCGCGATATCCCCAATATCCATAAGAGAGGAGTTTCAAAAACATGAAAAGCGATTGTTATTCCTTATTTTGGCTCTATGTATTATAATTTCTTTTTCTCCTTCAACTCTGGCTGCAAATCTACCGGAGGTAGACGTGCGGACGGAGGGGCTTACCCCGGCGCAGCCCCAGGAGGCGCCCGCAGAGAAGCCGAGGGATGCCGGCGCGGAGCGGCGGACGATTTATGTCTCGAACGAAGGTACAGAGGAGGACGACGGCGCGACCGCCGAAACGCCGACCACGCTGGCCCGTGCAACCGAATTGGCAAACGAAGGGAAAAAACCGGTCGAAATCGTGGTCTTAGGACAGGTATCAGTAGATACCTGGACTAGCCCCACTGTAGAGACTACTCTTCGAGGCGGGGACGAGAACGCGGAGCTGCTGTTTGAGTATTGTTCGGCCTCGGATGGAGCGTACAACATCAGTCTGGCAGATGCCCTGACCATAGATGAGATCAAATTTAACTGCAACTATACGGATTATTTTTTTAGCAGATATTATGGTACCTACACCATCGTTGCCAACGGTTATCCGTTGGTCATCGCCTCGGGCGTGCAGTACAGCTATTATACCGCAGACACCATTGTTGACGGTAAAACATGTAGCACATCCAGCTGCTATGTGATTGGCGGAGGTCTGGACGAGGATATCACCGGCGGCACTCATGTGGAGATTTATACCTCCTTGCCGCTTACCTATGTATACGGCGGCGGAGTGAATGGCTCCGTGGAGAGCAATGTTTATCTGCACATTGAAAACTGCGGTAAGATTCAGCATGTGCGCGCTGGTGGTTACGCAAATAAAAAAGATGCCAAAGTCAACGGAAATATAACGTTGGACTTTATCAACTCAGTCACCGATAATCCTATCTATGGCGGCGGATATGCGCGGTCGTCCTATTCAGCGGAGGTTACTGGTTCAATTTGCATAAATCTGTCCGGACTAAATAATGGCTTTGGCAGGCCCATTTACGGCGGCGGGTATGGGAAAAACGCTCCAGTAGTAGGAAATATTACATTTAACATTTCAAACACTAAAATGAACAATAATGCGGCCGCTATCTATGGCGGCGGGTACGACAGCGACGTAACAGGAGACATCTTTATCCATATCAAAGAGAACAGCCTTATCTCAGAGGAAACCGTCTGGGGCGGCGGAACCGGAGATTCCACCATAACAGGTGGTGTTACAATCACCGTGGATGACAGCAGTGAGGTGATCGGTGAGATCCGCGCTGGAGGCAATGAAGGTGCGGACGTGATCGGCGATGTCGTAATCACAGTATCCGGTGGCCCCCAATCCGCCTGCCCGACCATTTTTGCGACCGGTAAAGGGGAGGACGAGGATAACCCGGCCCAAGTTGACGGCAATGTCTCCATTACTCTGCACGGCAGCCGGGCCAACGTATACACACTGGACAAGTTTGGCGAAGTGACCTCCGACCATACGGTTACGATTATCCTGGACGACACTGACGAGCTAAGCGGCGCGGTGCGGGGTGATTCCAAGCTGGACCAGCACCTTTATAACCATGAGAAAGATAACCCCACCCGTACCGGAAACGGCGCCAGCGTCATCGTCAAAGGCGATTACACCTCTACCGGAATCCACGGGTTCCCTGAGGTTGTAATTGAGGACGGCGGCATCCTGCGCGAGCATCTCGCCTCCGGCGAGACGCTGTTTGACGGCGTGGAGACTGTCACCATTCAAGAGGGCGGCGCGCTGGATCTGCTGCAAAGCAACGAGATTTCCGGAAACTTCACTTGTGCAGGCACATTGAAAATGCCTGCGCCGATCAGCGCAGAAGCAGATATCTGCTATTTGACTGGGGGCAGCAATGTCACCGTGCAGGAGGGCGCGGCCTATGTCCCCACTAAGGATAACGGCGCGGCCGATGCGGACTACGTCAAGGGCGATGTGTTCCTCAAGCAGGGAACAGTATACACAGAGCCGTCTGCAAAGGTTGACTTTGCCGTCTCCGAGGCCGGTCAGGCCAAGGAATACTTCACGGATGACCGAGCGGTAACAGACGAGTCCGACATCACCCACGAGTGGTTTGTCGACCAGACCCAGTATGTCACCATCCGCCCGGCGGACATTACGGTTTACACCGGCGGCAACAGCTATGACGGCGTCACGGACGAGAACGGCCAGATTGTCAGCGGCAGCGGCCTGCCTGAGGCAGGCTATCTGCTCACCGTCCCGGAGGAGATTAACGATATGCTGGAAGGCCCTGGACAGGCGGTTGACCTCGCCGGTCACCTGACCTTTACCTATGGCGCCGGCGAAACCGTCCGGGCCTGGGATATTCAGCTTTACAGCGGCGGCGCTACCAGCACCACCGACCCGGTGGACGGAATCGCCCGTTATATCTACCGGATGGAATCGGTAAAGGAAGGCCAGGATCCCGTTCGGCTCCAGTTTACGGATCCAGAGACCGGGGAAGTCAAGATCAGCGACGAATTCGAAGTCTCTGCCATCGAGCAGAACAGGACCTACTCCATGACCATCTACTCCGGCGGGGTGGATCAGGACCTCGTAAAGGCGGTGTTCAAAGATATTCCCGAACATTCCGACGAGACATTTACCTACCCGGTCAAGATTGAAGAAGGCGCCCTCACCATTCGCGGTGCGACAAAGGAGGGCGTCACTGCCCCGGTGGAGGACAAGGCAGACGATGTGACGGGGGACGCCATCACCGCGGTGGCCCCGGCGGACGTTACGTACTACGTCAACGACAGCCAGGTGGAGATCACCGACAAGAACGCCGTCCACCTGCTGACCGACGAAGTGCTGGACGACCAGGTGCTCATTGATCACATCAGCAATGAAATCATCGGGTCTGATACCGGCATCCCCAACGGCGACTATCTCTACGAGTTCCAATACCTGGATCTGGTGGACAGCAGCAACGGCAACGCCTATGTGACCCTGGGCGACGGCCAGACGATAGATCTCTACTGGCCGGTGCCCGACGACGCCGACACCTCTGCGCCCTTCTATATCGTCCACTTTGACGCGCTCGACCGCGACTACGAGGGCGCGGCGGACGAACAACTGAAGGAGAATCCTGCGGAGAAGCTGGACGGCACACTGGTAACCCTGAACGGCAAACAGTATATCAAGTTTGCCACCGGCAGCTTCTCCCCCTTCGCGCTGGTCTATCAGAAGGAGTCCGGCGGCGGGGACCACGGCGGCGGTGGTGGCACCACCTACTACACCCTGCGCTATGAGAGCAATGGCGGCACCAAATACAAGGACGAGCGGTACCGACGCAATACTCTGGTGGAGCTGGACAAGGAGCCCGTCCGGGAGGGCTACACCTTCACCGGCTGGTACGCCGACAAGGCCCTGACCGAGCCCATCGACGACATCCGCATGACCTCCAACAAGACCGTGTACGCCGGCTGGGAAAGGACCGGCGTGCCCGAGCGGCTCAACGGCGACGACCACTTCGCCTACATCATCGGCCGGGACGACGGCCTCGTCCACCCCGAAGCCACCATCACACGGGCCGAGGTGGCCACCATCTTCTTCCGCCTGCTCACCGACGAGGCCCGGGCGGAATACCTGACCGAGACCAGCCCCTTCGCCGACGTGGCCTCCGACGCGTGGTACGCCACCGCCGTGGCCACCATGGAGGCCATGGGCATCGTGGAGGGCCGCGCCCCCGCGGTCTTTGACCCCGACGCACCCATCACCCGGGGCGAGTTCGCGGCCATCGCGGCCCGCTTTGACAGTGCGCCCTACGACGGCGCGGACCGCTTCACCGACATCGGCGGCCACTGGGCGGCGGAGTACATCAACCAGGCGGCGGTGAAGGGCTGGGTGGAAGGCCAGCCGGACGGCAGCTTCGCCCCTGACCGGAGCATCAGCCGGGCCGAGGCGATGACACTGGTGAACCGGGTGCTGGGCCGCCTGCCCGAGACCGCGGACGATCTGCTGGACGGCATGATCACCTGGCCCGACAACCCGCCGGATGCCTGGTACTATCTGGCGGTCCAGGAGGCCACCAACAGCCACGACTACGAGCGCAAGGCCGACACTGTCCACGAAACCTGGACCGGCCTCCAGCCTGTGGAGGACTGGACACGCTACGAGCAGTAAGCCTGTTTTTCCGCAAAAAAACGCCTGTACCGACATGGTACAGGCGTTTTTTTGCGCTGTCTTACTGCTTGGAGAAGTGCTCCTTGCCGACGCCGCAGAGAGGACATACCCAGCTCTCAGGCACGCTCTCCCAGGCGGTGCCGGGGGCCACGCCGTTGTCGGGATCGCCCTCAGCGGGGTCGTACACGTAGCCGCAGATATCGCAGACATACTTATCCATGGTTATAGTCTCCTTTTTGATCAAATCGCAATTCATAGTATCACCCGGTGGCCGGGAATCCATGCCTTGCCGAACCCCCGCCTTTGTGGTATGATACATTTACTATTTATAACACATTGGGGGACACTGTGAAAATAGGCAAAATCACCATAAATTCAAAGCTGGCTTTGGCGCCCATGGCCGGAGTGACCGACCTGGGCTTCCGGACGGTGTGCCGGGAGCTGGGGGCGGGGTACACCGTGACGGAGATGGTCAGCGCCAAGGCCCTGTGCTATCAGGACAAAAAATCCCTTCCCCTGCTGGAGCTGGGCGAGGGGGAGCACCCGGCGGCGGTGCAGCTCTTCGGCAGCGACCCTTACTGCATGGAGCAGGCGGCGGGCATCGCCGCGGAGAAGTCGGGGGCGGACATTCTGGATATCAATATGGGCTGTCCGGTGCCCAAGGTGGCCAACTCCGGGGATGGCTCCGGCCTGATGAGGAACCCCGAGCTGGCGGTGAAGGTGGCCGAGGCGGTCATCCGGGGGGCGGGCGGACGGCCCGTCACCGTCAAATTCCGGCTGGGCTGGGACAAGGGCTCCATCAACTGCGTGGAGTTCGCCCAGGCCATGGAGGTCGCCGGTGTGGCCGCCGTGGCGGTCCACGGCCGCACCAAGGTGCAGATGTACTCCGGCCGGGCCAACTGGGACTATATCCGGGCGGTAAAGGAGGCCGTGTCCATCCCCGTCATCGCCAACGGCGATGTCTTTGAGCCGGAGGACGCGGTTCACATTCTCAAATACACCGGGGCCGACATGGCCATGCTCGGCCGGGGCTGCTTCGGCAATCCCTGGCTCTTTGCGCGTGCCCAGGCCGCCCTGGAGGGGCGGCCTGTCCCGCCCCTGCCGCCGCTGGCCCGGCGGTGCGAGACGGCGGTGCGGCAGTTCCGCCTCTCCGCCGCTCAGAAGGGAGAGCACATCGCCTGCCTGGAGGCCCGGAAGCACTACGCCTGGTACCTCAAGGGGGTTCCCTACGCGGGGTATTATAAGGAACAGATCAGCAAAATCTCCACTCTGGAAGACATTGACCGCATCACCGCGGGCATACAGCGGGATTTGAGGGACTGACCGCCGGCACAGGGCGGCGGCAAGGAGGTGAGAAAGGCATGACCGAGGAACAGGCGCTGGTACAGCGGGCACGGAAGGGGGACGAGGGGGCCTTCGCCGCCCTGGTGGAACAGAATCAGGGGCGCATCTACCATCTGGCCCTGCGTATGACGGGCAATCCCGACGACGCGGCGGAGCTGTGCCAGGAGGCCTTTCTCAACGCCTGGAAGGGCCTGGGGAAATTCCAGGGGGAGAGCTCCTTCTCCACCTGGCTCTACCGGCTGACCAGCAACGTGTGCATCGACTTTCTGCGGCGGGAGAAGCGGCGCAGCACCCTGTCCATGACGGTCTCCCTGGACGACGAGGAGGGTGCCCGGCAGGCCGAGCTGCCCGACGAGCGGTACAGTCCCCACCGCCAGGCGGAGCAGCAGGAGCTGCGGGACACCCTGCGGTCGGGCCTGCGGGCCCTGTCGGAGGAGCACCGGCAGGTGCTGATTCTCCGGGAGCTGGAGGGCCTCTCCTATGGGGAGATTGCCGCCCTGCTGGGGGTGGAGGAGGGCACCGTCAAGTCCCGCATCGCCCGGGCCCGGCTGGCCCTGCGCAAATATTTGCTGGAACAGGGGAACTTTTTCGGCTCCCCCTCGTCCAAAGCATAAACCAGATCCACGGGACGGCAAGGAGGCGGCGGCATGCTGACCTGTGAACAGGCGCCGGAGCTCATCAGCGCACAGCTCGACGGGGCGCTGACGGCGGAGGAGGCCGGGGCGCTGGACGAGCACCTGGCCCAGTGCCCGGCGTGCCGGGCGCTTCGGGCCGATCTCTCCACCCTGCACCAGCTTCTGCCCACTCTGGCGGAGGAGCCCCCCGCCGGGCTGAAGGACAACATTATGAAAGCGGTCCACGCCTCCAAATGCACCCCCTTCCACACCAGAAAGCGCCAGTGGCGCTGGCGCTCCTGGGCCTCTCTGGCCGCGGTGCTGGTGCTTGTACTGGTGGGCGGGCAGGCTGTGCACCTCTGGAGCCCTCCGGACAACTCCGGGAGCGTACCCAGAGCCAATCTTGCCGGGTTGACCGGAGCGGCCTCCGGCGGGAGCGCCGGACAAACCGCCCCGGCTCAGGAGGACCGCGCGGGCCCCGCCGGGGAGCCCGCCGAGGCCGCCAGCGGCAGCGCCGACGGCGCCAACCGGAAGGACAGCTCCGCCGGTGAGAGGCCCCAGAACCGGGACGTGACGCCACCCGCCGATGGACCGGAGGGCGGCCAGATACCGGCATCTGCTCAGGAGCCGTCTGTCTCCGCGCCGCCTGTCTCCGAGCTCCAGCCTACCCCGTCCGCGGGGCCCTCCGTCATGTCCCTGATGCCCGAGGACGCCCCGCAGGACACCCAGCCCCCCTCCTCCGCCCTGACGGAGGAGGGCGCACGCCAGGCGCTGCTGGAGTGGCTGGGCCAGCCCGACGCGCCTCTGACCTCCCTTGGCCGGTCGGAGGATGGGACGGCCTACCGCTTCCAGACGGAGGACGGGGCTCTTTACTCCGTCCCTCTGGACGGGAGTCCCATCGCTGCGGAACCCTCCTGACCTGCACACGCGGCCGGTGTTACCGGCCGCGTGTTTTTATTCGGCTGCGGCACATTGAGTCTGTCTCCCCGCTCGGCTCCGGCCCCAAGCTTGTCCCCCGGCGGACATTCCCTTCCCCTCTCCCGCGTGCAAATTTCCCCCCTGCGGACTGCCGCGGGGTATTTTGCGCGATTTTTCTAAAATTTCAGTTGTATCTCCGGTTGATTTAATGTATAATGAACAACAGGCAGTCCTCCGTCCCCCTCGGGAGCCCTGCCCAGACGATTCCAAATGTAAGGAGAGGAAACAAGTATGAGCTATTCCGTACAAAACATCCGCAACGTCTGTCTGCTGGGCCACGGTGGAAATGGTAAGACCTCCCTGGCCGAGAGCATGCTGTATTTGACCGGTGGCACCGTGCGGCTGGGCAATCCCGCCGACGGGAATACCGTTTGCGATTACGACCCCGAGGAAACCCGCCGTCAGATTTCCATCTCCACCGCGGTGGCTCCCGTGGAGTACAACGGCTGTAAGATCAACGTGCTGGACACGCCGGGCTACTTTGACTTTTCCGGCGAGGTGATCGAGGCCCTCCAGGTGGCCGACGCGGCCATCATCGGCTGCTCCGCCAAGGCGGGCATGAGCGTGGGCGCGGAGAAGGCGTGGAAGCTGTGCGAGCAGCGCAGGCTGCCCCGGCTGCTCTACATCTCCAAGACCGACGAGGAGAACTCCGACTACAACGCCGCCTTCGACACCCTGCGGGAGCGCTTCGGCAAGAATATCGCCCCCGTGGCCGCCCCCATCTGGGACGCGGACAAGAAGGTCATTGGCTTTATCGACGTGCTCCACAAGCGCGCCTTTGAGGCCGGCCCCAAGGGCGAGCGCATCGAGATCGACGTCCCTGACGACAAGAAGCCCGTGCTGGACGAGCTGTACGATGCCCTCAAGGAGTCGGTGGCTGAGACCAGCGAGGAGCTGATGGACAAGTACTTTTCCGGTGAGGACTTCACCTACGCCGAGATGATCCAGGGTCTGCGCCAGGGCGTGAAAGACCTGTCCCTCTTCCCCGTTGTGTGCGGCTCCGCCGTCTCCGGCCTGGGCACCCGCATGCTGCTGGACATCATCGTGGAGCTGCTGCCCTCCCCCCTGGAGGGCCGCCCCCTCATGGGCGAGAACGCCGACGGCGAGGTGGACGAGTTCGTGCCCTTCCCCGGCGCCCTGCCCGCCGCCCTGGTGTGGAAGACCGTCTCCGACCAGTACGGCAAGTACTCCTTCGTGAAGGTCATCTCCGGCAACCTCAAGCCCGACATGCAGCTGGTCAATTCCCGCACCGGCGCCACGGAGAAGCTGGGCCGCCTGTACGTGATGAAGGGCAAGAAGGCCGAGGAGGTCAAGGAGCTGGAGTGCGGCGACATCGGCGCCATCGGCAAGATGGAGAAGGTCAAGACCGGCGACACCCTCTCCGATCCCCGCAAGGTGGTCAAGCTGGAACCCATCCCCTTCCCCGAGCCCTGCTACTCCGTGGCTATCACCCCCAAGACCAAGGGCCAGGAGGACAAGATCGCCGCCGGCCTCATCCGCCTGAACGAGGAGGATCTGACCTTCAACTGGGTCAACAACGCCGAAACCCGCCAGATGGTGGTCTCCGGCACCGGCGACATGCAGATGGACGTGATTCTCTCCCGGCTGAAGAGCCGCTTCGGCGTGGACGCCGAGCTCTCCGAGCCCCGGGTGCCCTACCGCGAGAAGATCCGCAAGAAGGTGGAGGTGCAGGGCCGCCACAAGAAGCAGACCGGCGGCCACGGCCAGTTCGGCGACGTGTGGATGCGCTTTGAGCCGGGCGACACCGAGGAGCTCCAGTTTTGCGAGGAGGTCGTGGGCGGCGCGGTGCCCAAGAACTACTTCCCCGCCGTGGAGAAGGGCATGCGGGAGGCCGTGGTTCACGGCGTGCTGGCCGGCTACCCGGTGGTGTACCTGAAAGCCACCCTGTACGACGGCTCCTATCACCCGGTGGACTCCTCCGAAATGGCTTTCAAGACCGCCGTGCAGATCGCCTACAAGACCGGTATGCCCCAGGCCAGCCCTGTGCTGCTGGAACCCATCGGCGAGCTGAAGGTCACCATCCCCGACAGCTACATGGGCGACGTCATCGGCGATCTGAACAAGCGCCGGGGCCGCGTCATGGGCATGAACCCCGACGGCGAGGGCAACCAGATCGTGGAGGCCGAAGTGCCCATGGCCGAGATGGGCCGCTATGCCATCGACCTGCGCTCCATGACCCAGGGCCGCGGTTCCTTCACCTTCCGCTTCGTCCGCTACGAGGACGCCCCTCCCGCCGTCCAGGAGAAGGCCATCGAGGCCGCCAAGGCGATGCAGGACGAGGCCGACTAACCCAATATGTAAAAAGGGCCGGGCTGATTTCAGCCCGGCCCTCTCTTTAAAGCAGCGTATCCCCCGCCGCTTTGCCCATCCGGCCACCCGATGATACCGGGCAGATCACAGTCCGCTTGGGGTACGCCCCTTGTGTCCTGGCGAATACAGGCCGAATTTATTCCATGCATACCATTCCGCTAGCTCCTGCTCTGACCGAAATTTCAGCAGCCGCAGTATCTCTTTTGCCAGCTCCAGCGCTCCGAATCCGTTGGCGGTAAGAATGCCGTTGTCACAAACCGCCTCCGCCTCAACGAAATATGCCTCCCCTTTATAGTGCGGAGCCTGGGATTTGAGGAAGGGCAGGGTATTCCCAGTATGTCTGCGCTGGTCTAAAAAACCGTTTTCCGCCAGGAAGTTTACCGCGTTGCAAATTGCAGCCACCGGGATATGGCATCTGACCAGTTCCCGTACAACCGGCAAGACAGCGTCATTTTTCCGCTCCAGCCACGCTGTCCCGCCGGTCAGCAGCAGCAGGCCGGCATCCCGCGGATAGTCAGCGACAGTAAAATCGGGCGTGACACGGAAGCCCCTCATAGACACCTTGGGCGCCCGGTCAAGCCCAATGGTTTTCACCGCATATCCAGTTCCAGGTGCATTTAACTGCGCACATACAGAGGCCGGTTCCCAGTACGCATAGCCATCAAAAATAAGTACCAGGATTTGTTGCATCCCTTCATACCACCTTTCTGTAGACAGCTTAACACAAAAAAGGTGACAGCTTAGCTGTCACCTTTTGTAAAAGTCGTTTATCTTTTTCAGCTCATCTCTGAGCTCCTCACGGAGCTCAGGTGGCGCGACCACCCTGACCTTGCCCAGCAGCCCCATGACAAGCTCCCGTGCAAAGGAAAGTTCGGGGGCATAAAAACAGATCCGGCCGGTGTCACTCCCCCCACCAGGCGCATCCAACAGGCAGGCATCTATTTTCTCTGTCAGGGTAAATGCGTCCCGGCGCTCATATTCCAGGACAATCTGGTAATATCCGTCCTTTTTCACGGCAGACAGTCCACCCCCTCCAAACCGCTGTTCAAATGTTGTTTCGTCCATTTGGCGCGTGGAAAAGCGCTCCCCATAGGGGACGCAGGAGACGATACGCCTGAGCTTAAACAGGCGGAACGCGCTTCGCTCCCGACAGAACGCATACAAATACCAGTCAGACTGTTTGAACACCAGCTTATGGGGTTCTACCAACCGGGTCCGGCGCCCTGTTTTTGACACATAATCCATTTTGCACACCATGCGGCTACAAATTGCGCGGTGCAGCTCAGAGAGCTTTTTCCAGGTAATGCTGTCCGTAAACCACACCAAATAAAGCACTTTTAGCAAAAAGAATTTTATTATGTAGTTTGTTTGCCGGGAAAGAAACTGGATAAAAGAGAAAATGTCGATTGTCTTGAAGATGGGGCGTATTTTCAACCAGCCTGCCCGGATTTCTCCACAAGGGAGAGATAAGTAGCAGACCGGGAGCGCCGATCTTCCTCACTCTCCGGCTCCAGATAAAGGGTCTGAAATTCCTCAAAGGAAACATTAAATTCAATGTCCACCTCATAGCCGCGCTTGACCCGGACCGCTTTCACAAACTGCGCCGCAATCATTTTCTTTGCCTCGAAGGAGCAATTATCATACAACCCCGCCCAATCCATTAACTGGGCGTACTCCTGCCGCACCTGTTCAGCGCCGGAAAGGACCTCGCGCAGTTCGGCTTCCGCTGTCCGTATTTGACCTTCCAATTCTGCCATTTGTACGGTAGTCTCCTCGATCAGATTGTTTAGAAGGTCTACATTCAAGCGGCTGGTCCCCCGGACCACCTTCAGCGTTTCTTCTTTCAAGTCCTGGTAGTCCCGCTGTTTCTGCTGGTATTGCTCCCTCAAAAGTTTTGCCTTGGCCTTCACCTGCTCCGCCTCCCGGTCCCGCTGTTTTTCAATCAGCGCCTGGGGCGGGGCTTTTTGAATCCGTTGAAGCTGGATGTGGATGATTTGATCCACCAGATTATCCAGTTTGGAGACGCCGTAGGTGGTCTGCCCGTCGCATTTCTCCGCGGCCATAGCTTTGTTATAACACTTGTAGCAGGAATAGGTTTTTTTCACTACCGTTCCGTCCTTCTTCTTATAGTTCCGTCCGGCGGTAGCCAGTGAGAGCCGTGCGCCACAATGCCCACAGTAGACATTCCCCACCAGAAGGGACTGCCCTCTGGTCGTAAGAGGGACCTCGCTTTGAGGGACTACCCGCTCACGCACAATCTCCTGAGCCCTGGCGAACACTTCCTCGTCAATGATTTTGAGTTCGGGCAGTACGCTCGACTGGCTTTCTCCCTTTTGGATGATTCCAATACAGATAGGGTTTTTAATGACCCGGTTGATGATACCCATTGTGATTGTCTTGCCGTCTTTCGTGCGGAGGCCCTGATCCATTAAATAGCGGTGCAGTCTCAGCGCCCCGTACCCTTCATAGACGTATTTTTGGAAGATGATTTTCATGACCTCCGCCTCTCCGGGCTCAATGGCAAGATCGCGGACCTCGTGATTTTTCTTGTTGATTCGGCCCCGCTTCACCGCCTGATAGCCAAACGGTACGCGCCCGCCGGTATAATACCCCTCCTGGGTCAACTGTTCCAGCCGGGTTTTTACCCGCAGGGAGGTCTTGATGCTCTCCCCGGAGGCTTGCCAGTAACGGATATAGTTCAGGAGTTTATCCACATGGGTGTCAAAACGCTGCTGACCTTCCATGGCGCTCCAGACTTCAATGCCCTGCTTGACAAACCACTCCACGACAAAAGGCGTTTCATCGTCCCGGCGGCCCAGGCGGTCAAACATGAAAACCAGCAGAATATCAAACTCGCCTTTCAAGGCCATTTTTTGAATTTCCTGTATTGCGTCTCTGTCCTTGGCGGAGACTTTGAAGCCGGAAACTCCTTTTTCGGAAAATTCTTTCACGATCTCCCAGCCGGATTGCCCACGGCAAAACTCCCGGCAATACTGCTTCTGCATGGGAATGTCGTCCTTTTCCACCTGGCCTACCGTGGATACACGGTAAAGGCACACCACACGCTTTTTGACAGCCTGTCCGATCAACTCAGAAATCTGCTTTATGCCTTGCATGATTTTTTCAGCCATATATACCTCTCGCTTTCTGAGAATGGTGTATATATGGCGGCCGGAATATTTTGTTTTCAAGGTGCCATTTACACCATTATTATCTCATATTTAAGCAAAATATGCAAAAAATCAGATTTTTCGAGTAGTTCCGCTGACTAAAAGAGTTTCTTTAATCACCTTGACAGCAGACGGGTTTTTCTGTCTGCTGTACCGCACCGTAACTTTGCAACCGTCGATAAAAAGTACCTCTACCTCCGTCCAGGGCTGCGCTTCTTTGGGAAGCTGAATTTTCTTTTCCATAGTGCAATCCTCCATAGTTTCGCATAATATGACAAAAACCGCCCCCTCATGCAGGTGCGGCTCTTGGTATCGTGATAATGAGTTGGAACGGGTTTCAGGAACACACTGGACGGCGCTGGCACGCCTTACACGGGAATTTCACCCCCTGCGGGTCTCGCAGGTTGCCCTCTTTGCCTGCGACGGCTCACGGCCTTTTTGGACCGCTTCAACGCTCGGACTGAGACTGGACAATCGTATCTCCCCGATATGCGGATCATCGCCCCCAGGCCCGCCACGGCCTGTTTGTGCGCGGATGGCTGCTCTCCCTATACCTCCCTTCTCAAAGTGGGGTCATGGCCTGCTCATTCCCGCACGGCTTTCCTCTCGGACGCATATCGGACGTACCCAGTGGACCTATTCAATTATCGAACTGTCGCCAGCCCGCACAGGCCCGCCGGAAAGGCGGCGGGCCTGTGCCGATTGGCGTCGGTGTCGAAAGTCCCCTCATTTTGATGTGCATTTTAGGAAGATCATCATTTTCCAACAAGCTGCTTTCTTTGCTCATTGTGCTTGTTTTTTGATAAAAAGTGGAGCGAATTCTGTCAAAATACAGTCCATTCCTGTCGATAATGGCCGACTGCAATCAGCATAGCCCGCATTGGGTCAACTTCCATCGACATAGAAAGAGGGGAGGCCAATGCCTCCCCTCTTTTCAGCCACCCATTTCTCGCAAATAGCTGGCAAGCATGTCGAGAAATTCGCTGTTTGTAGGCGGGGTTCTCAAGTCCGTTCCCGCAATGTGCGCTAAAAAGCTGTGATCTGTCCGGCTCCAACAGAAATGGATCAGAGTTCTGAGATTGCGCTCAACCGATGCCGCCGAAACTCCGAACTTCTTTCCGGTTTCTCTATAGAGCCGCTTTGTAATCAACTGGAGCTGTTCGGGATTCTCCTGGATGCGCTCAATCATGTAGACGGTGCAGCGGAAGCCGGCCAGCTTCCCGGTGGCCCCCAGGCTGCGCAGCAGGCGCTCCGCAGTCAAAGGCATTTTGAAGGTGTCGGCCTCCCGGTCGGGCACAAAGTAGAAGATTGGCATTTGATACCGTCCTTTCTAGGTGAAAGCGAGGGCATCTAAACAGATAGATTCCATAGCTTATAACCAATCCTCCACAATATCAGCCAGACTTGTTGGCGTAACAGTCCCTTTGGAAAGCAGGTCGATCAGGTGAAGGATTTTCCGACCGCTCGTTGTGAGACCGGGAGCGATAGCGGCTACTCCACTCCGCCTCTCAACAATTTTAACACCGTAGATCTCCAGTTCTTCCGCAAGTGGACTTACCAGCAGATAATACTCCAAGATCAGCGGCCCCGCCGTCTTTGCACAAAGATAGCACTTTGCGACTAGTTTTTCTCGCACAAAAGCACCCCCTACTTGATTTGTCTCTATTATACCGGGAAAAGGTGCATCAGTGTGGGGATACTCAAGTACAATCACCGACGTGGAATGGTCGTCCGTGGACGAGCGGTGTCGAAACTCTGGAACCCATGAATTTCTGGATTCCCCCACCTTTGTTGCAATCCACGTTTAATTTTGTATAGAAAAAGTCCCCTCAAATTGAGGGGACTTTTTTAACGCTAAAAATAAGAGCGCCGGGATGTTGTCTACCACCCCGATACGCAAAATATTATGGCTGAAGTTAGTGGACTTGGATTGTCGATGTAGTAATCGTGCGACTATCATAGTCAGAACCGACTTCTGCAAAGACGGTCACTTCGGCATAGTAAGCCTCACCAGAAGGGAGACTGCATTTGTAGTCCCCGGCACAAAAAATGCTGTCATTACGGACTAAGCCATTTCTGGTGCTACCAGTAACAGATTTAACATGCTTACCATCTTCCGTGTAAAATTCAATAGACTCTACACCAACAGAATCGGCTGGCTTACTTGCTTTTACATCATAGCCAATGATAACCTCGCCGCTCCCATCTCCAGCAGAAATCACCGCAGAATATCTGGAAAGAGTGAGACTTGCTCGGGGTTGCTGCATATCAGCAGCAGAAGCAACGCCAACGCAAGAGATAATCATGCTCAGCAGTACAAAAGATAAAAAGATCCGTTTCAATTTATCTCCCTCCAACAGAATCAATCAATTTCTTTAGAATATCTTCAGTTGTATCTCCAGAGAACTGTGCCATTATGAGCCCATCTGACCAAGTAGCCGTAATAGTGTCGATGTTTGACAGAATATAGAAGGTTTGTTCTCCATTAGAATACTGTTCTACTCCCTTGACATCTTTTTCAAACAGTGTCTCTTCTAAATTTCCCCTCGAATGATATCTAATAAAATCCAGGCTAATAAATTCGCCATCCCTGCCGCTCAAAATAAAATAAACGGCGTTTCCCACTGATGAATTGACGGTTTCTGGCTCCGACGCTGTAAACCCGTCTGGACACCATGTAGGAGCCAGATTTTCATCAATCCCAATAGAAGCGAGTGCCTCTCGCAGAGTGGCATATTTCGATATATCTTCACCTGCGTTGGCACCCGTGGACGTGCTATTCTCATTTCCTGACGGCATAAAGTGGAACACGTTATCTGTCCAGCGTCCAATCGTACCAAACACATCAATTCCCGCCGCTTGGGCCGCGACCATCCCGCCAAATACAGCGGCCACAGCGATCACCGCAACAAGACCCTGTTTGAGCCACCGGTGCAAGCGGGGCCTGCGAGGGTGAGAAAACTCGGCTGGATTCTCGGAGCTGGCGTCAGGCTCGGTTTCACAGGGATACAGAGAGGCGTCAACCCCCTCCGGTATATTGTAATACTCCTGGAACTCAGCCCAAGCCTTGTCCACATCGGGGATACGGCCCGTGGGGTGCTCATCCTCTCTCTGTTCAATCACCTCCAGGATATGAAAAACCACGTCCTCATTCCCTGGCTCTGCCATCTCCATATCCATGCGCAGCAATTCCTCTAGCTGCTCGGTATTAAGCCGGTTCAGATAGGCGTATTTTTCATCGTTCTTAGCCATGTCGTGAACCTCCTTCACATATATATGACCGTTTAAAGCGAATCCTGACAAACTTTTTCACTTCTTTTTCCTTCTCTTTTTTCGCTCAGGAAATACTGTATATAGCTTTTCTCTGATTCGCTCCAGGCGTTTCTGACTGGCGTACACAGATATGCCAAACTCCTGTGCCACCTCCAGGTGGCTGGCACGGTCAAACACCAGTCGTTTCAGAAGTTGATATTCCTCCGGCGTAAGTACCCTTTCGACCTTCTCTATTACCGACTCCTCCTGCGGCTCAGGCTGCGCGGCCACAAGTTCCTCCGGGAGGTTACTCTCATCCGGGAAATCGGCATCCAGGGAGAGCAGACGGAGGAGATCTCTCCTTCTAGTTCGTTCGTTTTCTTTGAGCTTATTTTTTAGGGTGTTCATCAGCCAGCCGCCGGGGTTTTCATGCTTTGCAAACACATCAATACGGCGTAGTGCTTCATGGAAGGTATCCTGAACTACGTCCTTTGCCTGCTCTGGATCTCTGAGCACAGCATTGGCGTATATAAATAATTTTTTGAAGTGCAAGCGGTATAGACGCTCGACCAGCTCATTTTTATCAGGCATCATAGCAGCAATCACTTCCCATCGTCTTTAGTATATCATATTACGATCCCGATGGGAATTTTTCCTTCGGCTCAAACTCCTCAATGCAGACCCGGATCATTCTCTCGATTCCCTCCAAATACTCATCGGACTGGCCCGCCAGAAGCTGGTTGATGTTTGCCAACTGTGCCGCGGAGCTTTCCGTGCTCAATAGGGCATCAACACTTACATTGAGGACCTTTGCTGTGGCATAGAGCGTTTCTACCTTCATTTTCTTCTGACCCCGCTCCACTCTTGAGACAAAGGCGGTGCTGATCCCGATTTTTTCGGCCAGCGTTGCCTGTGTCAGCCCGGCCGCTTCGCGGTACCTTGCAATATTTTTGCCGATGATTTCTTCCAGTATTTTGTGGGCCATACTACCATCCTCCTGTTTGGTAAAATTATATTGCCCAAAACGCGGTTGGTCGAAGCACCAATAGTTCTATTTCTTTTAACTAATCATTAAGTTTATAGAAGGATTATGTCAGGACTATACATTTGTTGTCATATATAAATAGAGAAGTCAAAAAGCAAGAAAGACCAGTTATAAAAGTCAAGCGTGTAAGGCAGAAAATATTTATAGAAGGAAGGATGATTTCTATGCAGCACAAAATGTAATTTCTCTTATCTTAACGTTCCTTGAGGCTTGCAATCCCTATCTTGGCACACAGCTAAAACTCAACAAACGAGGAGGAACAAAAATGAAAAAGTTTATTAGCCTGCTCCTTGTCCTTACTCTATTTGCAAATTTGACCTTTGCAATGGCTATTGATTCCGAAAACACGCATCAGACTTGTAGTACCAACGCAGATGAAATAGATCTAAATGATTATATTCAATATACTATCGACTTTCCTGTTAAAAGCGATACTCTTTCCGCCGGTTCCGTAACATCTGATAATTCTAATGTAATGGCGCAACATAAAAATAATGTATATAATGCAATGGAGTATGTGAAATCGCTCCATCTCGTTGAACAAGGTTATGCAAGCATAGAGAAGAGTTGCTTGGAGAATCTAGAAACTTATCTGTCGGACGACTTTTCTACAGATTCCATTTTAACTTCGTACACAGTTTTAGTTCCTAAATCTGGCTCAGGAATGTCCTACTATGGTACATGGGCCGGAAGAGATTTTTATAATAGAACTTATTCTATGGCACGCTTCCGTGAATCGTCAATGGAGTGGGAATCGACTCCAAACATAATTTTTAACTGGGTAGCCGGAGCAGTAAACCTACTCTTTTGTTGGGCACCTAAATCTCTCTCGATCCCCTTTACTCTTGTTTCCACCGCGTTAGGTTGTACTCCATCTGGCGGAGAAATTGCTACTGATGATGCATGGGAAATTTACTATTCAGTCTCCTTGGTAAACAGAGATATTTTGACTGAAAACAGTTTAGGTCACTGGGGCACAGACACAAGTGAGTATGTGACAGTTTATCGTGATAATTATGGAACTGCGCAACCTATTATAGTTAGAAAGTCGGCTGAGGCTAGTCCTGATGGTCTATACGTCCACGAGACACATCCTACCCCACTTTCACTTGAGGCAGAGCACTATACTGATACTACATTCATTTTAAGAAATGCATATACTCGCTATATGGATAGAACCATGAAAGGGCAACCCATAGTCTATGATGTGAGATCCGAACTTTATTACATTGAATTTAAGTAAGGTGAAGAATCGTCTTAGAGTCCTAGCCTTAATGGCTATCCTTTCCATAGTCATAGTATTCTCTATAAAATCGTTCCATTCTCCAATACTACTTAATAATCTTTTGGAATTACCGTCTGACAGCGATATTGTTTTGATGTTTTTTTCCTCGGCTTATAAAATGGACACTACTTCAAATTATCACCCCTATACAACTTCAGATGATAGTGTAGAATTTGAACTTAAATCGTTAATATCTGATACTACAGTAAAGTCTCTAGGCCCTATTGACTTTTTCCCCGTTGATGATAATTATGAAATTGCTTTTTATATCACCTCAACAAATTTTACGGGGAGAAAGCATTTTAGCTTCTATATTGATTCTTATTATATCTATTTAGACGGGCAACTCTATACATATGATAACAAACAACTGTATAAGTTTGCGAAAGAAAAAGCAATACAGACGTGGGAACCAGCTAAAACTTTGGAGGTGTTCACATGAAACATATGTTTTGCATACTTCCTAATTTATCAAAATTCTTTTGCTTAATCTGTATGTCTGTTATACTACTTGTTGCCCTTGTTCCCTCTGCGGGAGCAATATCAAATACGCAAGAAGATCTCACCACGGAAAAATCTCCAGACCATATGTCTTTCAAAAGCCCCCCAGAGAAAGAGTCATCGGCCGAATTCGTTTGTGATTTTGAAAACGTAAACGGTTATAAAATTGCCACAATAAACGTTTATGTCGAAGGAGTATTTTCACAAATTGATAACTGGTCGACAATAACGGATATAGATTTCGATACTAGCATTCAAAATGGGGAACTATATACTCTTGAGACTAGAAAGAATGGTGATTCAGCACATATCCTAGTTTTTTGGAGTAAGCCAAATGCAGATGGAACCAGACCTCTGTACGCAGACTATGTTTTCCGTATCAGACCTAATGGACTTATTTCTTACTTCGGCGTGACATATTACAGGGATTAGAATTTTATTTCTCAAGAAAAATCTAATACATTTCTCTTTTTCCAGCAAAAGGGGCAAGGCTCCCCATGCAGATTACAGAAAATTACCGCATCATAGATGGGAGCCAGCGGGTAGGAATACGGCGGCCCGAGGAAGGTGTTTTCACAGGTCATCCAGGCCAAGGTGGTGCTGGGTGTACCGGCATCATAACTCAAGAATTCAAAGCATTTCCATATCAGTATTTCATGTTATCTCCGCATAAAATGCTAACAGCTTACACAGAAAAACACAAAAAACGTCGAAACTCCCCTCAATTTGAGGGGAGTTTCGAGCATTTACTGAAAAATATCCGGTCGTCCAAGAGCGGTAAAGCCGCTGGCGGCGAACTCCGTCACCACCACATTGTTTGGTCAGGTAGAATAAGTTTCGCAAAAAGACAAAGAGACATGGTTTGCAGATGTCTGGTAGAATGAAGTTGCGACACCACCATTCGAAAGGAGACAGCAAACCATGTCCGAAAAGATTGTACAGCTAA
>ENA-OQNI01000821-OQNI01000821.1-human-gut-metagenome-genome-assembly--contig:-NODE-821-length-27478-cov-8.046507_pt1 | contig 27478 bp, 23 predicted proteins | sample MGYA00242627_ERZ504876 | MGnify/ENA primary metagenome ERZ504876 (study PRJEB26092, sample SAMD00036386) | human gut metagenome | host: Homo sapiens | study: EMG produced TPA metagenomics assembly of... | reverse complement strand
ATTAATCTGCATTGATGGAGCGCCGTGTGCGATGAAAGTCGCATGCACGGTGCGAAGCGGGGGAAAATCCGCTCTGACTGCTGTTCTCCTATGAGAATAGTAAAAGCGGCGGATTACCTATCGCTATTCAGCTTCCCGCGCAGGTGACGCTGAGCAAAATCGTCACGGGCAGCTACAATCAGCCGCTTTCCTACAAGGTGGTCTATAAGACCAACCTCTCCGGGGACTACCGCACTTTGGCGGACAACCTGAGTACAAGCAAGGTTTACGTATTGGATGCCCGCCCCGCTGTCCTCGGCCTTGCCGCCAATGAGCGTGTTACCGAAGTCATGTTCGTGTTCGGAAATGTAAAGGCGGGCTTTGCACAGGTAGAAACGCCGTATATCTACGCCGCCGCCCGCAGCGGTCTTGCCAACAACTCCGGCATTGTGAATGTGGCGGATGTGGGCGGCCTTTACAATGGGCAGTGGATTCAGGCGGTGTCCCGCTGGCTCACTACCGTCTACACCAAAACAACGGTGAAGCTGCCCAAGACGGGGTACTAAGCCTTGCGGCAGAATGACTTTCGCAGCGCCGCCCCTGTGTGGGCGGCGCTTTCCCCGTTGATTCTCTGGCTGGCGGCAATCGCCGCCTATGCCTACGAGGACGGTATGAACCTCTTTCAATGGATGGGGCGTTTCAGTCAAGTGCTGGAACGCCCCTTTGCCATCGGCTGGACGCCCTACACGCTTAAATATATGTTGGTGGGCCTGCTGCTCTACGGCTGCGGCGTCGCACTTTACTACTCCAGCCGGGAGAACCGGCGACCGGGCGAGGAGTACGGCAGCGCCAAATGGGGCAGTCCCAAGGAACTGAACCGGAAGTATATGGATCACCAGCATAAGGACGCCAACATTATTTTGACCCAGCGCGTCCGGCTGGGTATGGACGGCTACATCACCCAGCGCAACATGAATGTTCTGGTAGTGGGCGGCTCCGGCTCCGGCAAGACCCGCTTTTTCTGCAAACCCAATATTTATAGCGCAAATTGCTCCTATCTTATCACAGATCCCAAGGGCGAGCTGCTGCGCGCGGCAGGCACTTTGTTGGCAGCGCAGGGCTACGAAGTCCGGGTGTTCAACCTGATCGACCCAAGCCAGTCTGACGGATACAACCCCTTTTCGTACATTCACAGTGAAAAAGATGTGCTGACCCTCATTGATAACCTCATCAAAAATACCACGCCCCGCAACGCTTCCAGCAACGACCCCTTCTGGGAGAAGGCGGAGATCGCGCTGGATTCAGCCCTTATGCTCTACCTTGTCAGCGAAGCGCCCCCGGAGGAACAGAATTTTGAAATGCTGATCTACATGATGAACTTTGCCGAGGTGCGGGAGGAGGACGATCAATACCGCAGCCCGCTGGATATGCTCTTTCGGGCATTGGAAGAAGAACAGCCCAACCATGTGGCGGTGAAGCAATATAAGGCTTTCAAACAGGCGGCGGGAAAGACGGCGAAATCCATTTTGGTAAGCGCCGCCGTGCGGCTGGCCACCTTCAATATCCCGCAGTACGCCAGAATGACAATGGTGGATGAGATGGACTTTGGCAGTTTGGGCGAGAAGAAAAAAGCCATCTTCTGCGTGATCCCTGTTGATGACAGCAGCATGAACTACCTTGTGGGAATGCTCTACACCCAATGCTTTCAGGCGCTTTACCGCAGGGCGGACGAGAAGCACAACGGGCGTCTGCCTGTGCCGGTGCGTGTCATTCAGGACGAATGGGCGAATGTGGCCCAGCCGGAGAGCTATCCGAAGATCCTTGCCACCTGCCGCAGCTACAATATTGGGCTGAACATCATCGTGCAGAACATTCAGCAGATCAAGGCGCTGTACGAAAAGGAATGGGAGAGCATCATCGGCAACTGCGACACGCTGCTCTTCCTCGGCGGCGGCAACGAGCCGACTTCGTTGGAATTTATCGTAAAACTGCTGGGCAAGGAGACCATCGCCACCCGCACACGGGGACAGACAAAGGGGCACAGCGGCTCCAGCTCTACCAACTTCCAGCAGACGGGCCGCGACCTGATGACCATTGACGAGGTACGAAAATTGGACACCCATAAAGCGATCTTGTTTATACGAGGGGAAGATCCTGTACTGGACAAAAAGTACAACATCAAGCGCCACCCAAACATTAAGCTGACGACGGACGGTAAGGCAAAGCCTTATATCCACAAGCCGCAGGGCGCGCCGGATTACGCACTGCCTGACCTGCCCTATGCGTTCAAATCACTGGACGATTACGAATTTATTGATACGGAGGATACAGAACATGAATCTGAACAAGAAGAACCTTTGGAAACCGATGGAGCCGAATAAGGTGAAGCGGCGTTATTGGACGGCGGCTGGGGCTGCTGTTCTCTGCCTTTGCTGCGTTACGCCCGCGATGGCGGCGGGCGGCGATCCGCTGGATATCGTAAATAACCTTTCCGATTTTATCTTCAGCATCATCAAGGCGCTGGGCGTTATCATTCTTGGCTGGGGCATCGTGCAGGTGGGTATGTCGATCCAGTCCCACGATGCCAGCCAGAGAACGCAGGGCTTTCTTTGCCTCTTTGGTGGCTTAATGATCGCCTTTGCAAAGGAAATTCTGACCGCCATCGGCGCGATCTGATAAAAAGAGCTGGGAGATACTGCCTTGCGGCGGATCTCCCGGCTCCCTTGCGGGAGGTGATTATATTTGGATAACAACTGGATCGTAGAAAACCTGACCAACGCCTTTGGCGTTTGGAACAGTAAAATGACGGAAATGTGGTCACTGCTGACGGAATCGCCCCAGACCTTCAAGGGCGGCACCATCTGGCAGACCATTGTGACCATCAACGGCGGAATGCAGGCCATCGGCTACGGGCTGCTGGTGCTGTTCTTTGCCATCGGTATCTTCCGCAGTGCATCCAGCTTTCGGGACTTTCAAAGGCCGGAGCACTTGCTGCGGCACTTTATCTACTTTGTGCTGGCAAAGTTGGGTATCACCTATGGTATGGACTTGCTGGTAGATGTATTTGATGTGTGCAGCGGCATTGTGGCAACGGCGGCGGGCAGCGTAGGCGGTTTGACCGGCGCGTCCGTGGCGCTGCCACAGGAGATCGCAGACGCCATTGGTGATGTTGGCTTTTTGGCGAGTATCCCGCTTTGGCTGGTGACGCTGCTGGGAAGCCTGATGATCACAGTGCTGGCGTTCATTATGATCCTCACCGTCTATGGGCGCTTTTTTAAGATTTATATGTACGCTGCGCTCTCGCCTGTGGCACTGGCATCATTTGCCGGTGAGGGCACATCCCATTTTGGCAAGGCGTTCCTTCGGAGCTATGTAGGCGTGTGCATGGAGGGTGCGGTGATCGTTCTGGCCTGCATCATCTTTTCAGCCTTTTCCTCCAGCGGTACGCCGGTGGTGGATAGCAGTGCGTCCGTGGTGACGCAGGTGTGGAGCTATTTGGGCGAGGTCATATTTAATTTGCTGGTGCTGGTGGGGTTGGTAAAGTCTGCCGACCATATCGCAAAGGAAATGATGGGGTTATAGAAACGGAATATTCTATTATTTATGCAGACCCATCGCAGCATGTCTGGGGCGAGCGCGCCAAAGGCGCAGACGATGGTGCCTGCGCCTTTGGTGGATCATCCAACCGTATAGTATTTCTGATTCCTGCTCTTGGGCTTTTCTGGAATAGAAGGTGCAAGCTGGCCGCTTTCGAGGAGCGGCTTTACATAGTGCTGCATGGCATAAAATACGGTTTTGACCCCCAAATACTCCGCAATTTCCTGGCGAGAACGAGGGATGCGGCAAAAGGCCAGAAGATCAGTCGGCGCAGAGTCGCTGATAGATTTATCTTCATTCTCTAATGGCAGGCTATTGTAAAACGTGACCACAAATTCGTTGCGGCGATTTTCAAATTTCGGCTCTGGCAGACCGTGCTCATTCATGGCGCGGCGCATGGTCGGAATACCGGAATAGCGATGTTCGGCGGCTGTCAAAGTTTCGGCCATAACTGCCAGCGCCGGATTGCGGAGGTCTGGCCGCGCAGTGCCTAACTGATCTACACTCATTCGGCCATATAGACAACCTGGACTGTGTATTTCCAAACGGTTTGTAAAGAAGTCCAACTGCACGGGAGTACCTTCGGTATGGATACTGTAGTCTCGATGGATGACCGCGTTTAGAATGGCTTCGCGCAAGGCGTCGATGGGGTATTCCGTGCGGTCACGTCGCAGACCAGTCTCCTTGTCGATGATTGTTTTCACTTTCATATTGCGACGGCAAAAGTTCAGGGCTTCCTCCACCATGACAGGGATCGTTCCTTCAATGCGCTTATTATCAATAAATCGTGCAGAGTCGGAATCGGTTGCGCCAATTTCCGTACCGGGGACAACGATAGCTGTAATGCCAAGCTGAGGGAAATATCCCTGCGGATAGATTCCAAAATTCATCACTGCCGCCAGAGTTGGAACACCATCGTGTGTCAGATTGAGCATTTCTTGTGCCTGTTCCGGTGTAAGAGCGGAAAAACCAGGACGGTCAATACTTTGTTGGCGAACATAGTCCTGAACCTTTTTCTCATCCAACAAACTCATGCTTGCTCGTTCCACCGGACGTACATCATCGTGGAGGTGCTTGCGGAACGCTTCAAAGCTATAGAGTTCGTAATCCGTCATAGGCAGGTCTGCATCCCCCACGCGAATATAAGCGCCTTTGGTGCGGCCAGCCCCGCGATAATAGCATGGACGCTCGGAAATATCCAAGGCTGGTATTTCAGCAGATACGATGAACTGACCATCTATTTCAGCAAGGGTAAATTCTGCGCGGACAGGAGGCTCCATCTGCTGGCACTGCTCTGTGACTGTTTTTTGAAGGTCTTGCGGGTCATAGACACCAACAATTTTATAATCCTGCTTTTCATCAATGCCAAACAGAAGGATACCTCCGCTATCCTGATTGGAAAAACTGGATAAGCTATCATACAACCGCTTGGGGCATCCTTCATGTGCAGCCTTTAGCTCAATCGTTTGTTCTTCGGCTTTTTGTTTGCAAACTCTGTTTGCTAATTCAATTAACTCTTTGCTTAACAAGCCAACACCACCTTTCTTAAACTAATATTAGCAAAGTCTCTTAGCTAAATCAATCGAAATCTGCAAAACATTTTATTTTTGGAGGCGTATATGGAAATCAAAATCAACAAGGAAATTCGAGCTTACCGCGAAACGCTCTTTTTCGGCCTGTCCGTGCGGCAGTTTGTATGTTCTGTTTTGGCGGTGGGCGTTGCTGTGACGCTGTATTTCAGTTTGAGCCGCGTGCTGGATCGTGAAACGGTGAGCTGGGTGTGCATTGTCGGCGCTGCCCCCGTGGCCGCTGCGGGCTTTTTTCAGTATAACGGCCTCACACTGGAGCGATTTTTGTGGGCATGGCTGAAATCCGAGGTCATCATGGCAGGCAAGCGTGTCTGGAAAGCGGAAAACTACTATGAAGAAGCGATGAAACGCGAGGTGAAGAAGCATTGATGTTTTTTAAGCAGCACCGTAGCGCGGAACGAGATGCCTTTTCCGTTCCCCACAGCGTTCAAAAATCCATTCCCATCAAACGTATTTATCAAGACGGCGTGTTTCAGGTAAGCGGCAAGTTTTCAAAAACTTGGCGCTTTTTTGATGTCAATTATGCCGTGGCCTCCCCGGAAAAGCAGAGGGAACTTTTTATGACCTACTGTTCCTTCCTGAACTCGCTGCCCATCGGAGCCACGGCAAAGATCACGCTCTTTAACCGTCAGCTCAATCAAAAGGACTTCGGTCGGACGCTGCTTATGCCCATGCAGGGCGACCGCCGCGACCTTTATCGGAACGAGTATAACGCACTTGTTTTGGGCAAGGCGGCGGAGAGCAACAATCTCATTCAGGAGAAGTACATCACCGTTTCGGCAGAAAAGAAAAGCGTGGAGGAGGCCCGCGCGTTCTTCTCCCGTGTCGGAACTGACCTCACTACGGGACTTTCCCGTATGTCATCCAGTGTCCGGGAGATCACGGTCAATGACCGCCTGCGGCTTCTACATGACTTCTATCGTCCCGGCGAGGAACAGCTATTCCGCTTCGATTTGGAGGACACCATACGCAAAGGGCATGACTTCCGGGACTGCATCGCACCGGACTGTATCTCCTTTCAGAAAAATCACTATGAGCTGGGCAATCATGTGGGGCGCACCCTGTTTCTGCGGGAATATGCCAGCTTTATTTCCGACGAGATGATCACGGAACTGATGGACTATCCCCGAAACATGATGCTCTCCATCGACATTATCCCCGTGGCCATGGACGAAGCAGTGAGCGACATCCGCAAGCGCATTATGTCTGTGGAATCGGACATCACCCGCTGGCAGCAGCGGCAGAATCAGAACAACAATTTTACCGCCAATATCCCCTATGACTTGGAACAGATGCGGAGCGAAACGAAGGAGTTTATGGACGACCTCATGAGCCGCGACCAGCGTATGATGCTGGCTTTGGTGACGCTGACGCACCTGGCAGATAACCTTGAACAGCTCGATCAGGACACCGAAGCCTTACAAGCCATCGGGCGGGCGCGGGGCTGTCAATTTAACATTCTGCGCTACCAGCAGGAGGACGCCTTGAACACGGTACTGCCCCTCGGCCTCAAGCGCATTGACGCTACCCGCACCCTGACCACGGAATGTACCGCTGTCCTCATGCCATTCAAGTCGCAGGAGATTCAGGACGCGGGCGGTATTTACTACGGCATCAACGCCGTATCGCATAACCTCATCGTCTGCAACCGCGGAAACCTGCTCAACGGCAACGGTTTTATTACCGGCGTGTCCGGCTCTGGTAAGTCAATGGCGGCAAAGCAGGAGGTCTCCGCGCTGGCGCTCTCCACCGACCATGATATTATCATCGTGGACCCGGAACGTGAATATGGCGAGCTGGTACGGGCGCTGGGCGGTGAGGTTATCACCATCTCCGCCTCTGATCCAAACGGTTGCCACATCAATGCGCTGGACTTGTCCGAGGGGTATGGCGACGGCAGGGAGCCGTTGGTGATGAAGTCCGAGTTTATCATGTCGCTCTACGAGCAGCTCATGGGCTCGGATAAGATCGAGCCGCAGGAGAAGTCCATCATTGACCGCAGCGTGGGCAACATCTACCGGGAGTATATCAAGAATTTCCAAGGTCAGCCGCCTACGCTGAAAGACCTCTATGACGATTTGATGAAGCAGGTCAACCCGGAGGCGCACCGGATCGCGCTGGCACTGGAGCTGTTCACAGTGGGTAGTTTGAATGTATTTTCCCACCAGACCAATATCAACACAAAAAGCCGCATTCTCTGCTTTGACATTCAGGACCTGGGTGAAAATCTGAAATCGGTGGGCCTGCTGGTGATGCTGGACGCCATCTATAACCGCGTCATTCAAAACCGCAAGGCGGGGAAATATACCCATGTCTACATCGACGAAATCTATCTGTTTTTCGCCAATGGGAGCGGCAGCGGACACGGTATCAACAATTACAGCAGTGAGTTCCTATACAAATGCTGGAAGCGGTTCCGCAAATACGGCGCGACGCTCACCGGCATTACGCAGAATGTAGAGGAATGTCTGCTATCCAATACGGCGCGGATGATGTTCGCAAACTCCGAGTTTCTGCTGATGCTCAATCAGGCTACCACCGACCGGGAGCAGCTTGCCCGCCTGCTGGGGGCATCGGATACGCAGATGAGCTATGTGGATAACGCCCCTGCCGGTCATGGACTTATCAAGGTAGGCGGGGCCATCGTGCCCTTCGCCAATGAGCTGCCCAAAAATACAGAACTGTACCGCCTAATGTCAACACGCCCCGGTGAGGACTGACGCCATGCGGGACTTGAAGATCAAACCCGGCATGGATACGCCAAAGGCAAAGCTGAAGAACTCCGCACCCAAGGACGCGGAATCCATTCTGAAAAAGCACATGGATAAGCGGCAGAAAGAGAAAGAGCCGGAAAGCCGCGACCCCGTGCGCTATGCTACCGACCGCGTGGAGAAAACTATGCGCAGGGGTGCGGCTGGGGCGGCGGATACCTCGCGGCGTATGATAAAGCGCTATCAGGCGCAGAAACGGCAAGGCAAGAACCGTGCTGCGGGAAGCCGCACAGCAGCAGAAACGCCCGGAGCCATGGGCGGCGTGACAGCGACAGAAGGCGGCCTGCCCTATACACCTGTGGAATATTCCGATGTACCGCCGCCACCGCCACACGCTGCACAAAAGGAAGTCGGACAGCCGCCCTTCTCCTCGCAAACTCGCAAAGGTACAAAAAGTGCAAATGCCGCCCCGCAGGAGCGTGGGCGGCAGAAAGCCGTGAAAAATGCGAAAGCTGCCTATCGGCGGAACTTGGCCGAAAAAAGAACAACGGAACGCCGCACCTCTGCTGCCCCGAAGGGCAGCGGGCGCACAGCGGCAGATCCGTTCCAGATCTCCGAGGCTGCAAAGCAGCAAGGCTCCCCACCAAAAATCGGAGGGATACCCCGCAAGGACGGCGTTCACGCACCAAAAAGCCGAGCCTTTCGGCAGGCACAGCCTGCGCAAAGCGTCATGCAGAAAGCAAAGTCGGCAGCCCAGCGAAGGATGCAGCGGAAGATGCTTCAGAAATCGGCGCAGAGTGGCGGCAAAACTGCGAAAAAGTTAAGCGGCACTGCAACGCAAGCCGCAAAAGTGATTGGGAAAAGCGTCGCGTCTGCGGCCAGTTCAATCCTGACGGCGGGCGGCGGAGCAGTGGTGCTGGTGCTGCTCCTGACGGTGATCCTCGTGGCGGCAATCGTGGCATCACCCTTCGGCATCCTCTTTTCCAACGAGAGCCGGGAGGCGGGCGTCGTGCCGATCTCTGCTGCGGTGGCGCAGGTCAACTATGAGTTCAATGAGCGGCTGGAAACCCTGCAAACGGCAGATGATTATGATTCCATCTCCGTGACCGGCCAGCCTGCCGATTGGATCGAGGTGCTGGCGGTGTTCGCGGTGAAGGTAGCAGGCAGTAACGATGCGGACGCCGCGGACGTGGCCACCATGGATGCCGACCGCATTGCCCGCCTGAAAGCGGTCTTTTGGGATATGACTACCATAGCCCACCGCATTGAGGTCATTGACCACTCCGGCAGCGGTGACGACGATGGCTGGACGGAGCGAAATCTCTATATCACCATCACCGCAAAAACGGCAGAAGAAATGAAAACAGTTTACCATTTCAACCGCAATCAGATCGCGGCGCTGGACGAGCTGCTGGAGCAGCGCGACCTCCTGCGGGAGCTGATTGAGGATGTGTACTCCGTCAGCGGGGACACGGCGGCGCTGCTCCGCGATCTGCCGGAAGATCTGTCGTCGGAGCGCGAGGCGGTGGTACGCACCGCCTGTTCTCTTGTCGGCAAGGTGAATTATTTTTGGGGAGGAAAATCTCTCGTAATTGGCTGGGACGTCCGGTGGGGCGAGCTGCGGCTGGTCACGGCGGCAGGCAGCTCTACTACCGGGACCTATCGACCCTACGGACTGGATTGCAGCGGATTCGTGGATTGGGTATTCTACAATCAGTCCGGCGGCAGCTATGTCATCGGCCACGGCGGAGGAGCCACGATGCAGCACAGCTATTGCACCGATATTTCGTGGGCAGACGCACAGCCCGGTGACTTGGTGTTCTACCCGGATAATTCCCATGTGGGCATCGTTGGCGGCAGGGACGCAAACGGAGAATTGCTAATCATTCACTGCGCCAGCGGCTATAACAACGTGGTCGTTACTGGTCTGGAGGGCTTCACCTCTATCGCAAGGCCCGACTACTACACAAGCTGACAGGAAGGACCGGCGCGATGCGCCGGTCCTTCCTGTCAGTTTGTCGAAAAAGTGGCTTCGCCGCTTTTTTGACAAGCTGAGTACCCCCAATACTGGTTGTCCAGTATTGGGGGTACATATTATTTGCCAGGGGTTATTGACTGCCCCTTTACGTGGTATGCAGCTCAATGCGGTCGCCTACGATCAGCTGGGTGACCCGATGGGCGGGACCCTCTGTGTCAAAAGACAGGGCCTGAATGGAAATCAAGGGGTAGCCCAGGCTGACGGACAGGTATTTGGCCACGTCATATGTGGCATACACCATCTTAATGGTCTTGCCGAAGCCATGCCAGGTAATCCCCCGAGCGGAAACCGACTGCTGCAAGGAGGCGTTGTTCAGGTCCTCTTCCAGCAAAAACAGATACCGTTCTGGGAGACGGTGACATTCGATAGCGACCGGGATACCGTTGGCGTAGCGAATCCGTTCCAATACGACCACCTGGGCAGGGGCGGTCAGCTCCAGCTCTCGCAGATCATCGTCATTGGCCGGTTCGATGACGCACTTGATCGTGCGTGCGCCGGGAACCAAGCCATTTTGGACACACATTTCAGAGAAGCTGATGTCGTGGCTGATGTTCCGGCTCATGCGGGACAGGGCTACGAAGGTACCTTTGCCGCGCTTGCGGACTAGAAGTCCCTCTTTTACCAGCGAGTCCAGGGCACTGCGGATAGTGACTCGACTGACGCCGTAGAACTGGCTCAGCTCCATCTCCGTCGGAATCTTTTGACCTGAGGCATATTTGCCGGTCTGTATGTCTCTGCGCAGTACCTCTGATAGCTGCTGATGCAGGGGAATCGAGGTGTTGTGCTGTAGGACCATGTTTTATCCCTCTCTTTTATGTGCGTTTATACACATTCGATTTTAGTGTATTATACTCCACTTTGGCAGAAAAATCTATAGATATTATATTGTTTTAGTACAATTTTTGTGGTGATAGCGTTTTTTGATCCTGATAGGGGGTGTGAGAGCCGTTGGCATTCTTGTCAAAAATATATGAATTGGTTCCTGCAAACCACATATTATTTTTCGTTTTCGTGCAAAAAACAAAGAAAAGTGCATGGAAATAGCAAAAAAATGCACAATCATCAAAACGGCGGAGGAGAAAAAAGAAATTGACAGTTTAGTACTGTAACAGTATAATACATTGCAAGACAAGTAGAAATAAAATGAAACAAAGCTCTGCAAAAATATATGATAAGGAGATGGCACACGTAATGTCTGCAAAAGAACTGTTTGGGGTAGAAAAGCCCATCATTGCCCTGCTGCACCTGCGCGCCCTGCCTGGAGACCCCGCATACAACAAGGCGGGCGGCTTGAACTATATCATCGACACGGCAGCTGCCGAGCTGCGGGCTCTGCAGGACGGCGGCGTGGACGCAGTGCTGTTTGCCAACGAATATAGCTATCCCTTTCAGATGAAAGCGGACTACGTTACCGTATCCACCATGGCTTTTGTCACTGGCAAGCTGCACAGTGAGATCCGCATCCCCTATGGCATGAATGTGGTAAAGAACCCGCTGGCCACCCTGGACCTGGCAGTGGCCACTGGGGCGACCTTTATCCGCAGCGCTTTTACCGGCGTATACACTGGCGAATTGGGCGTATACGAAGCGAATCCCGCAGAGGTGGTGCGCCGCAAGTGCTATCTGGATGCACAGAGCATCAAGATGTTCTGCAAGGTGAACCCGGAGGCGGATGCTTATCTGGGCCAGCGCAGCTATCAGACGATCACCCGATCCATCGTTCACAACTGTGCGCCTGATGCCCTGTGTGTATCTGGGAGCAGTGCTGGAAGCGAGACAGATACCGCCTTCCTCCGTGAGATCGGCAGCTATGCCGGCGGTGTACCCGTCATCTGCAACACCGGCTGCAACGCAGAGAATGTGACGGAAAAACTGAAGTACTGCGACGGCGTGTGCGTGGGCTCCGCCTTCAAGAAGGATGGAAAGACGGAGAATACCGTCGATCCGGACCGGGTGAAACGCTTTATGGACGTGGTAAGGACCTTCCGCGAGAATCTGCATTGAGCGGGGTGTTCTGATGAGTAAATACTTCATGGGGATCGACATCGGCACCTTCAGCAGCAAAGGTGTGGTGACTGATGAGAAGGGCGGGATCGTCGTCCAGGCCTCCGTTCCCCACGGAATGGAGAATCCAAGACCCAATTACTATGAACACGATGCCGAGGCGGTGTGGTGGCACGATTTCTGCCTGCTCAGCAATGAGCTGCTGCGTACCTCCGGACTGGCAGCGGACCAGATCGCCGCTGTGGGGGCCAGCACCCTGGGCTGCGACTGTGTTCCGGTGGATGAGAACTGCCGGCCCCTGCGAAAAGCGATTCTGTACGGCATTGATGCCCGGGCGGGAGATGAGGTGGAGGAGCTGACCCGTTATTACGGCCCCGAACAGGTCCAGAAGCTCTTTGGACGACCTATGGGCTCCGGAGACATTGCCGCCAAGATCCTGTGGCTGAAAAACCATGAGCCGGAGGTCTATGCCAAGGCTCACAAGTTTCTGACGGGTTCCTCTTACATTGCGGCCAAGCTGACCGGAAACTACTGCATCGACCGATATTTGGCCTATGCGTCCTTCCGCCCCATGTACGCGATGGATGGCAGCATCCGGGAAGATCTGTGCGCCCCGGTGTGCCGTCCCGACCAGCTGGCCCGGGCACAGACGGTGACCGACCCGGCGGGGTATGTGACGGCTCAGGCGGCAGAGGAGACCGGCCTGGCTCAAGGGACCCTGGTGATCACCGGAACTGGCGATTCGTGCGCCGAAGCCATCAGTGCCGGCGTAATCAAAAACGGCAGCATGATGCTGCAGTTTGGGTCTACCCTATATATCTACTGCTGTACGGACCACCTGATAGAGGACGATCGTATCCGGGGCACGACCTTTACGATTCCCGGGACCTATACGATTGCGGCGGGCACCAATACCGCAGGTACACTGACCAAGTGGTATCGGGACAACATCTTCCCTGATTTGCTGCGGATAGAGGAGGGCGGAAGGAACGCCTACGCCGCCATGGCGGAGCTGGCAGACGGCGTTCCCCCGGGGAGTGACGGACTGATCACGCTGCCCTATCTGGCCGGGGAGCGCAGCCCCATCAACGACCCCAATGCCAAAGGGCTGATCTTCGGACTGACCCTTCAGCACACAAGAGCCCACCTGTACCGCTCGGCGCTGGAGGGTGTCGGCTATTCCGTGGGACAGATCCTGGATGTGATTCGGGAGCACGGTGTGGCACCTGACCGCATCATGGCCATCGGCGGCGGTGCACAGAACCGCCCCTGGATGCAGATCGTGGCTGACATCATCGGTCTGCCCCTGTATATCAACGAGATCACTGTGGGTGCCAGCTATGGGGATGCCCTGATGGCTGCCATCGGCAGCGGCCGGCTGGGCGGCTTTCAGAACCTGGAGAAGATCATCAAGATCCGAGAGATCATCCACCCTGACCCCCGGACTCATGAGCTGTATCGTCCCTATCAAGAGATGTTCCGGGCGCTGTATCTTAATAACCGGGAGCTGATGCATCAGGACGGCAAGTCCTTTGCGTAACGATCAAAAGAGAAAGGAGATGTCTAAATGAGAAAAACATTGGAAACGATACACGGAGTGCTGGACAAGCTGATGGTGCTGATTCACTGGGTGGCGGGACTGTTGACGGGTGCGTTCCTGATGCTGACTTTCGCACAGGTGGTGCTGCGCTACTTCTTTAACAGTCCCATTTATGGCGTAGATGAATATGTCATCGCACTGATGGTGTGGGCGAATGCCCTGGGCTTTGTAGTGGTGTACTGGCATAACGAGCACGCCATGATCGAATTTCTCATCAGCCGCGTGCCCGCTGCTCTGAAGTACGTTCTGTACTGGATCACCAACCTGGTGGTGCTGGCAGTATCGGCCGTGTTTATTCCCGCCGGCTATCATCTGTTCAAGCTGCAGGTAGTCACCTCTCCGCGTATGGGGCTGCCCTTCCCCAAGGCTTACTATCTGGCGCTGCCCATGCTGGTCATGGGTGTGCTGATGGTACTGCTGTGCAGCTTCCGCACCATTGAATATGCCGTTACCAGAAAAGACGTGCTCATGAACAGCGCCCCGCAGGAAGGAGTGATCCAGCTTGATTGACCCCATTGTTTGGATCTGTCTGGCCATTTTTGTGGTCCTGATTCTGATTGAGGCCCCTATCCCCTTCGCCATGATGGCCTCCAGCCTGGTCTACTGCATTCACCAGGGGGACAGCTTCGTGATGTTCGCCTCGAAGCTGTCTGCATCCTTCTCTGACTACACCATGATGGCGGTACCCGCCTTCCTGTTCGTGGGCGTATTCATGAACGAAGTGGGCCTGACAGACCGGCTGTTCACCGGCGTTGAGGCTTGGATCGGCCACCTCACCGGCGGTCTGGCCCACGCCAATGTGCTGGCCAGCATGATATTCGCGGGCATGTCCGGTTCTGCCCTGGCGGATGCCGGCGGCTTGGGCACCATCGAGGTCAAGACCATGCGGGACGCGGGGTATCAGGATGAGTTCACCGTGGCCGTTACGGCGGCCTCGTCGGTCATCGGCCCCATCATCCCTCCCAGTATTAACTTTGTCATGTGGGCCTTTCTCAGCGGCACCTCTACCATGGCCATGTTCATGGCAGGCATCGTGCCCGGTGTGCTGTGCGGGATCATGCTGATGATCTGGTGCTACATTTCCATCAAGTTCCTGGGCATCAAGGCCCCCAAGTCGCGTAAATGTACGTGGAAGGAGCGCTTGCATGCCACCTGGTATGCCATGCCCGCTGTGCTGGGGCCCGCCGTTCTGATCGCCGGCATCATGTCTGGTGCCTTTACCCCCACGGAGTGCGGCGTGGTGGCCGCAGCCTTCTGTGTGGCAGTAGCCATTGGCGTAAAGCGGTTCAGCTTTGGTATGCTCCTGCGCGCTCTGTGCGGCAGCATCTCCTCCGCCGCCATGGTCATGGCCCTGTGCGGCACCGGCTTGATCTTCAACTGGATGATCACCACCTCCGGCCTGGTGAATGTGCTTTCTAACGCACTGCTGTCTCTGGAAAACGTCTATCTCATCGTCATCCTGCTGAACCTGATGATGCTGTTTATGGGCTGCTTCCTGGGTGCGTCCCAGATCCTGATCCTGCTTGCCCCGCTGCTCATCTCCATCGCCAACGGCTGCGGCCTGGGAATGGTGCACATGGGCGTGATGGCGGTGTTCAACCTGACCATTTCCCTGATGACACCTCCGGTGGCTCCCTCCCTGTTCATCACGGCCAAAGCCGCCGGTGTGCCCTTCAAGAACTGCCTGAAGTATGGCTGCCAATTCCTGATCCCTCTAGCCATAACGCAGCTGCTGATCATGTTCATCCCTGCCGTCACCGAGTGGCTGCCCAAAACCCTCGGCGTACTGTGATCCTTTCACCGCCCCAAACCCGATCAAAAAAACAGGAGGAATGACAGATGAAAAAGAAACTGACCGCACTCATCGCCAGTGTCCTGGCCGCAGCTACCCTGACCGGCTGCCTGTCCAGCACTACCCCCAAGGCCGACGACAAGTCCGGCTCCGCCTCCACCAGCACCAGCACCGCTGCCACCAAGACGGATGCTCGGGTATTCCGCATCGGTGCCGTGTCCAACCCCACCGACATCATGGCTGAAGCCGGACAGATGTTCTGCGACCTGGCTACCGAGCGTCTGGGCGGTGAGATCGTTTTTGAGTACCACCCCGGTGAGCAGCTGGGCAACTCCAGTGCCATGCTGGAAAATATGCAGGTCAATCTGCAGGAGGGTATGACGATTTCTCTGGACTCTCTGGCGGCCTATTCTCCCGACCTGAACATCATGGCCATGGCCTTCGCCTTTGAGGACATGGACCACCTGATGGCCTATTTGGATTCCGACTACGGCAAGGCTGCTCTGGCCAAGCTGGAGGACCAGGGATTCCATATGCTGAACTACAACTTCCAGAAGAACCCCCGCTGCATCTTTGCCAAGAAGCCTATCACGAAGGCTGACGACCTGAACGGCGTGAAGTTCCGTGTGCCGGACATCACCATCTTCGAGAAGAATTTCCGCCAGCTGGGTGCCGTGCCCACCGTGGTGGCCTGGTCCGAGTATACCTACGCTCTGATGCAGGGTGTTGTGGATGCCGGCGAGTGCACCTATGAGAACATTCTGGCCAATGGCTTCCACCTGTATGCCCCCTACATCTCTCTGGTGGACTATGCTTATGCGTTGGAGTCCATCATTCTGACCCCCGACGCTTGGAACTCCCTGACCCCCGAGCAGCAGAAAATCGTGGACGAGTGTGCCGAGGAGGCCTCCCAGTGGTTCAATAAGAAGAATGCTTCTTCTTGGGAGGAGCAGAAGGCCCAGATTGAAAAGGACGGCGGCCAGTTTGTCGAGTTTGACAAGGAGTCCTTCATCGACAAGGCGGCTCCTCTGGCTCAGCAGCTGGAGGAGGAAAAGTTCTTCGAGACTCCCGGCCTGTATGACTATGTCCAGTCTCTGCGAAAGTAAAGGTTAGTTTGGGCGGCCATCCCTGATAAACGGCTGCGGCAGGGCGCAGCAGCGTTCTGCCGTAGCCGTCTTCTGCCGCTAAATCTTAGGAGGTATTATTATGGGGTACATGATCGGTGTCGACGTAGGCGGCACCTTTACCGACTTCTCGGTTTTCCATCAGGAAACCGGAAAACTGTTCCACTTCAAACACAGCTCTACCAATCAGGACTCCTCCATCGCCATCGTGGACGGCATTCAAAAGGTGCTGGCCATGGAGAACGCGGATACGTCCAAGGTGGTCTATCTGGCCCACGGCACCACGGTGTCCACCAACGCCCTGATTGAGAAAAAAGGTGCCAGTGTGGGGCTGATTACCACCGAGGGCTTTCATGACATTATGGAGATCGGCCTGCAGAAGCGCCCCGAGATGTATGACACCCTGGCCCAGAAGCCCCAGTCTCTGATCCAACCCGGCATGAACAAGGGCGTGCCAGAGCGCATCCGCTTTGACGGCCAGGTGGTCAAGCCCCTGGATGAGGAGAAGGTGCGCCAGGTGGTGCAGCTGTTCAAGGCAAACGGTATCAACTCCATTGCAGTGGCTACCCTGTTCTCCTTCTTGAATCCCATGCATGAGCGGCGGATCAAGGAAATCATTCAAGAGGAGTATCCCGGGGTCTACGTCACCATTTCCTCTGAGCTGGTACCCGAATTCCGCGAGTTCAGCCGCATGAGCACCACTGTGCTCAACTCCTATCTGGGTCCCATCATGGAGAACTATGTCCAGAACTTCCGGAATTCCGTCAAGCGCATCGGCGTGCAGGTGGAGCCCTATGTGACGCAGTCCAACGGTTCTATCATCTCCATCCAGGACACCATCGAGTTCCCCATCAAGACCGCCGTGTCCGGCCCCTCTGCCGGCGTTATCGGCGCGGCCCACATCGGCCGCCAGTGCGGTATCGATAAAATCATCACCTTTGATATGGGCGGCACCAGCGCTGACATCAGCCTGATTGAAAATGCTCAGCCCCAGGTGTCCAACGAGCGGCTGGTGGAGGGCTACCCCGCCCGCATCCCCATGGTCAACATCATTACGATCGGTGCCGGCGGCGGTTCCATCGCCGCTATTGACGAGGGAGGCGGCATGAAGGTTGGCCCCAAGAGCGCAGGTGCCACACCTGGTCCCGCTTGTTACGGCCGGGGCGGCGTGCTGCCCACGGTGACCGATGCTAATATCGTCCTGGGCAAGCTGAATCAGGAAAAGATCCTGGGCGGACGCATGGATGTCTATCTGGACAAGGCGAAGGCCGCCATTCAGACGGAAATCTGTGATAAAACCAGCCTTGATCTGGCCCAGGCCGCCAACGGCATTATCTCCGTGGTCAACGCCAACATGATGCGTGCCATCCGCGTGGTCTCCGTGGAGAAGGGCTATGATGTCCGTGAGTTCACCCTGATGGCTTTTGGCGGAGCCGGCCCCCTGCACGCCTGTGAGGTGTCCCAGGAGTTGGGCATCCACCGGGTCATCCTGCCGCCCTCTCCCGGCACGCTGTGCTCCCTGGGGCTGCTGATGGCGGACACCAGATTTGACTTCTCCTGTTCCAACATCATGCCCGCCGTCCCGGCCGCGATTCCTGCGGTCAAAACCATCATGCAGGGACTTGAAAATGACGGCCGCAAGATGCTGATCAAAGAGGGCATCCCCGAAAATGAGCACACATTTGAGTGGGCCATCGATATGCGCTACGACCGGCAGAACTATGAAATCACCGTGCCCCTGTGCGGCTGTGACTTGAACGAGGAGATCCTGGCCAAGGCCATCGAAGACTTCCATGCCGCCCACAAAAAGGCTTACGGCTACCGCAACGACGGTGCCCCTGTCAAGCTGGTCAGCTACCGCGTAGCCGCCATCGGCCTGGTAGAAAAGCCCGAGCTGAAGCAGCGTCCGGTGGAGCAGCCGGTGCCCGCTCCGACCCCCTTTATCACCAGAAAGGTGCTCTTCCAGGGGCAGCTGGACTATCTGGACTGCGGCATTTACGACCGCACGACCTTCCTGCCCGGCACTCAGCTGAGCGGCCCGGCCATCGTGGAGCAGATGGACTGCACCACAGTGATTCCGCCCCACTGGCATGTCACCGTAGACGGCTACAGCAATATGATTGCAGAATTCAGAGAGGATGGGTGAACCATGGGCAAAGTTGTAGATCCTGTCATTGTAGAGGTCGTTCGCAACCTGTTGCTCTCCGTTGCGGATGAGACCAACACCGTGATCATCAAGAGTGCGTATTCCACCAACATCAAGGAACGCAGAGACAATACTGTGGCCATCATGGATGCCAAGGGCGACGTGGTGGCTCAGGTGGAGGGAAGTATTCCCATTCTGCTGGCCACTTCGCTGTTCATTGCCAAGCGCATCTTGGAAAAATACCGTCCCGAGGAAATCCACCCCGGGGATATGTTTATCCTGAACGACCCGTACAGCGGCAGCGGCAACCATCTGCCTGACATCACGATTTGCGCTCCAGTCTTCGCCGGGGATAAGCTGATCGCCTGGATCAGCAATATCGCCCACCATTCTGACATTGGCGGCAGCGTACCAGGCAGCATCGTGGGCAACGCCAGGTCGGTGTTTGAGGAGGGTATCCGGATTCCCATCGTCCGCATCTGCCGGGATGGCGAGGTAAACCGGGATGTGATGGATTTGCTGTTGGGCAATACCCGTACCCGGGAAGAGCGCCGGGGCGACTTTACAGCCCAGATATCCGCCAACCTGATTGGAATCGAGAAGCTCCAGAGCGCTTATGCCAAGTACGGCGATGTGTTGCTGGACTGCATGGAGGAGATCCAGAACTATGCCGACCGGATGATGCGAAGCACGATCCGCAAGATTCCTGACGGCGTGTATGAGTTCGAGGATTTCGTGGACGGCTGCGGCGAGTTGGTGCCCCACCCCATCAATATCCGGGTGAAGATCACCGTGGCTGGGGACGAGATGACCATGGACTTTACCGGCACCCATGTTCAGGTAGAGGCTCCGATCAATGTTCCCTTCCCGGCGCTGATGTCCGCCATTCTCTTCTCCATCAAGGCGCTGGTAGGCCCTAGTCTGCCCACCAACTCCGGCATTTTCAGCCCCATCAAGGTCATCGCTCCGGCGGGCTGCCTGGTCAACCCCACCGAGCCGGCCCCCGTCTCCGTGCTCATCGATGCCGGGCAGCGCATCCCCGATACTCTGTTCGGTGCCCTGGCCTCCATTATGCCGGAGCGCATCCTGGCCGCGTCCAACGGTGCGTGCACCACCTGTATGCTCTTCGGCCGCACGGAGCACTCCCATGGCAAGTATTTCATCTGCCATGAGTCCATTGCCGGCGGCTCTGGTGCCAGCCATTACTTCGATGGCCTGAGCGGCGTGCAGGTCTATCTGACCAACACCTCCAACATGCCCATCGAGGCCACAGAGATAGAGTATCCCGATATTATGCTGGAGCAGTATTACCTCCGCCGGGATTCTGGCGGTGCCGGTCAGTTCCGGGGCGGCTGCGGCATCCAGCGGGAGTATAAGATCTGCAGCGACGGTATGGCCGTCAACTGCCTGGGCGATCGGCAGAAGTTCCAGCCTTGGGGGCTGGATGGCGGTATGGCCGGAGCGGCAGGCGCATTCTATCTGGTAGACGGACAGACCGGAGAAAAGACCGCGCTGTCTCACAAGACCAGCAATCTGCCGGTGAAGAAGGGGGACTCTATCCTGGTACTCACCCCCGGTGCTGGCGGCGTTGGCGCCCCCGGGAACCGTCCCCCGGAGAAGGTGCTGCTGGATGTGCGGCAGAACCTGGTCTCCCCTGAGGCGGCAAAGGAGCTGTATGGCGTTGAGGTGGTCATGGGTCCCACCGGCGTTTACGAATTGAAGAAGTGACCAACCGGATCCATGTCCCCTGTGAGACCAGGGGACATGGCCGGCATAAGGAGGAAAACTTATGTCACAGCTGAACTGGAAACAGCTGGCAGGGGTAAACCTGGAGTATCGGCTGTATCCCTTCGAGTATTTTCTGGCTGCACAGCAGAGACTGGGCATCCGTACCATCGAGCTGTGGGGAGGTGCCCCACATTTCCTGCTGAGCTATGACGAAGTACAGGATTGTACTGCCCTGCGCCGACAGGTAGAGCGCTTTGGGCTGACGGTTGGGGCCTTCGCGCCCGAGTGTGTTACCTATCCCTTCCCCATGTGCTCCGGTGTGCCGCACATTCAGCGGAAGGCTCTGGGGTACTATTCCAATGCCATCCATGCGGCGGCGGAGCTGGGTGCCTCTGTGGTCCCCCTGAGCTGCGCCGGAACGCTGAAGGACGAGGATCCGGCCCTTGGCTTTGAACGGGCGGTGGAGATGCTGCGGGTCCTGGCGGACGAGGCGAAGAAGGCGGGAGTGATCCTGGCCGTAGAGACGCTGTCTCCTGACGTGTCCTGCATTCTGAATACCCTGGACGAGCTGGAGCGGCTGCTGAAGGCGGTGGACAGCCCCAATGTAAAGGCGTGCCTAGATGTCTGCGCCGTCCGCACGGCGAGGGAGACCTTGGACCAGTGGTTCGACCGGCTGGGCAGCGATGTGGCGCATATCCACTTCACAGACGGAAAGCCTGGCGGCCGCCTGGTGTGGGGCCAGGGGCTGCATCCCTTGGACGACTATGTAAAGACGCTGTGTGACAGGGGCTACCGAGGTCTGCTGGCGGCCAACCTGAACCTGCGGGGCATGTGGTTCGATCCCACCCTTGTGGAGAATTCCAGGGGCTATGTGGGAACGGGCTTCACCTCAGAGAACTATTGGTTTGACCCCGCTGCCGCCGACGAGGAGGACCTGCGGGTACTGGCACCGTATTTTTCCGGGAGAGAGAGGAGCGAGAGAAAATGAAATACTTTAGTTGGGATCGTCTGTGCAACTTTAATATTCATTACGACACGTTCTACTCTCTGGAGTATTTCTGCCGGCAGATGCAGACCCTGGGCGTGAAAAACGTGGAGCTGATCGCCGGGCACCCCAGCCTGTTCCTCGACCACAAGGAGATCGCCGACCTATCCTCCGCCAAGGCTCTGTTGAAGCAGCACGGCCTGAAGGTGGGTTCCGTCTCCGCCCAGAGCTGCCGCTTCCGCTACCAGTTTGCGGTAAAGGAGCCGGAAGTGAAGGAGCAGACCTTCAACTTTTTCGCCAACGGCATCCGTGTAGCGGCAGAGCTTGGCTCCCCTCTGCTCCAGGTCAATCCCGGCTGGGGCTACTGGAACGAGCCACTGATTGAAGGGCAAAAACGTGCGGCCGAGATGTTCCAGCGCCTGTGCCGGGTGGGCCAGGAGTACGGCGTGTATCTGGCTTGTGAGACGCTGCGCCCCCAAGAGTCCCTGATGGGCTGCCGGATGGAGCATGTAAAGGCTATCTATGACATGGTGGACGACCCCTGGTTCAAAACGATGCTGGACACCTGTGCCATTGGCGTGGTGGGTGAAAGTCTGCAGCAGTGGTTCGATACTTTTGGGGCGGAAAACATCATCCATGCCCATTTCCAGGACGGAACTCCCTATTACCACATGATCTGGGGGGAGGGCAAGCGGAAGCTGGGCGAGGACCTGAAGGTGCTGTATGACAACGGCTATCAGGGCCTGATCAGTCAGGAGCTGACTATGGGGAACTACTATCTGGACCCCGTGTCCTATGATAAACGGAACCTGTCGGTGCTCAGCGAATACTTTTACTGAGGAGGGAGTTTATGTCTGAACTGCTGATGGATCAGCTGGCGGCCACCAATATGGTGTATGCCCGGTTTTCTTTTCCATACTTTCTGGCCTCTATGCAGCGGTTGGGAGTACACAATATCGAGCTTTACGGCTGCACCACCCACTTTCACTTCTACGACGGGGACGAGGCCGTTGCCCGTGCGAAGAAGCTGCTGCGAGACAGCGGCTTGAAGGTCATCTCCATGATGCCGGAGGAAAATATTTACCCCGTGAATATTGCGGCCCGAGAGAAGCGTCTGCGGGACAATACAGTGGAGCTTTATAAGCGGTTCATGACTGCGGCGGCGGAACTGGATTGCCACCAGATGCTGCTGTGCCCCGGTCGGCCCTACCGCAACCGGCCATACTCCGAGGGTTTCCAGTACGCCAAGGAATCCATCCTCCGCCTGACCGAGTACGCCCGGCAGGTGGGGGTGGTGCTGTGCTACGAGAACCTGCGTATCGGTGAATCCACTCTGGCCACTAACCTGAATGATATGGAGCGCATGGTGCGGGAGGTGAATTCCCCCTATCTAAAGTGCTGCGTAGACACCGTGCCCGTATATGCCGCCGGAGAGAAGCTGGAGGACTATCTGGAGTGTTTGGGTGACAAGGTGCATCATATTCATCTGAACGACGGTGCCCCCGATGGCCACCTGATGTGGGGCGACGGCGTCCAGGATGTGGATGAACATCTCAACGCCCTGCGGCGGCACGGCTACAGCCGCTATATCACTATGGAGATGGCGGCGGCTAAGTACCGGCTGGATCCGGAGCGATTCTATCGGCAGAATATCGAGTATCTTCGTCAGCATTTTGACGGCGGGGATTTGTCCTGCGGGAAGGGAGGCATCATTCATGCTTAAACAGATCGGCGTGGTGACTTCGACCTATGGCCACTATACCCTTGAATATGCCCTGAGCAGCATCGCTGCTGCGGGCTTCTGCAACGCAGAGCTGTGGGCAGCCTCGCCCCACTACTGTTATGCCGACTATACACTCCCGGAGCGGCAGCAACGCCGAGAGGAAATTGCCGCCCTGCTGAAGCAGAACGGTCTGTCTATGCCGGTGCTTTATCCGGAGCAGATGAATAAATATACCTTAAATATCGCGGCTGCCGCACCCTATACCAAGACGTTTAGCATGGACCGCATCCTGGAGTATATTGACGACGCAAAATTCTGGGGGGCGCAGTCTATGCTTCTGGGTACCGGCTGGCATCATCTGGACGATCCGGGGCCGGAGAAGTATCAGCGCAGCGTGGCTGCCATCCGCCAGGCGGCAGAGTATGCTGCGGGCCAGGGCATCACTCTGCTGATCGAGCCTGCCGCCCCCCAGACAGGAACCTTTGCATGGGATTTGAGTTCTCTGGTGCGGCTGCTGAAGGACGTGGACCGGGAAAATGTGAAAGCGTGCCTGGATCTGTCGTCCATTTTGGACGGCGCAGACCGGGTGGAGCGCTGGTATAAGATGTTGGAGGGCAATGTGGGGCACATCCACTTTGCCGACAAGGGCGGCCGGGCCCCGGAGGACGGCGGCGTTCTGCTGATGGACGAACTGAAACAGCTGGAACGGCTGGGCTATAACGGGACGGCATCGGTGAACATCACTTTCCGCGACTGCTGCCTTGTGCCCGACCGGCAGATATTCCTGTGCGGGCAATGGCTGAAAGAGCGCGGACTGATCGGCTGACAAGAGCACAGCAAATGATAGGGGCTGTCTCAAAAAGCAAATTGCAGCAGAACAGCCCCCGTCAAAATCGAGTAGGAGGCTCTCGTAAATAGAGAGCCGACCTCTCACACCACCGTGCGTGCCGACCGGTACGGCGGTTCAACCGCATAAGTGCAAGGACTCATAGCAGCTGAGGAAGCTAAAGTATCCCGCTGCTGCGAGTCTTTCATTTGTAATGGAACGCTGAAGCACCGGACTTCCAGATATGCGGCCTACTATGTGATTCCTGTTCGTCGGTTCAGGAGTTTGTCCGCCAAGGCTCCTCACCTTGACATCCGGCTTCCTTCAGATTCCACCTCACGATGGACACTCTTGCCTTCGGCTAACGCTTCCTACTGCCGAGCGCGTAGTGGTCTTTCACCACCTAGTTGTTGCCCATGCCGGGCGCACCGAAAAAAGGGGCTGTCTCAAAAAGATTTTCCAAATCCATTGAGGCAGTCCCTCTTTTTATGAGAAAACGAAGGCCAAAGAGCGAAAAAATGCCAAAAAATAGCACAACAAACTGAGGGGCAGGTCATTTGCCTCTCAAAAAGTGCGCTGTTTCTTTGTTTTATATGCTATGCAGCTCCCGGAACAAACCAGGCTGTCGAAAAAGTCCTTCCAGCCAAAGGATTCGGAAGGAGGGATAGTTGGAAAGGGGACCATCAGGGTCCCCTTTCCTTGAAATCAACAACATTTTAACGCAGTTAAAATGTTTTCGACAAGCTGAAAGATCATAGTCTCCTTATTATTTATGTATTGTAGCAACGACAGCGAAAAGAGTCAATATCCCTTGCTCCAGTGATACGGTTTATGTAACGAACAGTGTGTTTTCCTTTGCTCTTTCCTCCGGCCTCTGCTACAATGAGCGCAGAAGAACATACCAGAGGTGGTCTGACAATGGCGGCGAAAAAATCGTGCTGGAAGAACTGGCGGTGCTCACAAAAGAACTGTTCCACGCCCACTACGCGGGGGATTTGGAACGGTGGTTTGACTATCTTTGCCCGGACAGCATCTACCTCGGCACCGGCGAGCCAATGCTCTTTGGCGGCAGCGCGATACGGGAACATTTCAAGGGCTTTGAGGGCAGGGCGGTGGATGTGGTATCGGAAGAATATTACCCCGTCCCGCTGGGCGAAACGGCGGCGCAGGTCTGCGGCCGGATCGCGGTGAGAAGCAGGCAAAACCAGCTTGGGGCCGTCAACTGTTTTACCATCGGCTGGCGGCTGATCGGCGGCGAGCTGAAAATGGTACATCAGCACAATTCCTATGAGTACACCCAGCCGGACAATGAGGGCGAGCGCAGCATTTTGAAGATGGATATGAACACGACGCAGTTTATCCGCAATCTGCTGCTGGAACAGCCCGCCGGCCGGCGCATAGCGTTTCCCAGCGGCAATCAGACGGTGTACATCGATCCCTATACCATTCTGTATGCCAAAAGCCGGGATAAGCGGACGGAATTAGTTTGCGTTGACCGGGTCGTGAGCTGCAATTATATTTACCGGGAGCTGAAAGAGAGATTACCGGAAGTGTTTTACCCACTGCGGCGGGGCTATCTTGTGAACACGCTGTATATTGTCGCCCTGCGGCGGCTTGAAGCGGAGCTGATTTCGGGCATCTCCATTCCCATTCCCGCTTTGACTTATACCCAGGTCAAGCGGGATTTGCAGGAGCTGATCGAGAAAAAATAGCGGACGGAAAGCGGGCGGCAAAAAAACTTACCTCTGTGGCCTCTGACGCTTACTACGCGGCGGCGGTCACCTGGGCGGAGAAGAACGACATCACCGGCGGTATCGGCGGCTTGTTCGGCTCCAACAACAACTGCACGAGAGCCCAGATCGTCATCTTTATCTATCGCAGTGTGAAGTGATCCTCCGGGCATAACGCGCAAGCAAAGCACCGAAAGGCGTGGCGGCATGGCCGCCGCGCCTTTTCTCAGTTTGGAGAAAAAATCAGCGGCAGGAAAACCGTCCCGCCTGGGCATTCAGGAACCGGACGCGGGCTTGGATGCCTACTGATGAAATGTAGTCCCTACTCACCACCACCCAACAGGTTCAACGAGAAGTAAGGCGGCGATGAGCGTCGGAAATCATGCTCGCCACCGCCTTGTTTCACAGTACAGGGAAATGCGGGTTATCCACTGGAGAGTGAAAGACGGGGTCGTTGATTATTTCTATAGTACATTTTCGCTGATACAAAGAACTTCATGCGAAGAGGCAGGGAATCTTTTCTGCCAATCAGAGCTGATTTTCTACATAAGACACAATGGCATTGGAGTCTTTTTCGCTGTCAATGCCGCAACAGGAATCAAAAAAGGCAAAAACACACAGCGTGGCTGTGCGTTTTTGCCTTTTTGCCTTGTAAGGGACTGCTTCTCTCGCTGTCGGGGACCTCCTCCATTTCTGAAATTTGATTTCCAATTTTTCAGAAATGGAGGAAACGGCAAAATGTCGTACACCCAAGGGCAGCGTTCAAGCATTGAAATGAACTCTTCCGGGGCGGAAAATCCGCCAGAATCCCCCAGCGAGAAAATATTTTTGAAAAATCTCAAAAATATTTCCGAAAACTTTGCCAAAACCGCACCTTCCATTCGGGATAGAAGCGAAAGGGGAAGAAAGCCGACCTCTCGGTGCATGAGAGGAGGTGAACAACTCTTGGAGCTGACACCATCCCAAAAGAAAACCGTTAGACATCAGTTCGACAGCTTTTGCAGGAAGGTTCTGCGCGAAGAAGCCCGCGATTATGAGCGTCATATCGCGTGGCGTTCCGACCATGAGGTATCCCTTTCGGAGCTGTCAGAGGAGCAGGAGCGCCAAATGTATGTGCTGGACGAGTATCCGTCCGAGCAGACACATTTTCATGTGCGGGGCTATGATGTGGCAATCGAAAACGAAGATCTTGCCAATGCCCTGACGGTGCTGCCGGATGATAAGCGTGACATTGTTCTGCTTGCGTATTTCCTTGATATGACCGATCAGGAAATCGCGGACAAGCTGGATATGGTACGCCGTACCGTGCAATACAAGCGCGCTCAGACCCTCAAGGAATTGAAAAAAGAAATGGAGGTTACGGAAGATGGCGCGCAATCTGAGTAATACCGCTGCATCTCTGCTGCCTTACTCGACCATCGAAGCGGCAGCGTCCGGCAATGTGGACGCGATCAATGCTGTGCTGAAGCACTATGAGCGTTATATTGCGGCTCTGGCAACCAGAACCCTGTATGACGAAAACGGTGTTCCGCACCTTTGCCTCGATGAAGAAAAGCTATGCAGGATGCGAACCAAGCTGATTACCAAGATTCTTGACTTCAAGGTAAACAAAACAGCCTAAAACCCATAGCAGCCCGTGCAGGAGCGTGTCCCCCTTTCCACGCTTCTGCAACGGGCCATTCGTGCATCCGCGAGGAAAGGTTCTTATCACCCGATAGGAGCCTTTCCCGGCTGATCCACAGCCAAATATCACACGCGCCTGAAAGCGCGGATATGCTGTACCTTGCTACGAAAATAGGTAGCGAGGGCGTGAACCTTGACAAACAGGCTTTCAACGCCTCATGAAAAACCATCGCAGCACAAAAAGCGGCAGGCCAAAACCTGTCGCCGGGCGAAGTATGGAACA
>ENA-OQNI01000812-OQNI01000812.1-human-gut-metagenome-genome-assembly--contig:-NODE-812-length-27912-cov-3.581141_pt1 | contig 27912 bp, 24 predicted proteins | sample MGYA00242627_ERZ504876 | MGnify/ENA primary metagenome ERZ504876 (study PRJEB26092, sample SAMD00036386) | human gut metagenome | host: Homo sapiens | study: EMG produced TPA metagenomics assembly of... | reverse complement strand
TCCGTTCTGAATTTTCTCTTAAAGAATCTTCAGGGTTGTTGTCTATTATTTAATTATCAAGGTTCTTTTTCTTTGTTGTCTTGCGACAGCTCATTTATATTATCACATTCACAATCGCTTGTCAACAACTTTTTTAATTTATTTTTTACTGTTTATTTTTGAACATCTCTGTCGTTTTAAACAGCTTATCTAGAATATCATAGTTATCAACTCTTGTCAACAACTTTTTTATTCTTTTTTTGATTCTTAAGAAGTGTTTTCTTGCGAATCAGCTTAGTTATAATATCATTTGGACAACCATATGTCAATACTTTTATTCATCTTTTTTTACATCTTTTTCTCATTAATTTTCCGCATCTATACTTAGTGTTTACACGCATATAACATACAAAATATAGTGTCCATTATTACAATCTTATCTATAATAAATAGGTCCCATTATTTTTGCCAAATTCTCTGCTTTGATGTTCTTTATGATATTTCCTTCTACATAATATAAACTAATAACAGATTCACACATTTTCCGGCAGATCCTTTCAAGGTCACGGACACCTTCCTCCGGACACAGTGCAATCAATTCTTCTATTGCATCTTCCTCAATATCTACCTGCTCTATTTGATACTCCTTGATCAGTTTTGGCCAAATGTATCCTTTCACAATTTGCTTTTTGTCTCTTATCGTATATGGAGGTAATTCTACAATATCCAGACGATCCTGTAATATCGGCGACAACGGTTCAAGACTATTAGCTGTTGCCACAAAAATTACATTTGACAGATCCAGCGGAAATCCCAGATAGTTATCTACAAATTTTGAACGGTCACTGTCTAATATGTCAAGAAGTACATTTTCCGGGCAGCCATGTTCGATGGAACTTCCCATTTTGTCAATTTCATCCAATAAGATCAATGGGCAGAAGCTTTTCCCATGTACCAGAGCATCCACAATCCTTCCCGGCTTGGCATTATTGAATACTGTCTGTGTTCCTCGTAGAAATAATGCATCCGAAACACCTGCCAGTGATATTTTCACACAAGGTCTTCCCATCGCCTTTGCAATCGAAACTGCAATGGATGTCTTGCCTACTCCGGGAGGTCCGGCAAGCAGCATAACTGCCCCGTAGTTTTTTCCAAGGTACTTCTGGCAAGCCATATAACGTAATACCTTCTCTTTTACCTCCAGCATAGCATAATGGGAACTGTCCAACATCGTCTTGGCTTCCATTAACTCAATCTTTGGAACCTTGAACTCAGACTCCCATGGAAGATTCAGCAATGTAGATATATATACTTCTTTCATGTCTGTCGGATCCATATCTATCAGGAAATCCTGTATTTCTTCCGGCATCCGTGCAAATACTTCCGGACGGATTCGTTTCTTCAGACGGAATTTGAGCTGATCATGCTTTTCTTTTTGTAATACTTCTTTTGTCTTTTCCTCTGGAAATGTATTCTCTTCTACCTTCTCAAGCCGAAGCATGCGTCCAAGTTCTTTATCATCCATACTTTTTCTCCATTCCCTGTTTCTTATACATCTTTCCTTCTATACGTGTAGTTTATTTAAAAAGATAGTACCTCAGACAAATGTAAATTTCAAGTAGCGGTCTTTGCTTAGAACGAAAAAAAAGAGATTTGGAATTTCTTCCAAATCTCTTACCTACGGAGAAAGAGGGATTTGAACCCTCGCGCCGGTCACCCGACCTACACCCTTAGCAGGGGCGCCTCTTCAGCCTCTTGAGTATTTCTCCAGCAAAAATGATTATACTAGAGGTTTACCCTAATGTCAATCATTTTTTTACTTTATTTTTTCAACCTTATTTTAGAGAAATTTTTTACCTTATTTTTCAATTCTGACTTTCGGCTGACTTTCACGTAATTTTAAATATTTTCAAACTCTTATTTCACATTTACACTGGCACTATTTTCTTCACTCTGAGTACTCTTGTGCTCTTTTGTCAATCAAAATCCACGACCGCTGACTTCTCTGACTTCACTTACAATCACAAAGCTTTCCGAATCAATATTCTTTACAATACGCTCCAACTGATGCAGTTCACGGTTTGACACAACAACGAGAAGCACCTGGCGGTCTTCCTGTGAATATCCACCCTCTGCACGCAGAATTGTAAGTCCCCGGTCCAGATGCCCGATAATCGCCTGACGGATTGGCTCCGGATTTCTACTGATGATTTTAACCTCCATTTTAGATCCACCAAGGAGCAATACCTTATTCAGCACTGTTGTATAGGTTATAACAAGAATAACTCCATATAACAGCATTTCAGGCGGTATGAGGATAGCCTGGCCAAGCAGGATGCATATATCAAATACATTCAGGCTGACTGACACGGGTATCTTGAAATATTTATTCAAAATCAACGGCGGAATATCCATACCTCCGGTGGATGCTCCCATACGAATGACGCTTCCAAGCCCCACTCCGATTCCCAGCCCTGAGAATATCGTATTCAGCCAGATATCGTCTGTGAAATGTACATTTGCAAATATCTGTCCGAATAACTCCAGGCAGATTGGATAAGTAAATGTACTTACAATGGTCGTAAATGCGAATTTCTTTCCAAGAAAAATAAATCCGACCACCAGCATCACAATATTAAATCCCAGCACGAACATCGAAACGGATAATCCGGTCAATCTGTTCACTAAAAGTGCAATACCTGTCGTTCCTCCGGTCGGCAGTCCTGACGGAAGCAGGAATAATACCGCGACCGCTGCGTACATAGCATTTCCAATAATAACTGTCAACAATGTTATTCCCCGCTGTAACATTGTCTGATTTTTGTTTTCCACAATTTTCTTCCTCCATGATAACATTCAAGACTTATCATAAGCCTCTATAAAGACTGCAGATAGTAATGCTCTACTTCATCTGCCATCTACATGTTTTATGACATACATTCATACAAAATGATATCGAATAAACGGATTTATGTAAAGTACTTTTTATTTACAGGAGCTAAAAGAAGGGCGTGTGAAAAAACGAAAGTTTTTTCACACGCCCTTTCTTAGTATCAATCAAGTTATTATTCTCATCAAATAACTGGAATGTAAATTCTCCCGGCTGAAGTTCAGCATTATTTAATACTTTCTTAACCGCTGGATCAATAGCTGCTGCTGTTACAGACATCTTATTTTCAAATGAGATTCCATCTACACTCTCGGCTGAGTTATCCACATTTGTTCCATTTTTTTTGTAAGTTATAGACATATCCATGTTTTCATCCACATTTACCGTAACGGTATATACAGACGGATCATATTCAATATCGCTAACGTTATTTTCACCCTGCTCATTAATCTCTTTTACAGTGTAAGAATAAGTTCCTGTAATCGTGGCAAGAGCATAATCCATGCTCATCGTCATAAAGTGATAGTTATTAAATATCAGGAATTCATCGTCCTCTACTGGCTCTAATATATTTCCATCATCACCTTCGTATCCAACATAACTCCACACACTCCGACAGGCTAAATGGAATCATGGATCGTTTTCTGGATCTGACTTCTTACAAGTTCCGCGATATCATTCGTCTTCATGTCTTTATAATCATCATAGTACAGCGGTTTTAAAAAATGTACCTGCACTGTGACCGGTGCTATACTGTTAGTGTCAAATGGCTTGAAAGAATCGATCAGTGCAACCGGCACGATCGGGCATTTTGCTTTCGTTGCTGCTTTAAAGCTTCCGCCTTTAAACTCCAGCATCTCATTTCCCATCTTAGATCTTGTTCCTTCCGGGAAAATGAGATAATTTCTTCCGTTCTTTACCTCATTTGTCACATTTACAATGACCTGCAGTGACTGACGGATATCATTACGATCCATCATATATGCTTTCATACATTTGAAAACTTGTTTTAAAAATGGCACATTTTCCACTTCTTTTTTGGCAACTACGGAAAATGGCTTCGGGCAGACATCTACAAGTGCCAGTACATCGTAAAGTCCCTGATGATTTGGGAAGAACATAAAGCCGTTTTCTTCTGGGATATTCTCAAGCCCGTGGGCATCTATGGTCACATTTCCACCTTTATTAGCGCGGTGTGTGATGAACCGGAGCATCCGGTAATGTTCTTCTTCTGTGTATTTGTCTACGTGGGATGCATGATAACATAATTTTGCCCACATCCACGGAACAAGTAAAATGTTCCGAAGAACCATCATTATGATTCGTTTCATATCTTCTTGTACTCCTTTATGGCACTTTCGTACAGATAACCGCCCTCGCAATCAGCGACTACAATCACCGGGAAATCTTCCACATAAAGCTTGCGGATAGCTTCCGTTCCAAGATCATCATAAGCTACGACCTCAGAAGTCTTAATACATTTTGAAAGAAGCGCTCCTGCTCCTCCCACTGCCGCGAAGTAAACACTTCCGTTTCTTTTGACAGCATCCAGTACTTCCTTGCTTCTCTTACCTTTTCCAATCATGGCTGTGAGGCCAAGGTCCAGAAGCTTCGGCGCATAACGGTCCATACGGCTCGCAGTTGTCGGCCCTGCAGAACCAATCGGACGCCCTTCTCTCGCCGGAGATGGTCCCATGTAATAAATCGTCTGTCCAACCATATCTACCGGAAGATTTTCTCCATTTTTAAGAGCATCATCCATTCTCTTGTGAGCGGCATCTCTCGCCGTGTAGATAGTTCCTGTAATGTATACATAATCTCCTGCTCTGAGCTTACGGGATACTTCTTTGCTGATTGGTGCTTTTATATGCTTCTCCATGACTATACCTCCCTCACAATGTGTCTGTTGACGTGACAGCAAATATTGATTCCTACCGGAAGTCCCGCAATGTGAGTCGGGTATGTATTAACATTTACCGCAAGAGCTGTTGTTGTTCCTCCAAGACCTCCAGGTCCGATACCAAGCTTGTTGATTGTCTCAAGCATCTCCTCTTCCAGGTCCTTGACCCACTGGATATCAGAGTGTGTGCCGACCTCACGTGTCAGGGCATCCTTCGCCATAAGTGCACATTTTTCAAATGTACCGCCGATTCCGACACCGACTACCATCGGTGGACAGGCATTCGGTCCTGCGTCCTGTACGGCTGTCAGAATCGCATTCTTCACGCCCTCGATTCCGTCTGCCGGTTTCAGCATGAACACACGGCTCATATTCTCGCTTCCGAATCCCTTCGGAGCAACTTTAATCTTTACTTTATCTCCCGGCACAATGTTGTAGTGAATGACTGCCGGTGTGTTGTCTTTTGTATTCTCGCGGATAATCGGATCCCCGACCACAGATTTTCTTAAGTATCCTTCCACATATCCCTGGCGTACCCCTTCATTGATGGCATCAGTCAGGCTTCCACCCTCGAAATGAACCTCCTGGCCAACTTCCACGAACACGACCGCCATTCCGGTATCCTGGCAGATTGGAATCATATCCTCTCCCGCAATCTTTAAGTTCTCCTGAAGCTGGGTGAGAATCTGCTTTCCAAGCGGCGCTTCCTCTGTCTCCACAGCATTTTTCATTGCTTTATCCATATCTTCAGACAGAAAATGATTCGCCTGAATGCACATTTCTTTAATATTCTTTGTAATTACACTTACATCAACTGAACGCATGATGACCTCCTTTTGCCCTTCCTGTTTTCATTTTACCCTGTCCCTTAATGATATACAAGACAAAAAAATCTGTCACGCCGGATTTTCAGGGCCGACAGTGGCAGATTTTTTTATAATCATATTAATTTTTCTTATTCTTCGTCAGAATCTGTATCGTCCGGAAGCTCGTCTTCGTCACTTTCTAACGCCAGTGATTCTACATCAATCTGGTCTACTTCAACCCCATCTTCGCCGAAGATTTCTTTCTTTTTGGCTTCTTCTTTTTCTTCGTCTCTGACTTTTGCGATACTTGCTACGGTCTCTTTATCTTTCAGGTTGATAAGTTTGACTCCGGATGTGATTCTTCCGAGTACGGAGATTCCTGAACACAGCATACGGATGATGATTCCGTCTGTGTTTATGATCATAATCTCATCGTCTTCGTCAACTGCCTTGATTCCGATGACATTTCCTGTCTTTTCAGTGATCTTGTAACACTTCACTCCTTTGCCGCCACGGTTCTGTGCTGTAAATTCATGGATGTCTGTACGTTTACCCATACCTTTTTCAGATACAATCAAAAGGTCATGTCCCTGGGTCACAAGCTGCATTCCAATCACTTCGTCGCGGTCTGCAAGGTTGATTCCGCGTACTCCCATGGAGTTACGTCCTGTTGCTCTTACGTCGGTCTCATTAAAGCGGATACACTGACCATACTTCGTTGCAAGAATGATTTCCTGATTGTTGTCTGTGAATTTTACTTCGATCAGTTCATCCTCATCACGCAGTGTAATTGCGGCAAGTCCTGTCTTTCTTACATTCATGTACTCGCGAAGTGATGTTTTCTTCACAAGACCTTTCTTCGTTGCCATGATCAGATAATCCTGATCGCGGTAGTAATCAATCGGGATTACTGCGGTAATCTTCTCGCCCGGCATTAACTGGAGCAGGTTGATGATCGCAGTTCCTCTTGATGTGCGGCTTGCCTCCGGAATCTCGTAACCTTTCAGTCTGTAGACACGTCCGGTGTTCGTAAAGAACATAATGTAGTGGTGCGTATTCGTCATGAATAGCTCTTCCACATAGTCTTCATCCAGAGTCTGCATACCTTTAATTCCCTTACCGCCACGATTCTGTGCCTTAAATGTATCATCAGACATACGCTTGATGTAACCAAGTTTTGTCATGGTAATTACAATATTCTCCTTCGGAATCAGATCCTCCATGGAAATGTCATACTCGTCAAATCCGATGGATGTTCTTCTGTCATCACCATATTTATCCTTAATGACAAGGATTTCTTCACGAATCACTCCAAGAAGTAATTTTTCGTCTGCCAGAATTGCCTCCAGTCTCTCAATCTGAGCCATAAGTTCTGCATATTCTTTCTCAAGCTTCTCTCTTTCCAATCCTGTCAGAGCACGCAGACGCATATCTACGATAGCCTGAGCCTGAACATCATCCAGTTCGAATTTCTCCATGAGTTCTGCTTTTGCAGCCTGTACCGTACTGGAACCACGGATGATCCGGATAACTTCGTCAATATTATCAAGCGCGATCAATAATCCTTTTAAGATATGCGCTCTTTCTTTTGCTTTGTTCAGTTCGTACTTTGTACGACGTGTCACAACATCTTCCTGATGCTTCAGGTAATATCCAAGAAGCTCTAAAATATTCATGACTTTTGGCTGTTTGCCGACCAGTGCCAGCATGATCACGCCAAATGTATCCTGAAGCTGTGTATGTTTGTAAAGCTGGTTCAGCAATACATTTGCATTGACATCTTTACGAAGTTCAATGACAATACGCATACCTTCACGGCTGGACTGATCACTTAAGTCTGTGATTCCATCCACCTTCTTGTCACGTACCAGCTCTGCGATTTTCTCGATCAGACGGGCCTTATTGACCATGTACGGAAGCTCTGTAACAATGATGCGGCTCTTTCCATTCGGCATCGTCTCAATGTTCGTTACGGCACGTACACGAATCTTACCACGTCCTGTTCGATATGCTTCCTCGATTCCTCTTGTACCAAGAATCTCTCCACCGGTCGGAAAATCTGGTCCCTTGATGATTTCAAGGATTTCTTCCATTGTTGTCTCGTCTTTATCTGCAATCTTGTTATCGATAATTCTGACTACTGCGTCAATGACCTCACGAAGATTATGCGGCGGGATATTCGTTGCCATACCTACGGCGATACCGGATGTACCGTTCACCAGAAGGTTCGGGAATCTTGCCGGAAGTACAACCGGCTCTTTCTCCGTCTCATCGAAGTTTGGCATGAAGTCTACCGTATCTTTGTTGATATCAGCAGTCAGTTCCATGGAAATCTTACTCAGTCTTGCCTCTGTGTAACGCATAGCCGCTGCTCCGTCACCGTCCACAGAACCGAAGTTTCCATGCCCGTCAACGAGCGGATATCTGGTAGACCATTCCTGAGCCATATTAACCAATGCTCCGTAAATAGAACTGTCACCGTGCGGATGATATTTACCCATTGTATCACCGACGATACGGGCTGATTTTCTGTGCGGTTTATCCGGTCCATTGTTCAGCTCGATCATGGAGTAAAGAATTCTTCTCTGTACAGGTTTCAATCCGTCTCTTACATCTGGAAGCGCACGGGAAGCAATAACACTCATGGCATAATCGATATAGGAGGTCTCCATCGTTTTCTTTAGGTCGACCTCATGGACTTTATCAAAAATATTGTCTTCCATTTATCTATTTTCCTTTCTGCAAAGCGAAAATATTTCGCTGATATTTAAATGTCAGGTTTAAATGTCAAGATTCTGTACATACTGTGCATTTTCTTCGATGAACTCACGTCTTGGCTCTACCTTATCTCCCATCAGTGTTGTAAATGTGAGATCCAGCTCGCTTGCTGTCTCATCATCCATTGTGACACGAAGGAGTACGCGGTGCTCCGGATCCATAGTGGTATCCCAAAGCTGCTCTGCATCCATCTCTCCAAGACCTTTGTAACGCTGAATTTTATTATTGTTATCACGCCCAACTTCCTGCAAAATGCTGTCAAGTTCTTCGTCGCTGTATGCATACCAAACTTTTTTATTTCTTTCGAGCTTATAAAGTGGCGGCTGTGCCAGATACACGTATCCTTCTTTGATCAGATCTGGCATAAATCTGTACATAAATGTCAGAAGCAGTGTACTGATATGGGCTCCATCCACGTCGGCATCGGTCATGATGATGATCTTGTGATAACGTAATTTGCTGATATCAAAGTCTTCATGGATTCCGGTTCCAAATGCCGTGATCATGGCTTTGATCTCCGCATTTCCATAAATTCGATCCAGTCTTGCCTTCTCAACATTGAGGATCTTACCACGAAGTGGAAGGATAGCCTGTGTTGCACGGTCTCTGGCTGTCTTTGCGGAACCACCGGCGGAGTCTCCCTCTACGATGTAGATTTCGCATTTTTCCGGATTCTTGTCAGAACAGTCTGCAAGCTTACCAGGAAGTGACATACCATCAAGAGCTGATTTTCTTCTTGTCAGATCTCTCGCTTTTCTTGCAGCCTCTCTCGCACGCTGTGCCATCACAGACTTCTCAACTGTTACTTTAGCGACCTGAGGATTCTGTTCCAGGAACATCTGTAGCTTTTCACTGACAACATTATCGACTGCGCCTCTGGCCTCACTGTTTCCAAGTTTCTGCTTTGTCTGTCCTGCGAATTGAGGATCCTCGATCTTGACACTGATAATTGCAGTCAGTCCCTCACGGATATCCTCACCTGTCAGGTTCGGCTCATTATCTTTTAAAAGTTTATTCTTTCTTGCGTAATCATTAAATGTCTTTGTTAACGCATTTCTAAATCCGACAATATGAGTTCCGCCTTCCGGAGTCGTAATATTATTTACAAATCCGTAGCTGTTCTCATTGTAGGAATCATTGTGCTGCATTGCAACTTCAACAGATACATTGTTGACGATTCCCTCACAGTAAATGATCTGCTCGTAAAGCGGAGTCGTACTGCGGTTCAGATACTCAACAAATTCTTTGATTCCACCTTCGTAGTGGAAAGTCTTCTCAATCGGCTCTTGTGGTCTTTCATCGCGAAGAACGATCTTCAGTCCCTTTGTCAGAAATGCCATCTCACGGAATCTCTGCTGTAAAATGCTGTAATCAAAGATTGTTGTCTCAAAAATCTCTCCATCCGGCAGGAATGTGACCTTTGTTCCTGTCTTTCCCGGCTCACATTCTCCGATGACTTCCAGCTTCTTTGCAACTTTTCCTCGCTCATAGCGCTGTCTGTATACTTTTCCTTCGTGACAGATTTCAACTTCCAGCCAGACAGAAAGCGCATTTACAACAGATGCACCTACTCCATGAAGTCCTCCGGATACCTTGTATCCTCCACCACCGAATTTTCCTCCGGCATGAAGCACCGTAAATACGACTTCAACTGCCGGAAGTCCTGATTTATGGTTGATTCCGACCGGAATTCCACGTCCATTATCTGTGACAGTAACGGAATTATCCGGATTGATCGTTACGTGAATGGTATCACAGAATCCTGCCAACGCCTCATCAACCGCATTATCAACAATCTCATATACCAGATGATGAAGACCTCTTGATGAGGTACTTCCAATATACATTCCCGGACGCTTTCTTACAGCTTCCAGTCCTTCCAGTATCTGAATTTCGTCTGCGCCATATTCGTGCTGTACCTTTTCTGTAGCCATGCTAATCCTCCTAGTTTTCCTTTATCACTTGTCCGTTCTGGACATGAAATACTTTATTGACTTCAAATCTATGATTTACAAATTCATCCACTCCTGTACAGGTAATGAGTGTCTGTATATCATGAATACTGTCTAATAAATAGTTTTGCCTGTGTTTGTCAAGTTCAGACAACACATCGTCAAGTAACAGAACCGGTGTGTCTCCGGTCACTCTTTTCACCAGCTCGATTTCTGCCAGTTTCAATGACAATGCTGCGGTCCTTTGCTGTCCCTGGGATCCGAATCTCCGGATGTCCAGATTCCCGACCATAAAACAGACGTCGTCTCGATGAGGCCCTACCGAAGTACTCTTCATCCTGATATCTCGCTGTCTGTTCATCTCAAGAGCCTGCTCAAGAGACATGTTTTTCGTACTCGGTTCGTAAATCAGACGGATTTCTTCCTTACCGCCAGTCAGTTTCTTATGTATTCCGGAAACAATTTCGTTCATTTCGTCAACAAATTGTTTCCTCCTCGCAATGATTGCATTGCCATACTGAACAAGCTGGAGATCCCAGATGTCCAGAGTCTCCATTGCATCTTGCCGGTATGCAATGTCTTTTAGTAAATGATTTCTCTGATTTACGATCCGACTGTAATTGGATAAATGATTAAAATATACTTTATCAAGCTGTGACAGCTCTAAATCTATGAACTTTCTTCTTCCCGCCGGACCATTTTTTATAATGTTCAGATCTTCCGGTGAAAAAAATACGAGATTTACAATGCCAAATAATTCTCCGGCTTTGCGTATCGGAATCTTATTAATAGCAACACCTTTCGGCCGGTTCTTCTTCAGATGCATGTCAATCTGATCCTGAATCCCGCGTTTTTCAACAAGCACCTCAATGTGTGATTCCTCTGCCCCGAACCGGATCATATCCCGGTCTTTGCTTCCTCTGTGGGACTTCGTCGTCCCGGACAGATAGACAGCCTCCAGAATATTCGTCTTTCCCTGGGCATTATCCCCGTAGAAAATGTTGGTGCTGCCATCAAATTCCAGATTCAAAAGTTCGTAGTTTCTAAAATTTTTCAGTTTCAAAGATTTAATCTTCAATTTTGATTTCTTCTCCGCCAAATGATACAACATCCCCGCCGTATAATTTTCTTCCACGGCGAGTATCAATTTCTCCATTTACAGACACCTGTCCGTCCTGGATGACTTCTTTTGCCTCAACGCCCGATTCAACAAGACCGGCTGCTTTTAATGCCTGCCCAAGCTTTATAAATTCATCACGCAATTTGATTGTTTCCATAGTCGCTCCTTTACATTTGTTGAAAATGAATAAATGTATAATTATTCATGCATTTTTATGAATAATATTAGTATTTCCGTATAATTATGCACTTATTATACATTTGCATTAAAGTTTACAGGAAGGATAAGATAAATATAGCTTTCTGTCTCATCCTTGATAAAGCAAGGTGCTTTCGCATTCATCAGATAAAGTGTAACCTCTTCATCATCAATAACACGCAGTGCATCAATCAGGAATTTCGGATTGAATCCGATCAGAAGATCTTTTCCATCCTTGGAAATCATAATCTCTTCATTCATGGATCCAATCTGAGATTTGATTTTTAACTCCATCATTTCATCCTGGATGTCAATGATGATCGGTTTTTTATCTCCTTCTTTGATGAGAAGTGTTGCGCGGTCGATACAATTTAAGAATTCTTTTTTGTTAATTCTTACTTTTGTATCGTAATCACTGGACAGCATCTGATCAATTTTAAAATAATCGCCTTCAATAAGTCTGGAAACAACGATTGTATTGTCAAATTCAAACACAATATGGTTATTTGTATAAGAAATTTCAACCATACTCTCAGCTTCTCCGGATAAAATTTTACTAATTTCAATTAAAGTTTTACCAGGTACGACCATCTTATAATCACTGACTGGATTTTTCAATTCAATTTTACGGATAGAAATTCGATGTCCATCCAAAGATGCAACTCTTAAAACATTATTTTTTATTTCAAATAATTCACCGGTCATTAATTTGTTGCTTTCTGTATCAGCAATAGAAAAGATAGTCTGACGAATAACTTCTTTCAAAGTAAACTGTGAAATTGATATAGAATCATCTTTTTCAATGATTGGAAGATAAGCAAATTCATTGCCAGGTTTTCCGGAAATATCAAATTTTGCTTTTTCACACACAATAGTTGTCTGAAGTCTGTCATCAGTTTCTATAGAAACTTCATTATCCGGAAGTTTTCTAACAATTTCAGAAAAAATCTTTGCATCAATGGCAATCATACCACGATCAATGATCTCACCTGCAATTTCTGTCTGGATGCCAAGTTCCATATCGTTGGCAGTCAACTTAATAATGTCAGTAGTGGCATCAATTAAGATACATTCCAATATTGGCATTGTTGTTTTTCCAGGAACAGCTTTAGAAACAATATTAACTCCTTTTACAAGGTCTGATTTGTTACATACGATTTTCATATGTGTAAAACTCCTTTCCCACGTTACGCATATATAGAAATAAATAAATTTTTTCCGCCTTATTCGCCTTAGGGGCTGTGGATAAGAGGAAAACCCCTGCGCGCCCAGTAAACTCAGGCGTTTCGCGCTTTGATAAGTCTGTGAAATTAAACTGGAAAATGTGTGGAACTGCTTTGGAAAACATTTTTGTTGCTTTTTAGAAAAATGAACAAAAAATCACTTCTCCACACCATATCCAAATAAATCGGAGGATTTTCCACGTACTGTCCACATACTATCCACACAAGTAACCAAAAATGTGGATAATGTGGATAAATTGTGGATAACTATATGGAAAATCCTAAGCCGGGTTGATTTTCTTCTTTATTATATTGATTGTATTCGCCATCATCTCATCTGATTCGATATCCTTGGCGATCTTTTCTACTCCATATTTGACAGTAGAGTGGTCTTTACCTCCAAGAACTGCACCAATTCCTTTCAGGGCAGTATCGGTCATAGTACGCATCAGATACATACAGATCTGACGTGGAACGGCAATCTCCGAATCACGTTTTTTGCTTTTAAGGTCAGCAACGGTGATACCAAAATGATCCGCAACGATATCAAGTATCAGTTCCGGAGTAACTTCTCTTCTATTATCAGAAGAAATAATATCTTTTAATGCTTCTGCTGCAAGAGCAATATCAATCGGATTATTATTGTTGTTGAGCTTATAGAGGGCAATGAGTTTATTCAGAGAACCTTCCAGCTCACGGATGTTAGATTTGACGTTGGCTGCAATATAGTCCAGTACATCATTCTTAATGTTATATTTTTCCAGATGATCCAGTTCGATCTTCTTCTGGAGAATTGCCATACGTGTCTCATAATCCGGAGATGAGATATCAGCAATGAGACCCCACTCAAAACGTGTGCGGAGTCTGGATTCCAGTGTCTCGATATCTTTCGGAGGTTTATCACTGGAGATTATGATCTGTTTTCCAAGTGTATGAAGGTGATTGAAAGTATGGAAGAACTCTTCCTGAGTACTTTCTTTACCTATTATAAACTGGATATCGTCAATCAACAGAACATCAATGTTCCTGTATTTATCACGGAAGTTCAGCATGGCAGATTCATTACCGGCTGTTTTACCATTTCTCAGGGCATCAATCAGTTCGTTGGTGAACGTCTCACTGGTTACATATAATACTTTTTTCTTCGGATTCTTGTCCAAAATGAAGTGTGCAATGGAATGCATCAAATGGGTTTTTCCAAGCCCAACACCTCCATATAAAAAGAGAGGGTTGTACACTTCACCGGGAGATTCGGCAACGGCCAGTGAAGCTGCATGAGCGAAGTTGTTATTTCCGCCTACAACAAAAGTATCAAAAGTATATTTTGGATTCAGCCCTGCTTTCTCTGCTAAGGACTTCGTCTTTTTCTTTTGACCGTTATCAATAGATGCATTATGAATTTCATTCAGTTTATCGTCATCTTCCGATACAAACTGTATCTCGTACTCTTTGCCTGTAATCTCAGCAATACATACCATGAGTGGGAGACGGTACTTCTTATCGATGTATTCAACACTGGAATCCTTGTTCACAAGAATATAAGCAGTGTCATCGATGACATCGTAAACTTTCAGCGGCTTTATCCACGTATTAAAGGATACATTTAGCAGCTCGTGTTCCACTCGTAAATGTTCGATGATCTCAGGCCATTTTTCTTTCACTTCGTTCATTTTAAACAAACTCCTACTTCCCAAGTCTACTCTTTATCTATTTTACATCAAAATATGTATTTAAGCAATTAAAAAGTAAAGAAAATCATCGGTAATGCTTGACGTATCAAGATTTTTTTTATATAATCAAAGCTGATGTCTTAAGAAAAAATATGGGGCAACCCTTGGAAAAATATAAGGAGGTGGATATCTATGAAAATGACATTCCAGCCAAAAAAGAGACAAAGATCTAAAGTACATGGTTTCAGATCAAGAATGAGTACTGCAGGCGGAAGAAAAGTACTTGCAGCAAGAAGAGCAAAAGGAAGAAAGAAATTATCAGCGTAGGCCGCATATATGTGGCCTTTTCTTCTTTCAAAAAATAGGAGATTAAAGCATGAAATATTCCGAATCATTGAAAAAACATAAGGATTTTCAACATGTATATAAAAAAGGAAGTTCTTATGCAAACAAATATCTTGTCATGTATGTACTGGAGAATCAGACGGAAGGTAATCGATTGGGAATATCTGTAAGTAAAAAAGTGGGAAACAGTATCGTAAGACACCGATTAACTAGGTTGATCCGAGAAAGTTACCGGCTACAAGAAGACATGTTCAGCAGTGGGCGCGATATCGTAGTTATCGCAAGAGGTGCAGCTAAGGGTAAGAATTACCGCGACATAGAGAGCGCACTGATCCACCTGGCACGTCTTCATAATATATATAAGGGGTAATTGCGTGATGAAAAAGATTCTGCTTGGTATCATCAGATTCTATCAAAAGTATTTATCAGGAGCAAAGGGATATTCTTCCTGTAAGTATTATCCGACCTGTTCCAGATATGCGATAGAAGCAATTGAAAAGTACGGGGCCTTTAAGGGAGGTCGTCTTGCTGCCTGGAGAATCTTGCGTTGCAATCCTTTTTCAAAAGGAGGATATGACCCTGTTCCTTAAAAAGAATTACAAAATCCGATGGAGGAAAAAGAGATGGTAGGAAGTTTACTAAGTGCAGCAAATTGGCCGATTGTCGGACAGATCTGCTGGGTATTAGGTAAAGTCATGAATTTTATCTATACGATGTTAGATGGCGCACTTCCAAGTGACACCGGTCTGGTTGGTATATCTATTATCCTGTATACGATTCTTGTATATACCCTGATGCTGCCGATGACAATTAATCAGCAGAGATCATCTAAGATGCAGGCCGTTGTACAGCCGGAAGTCATGGCTATCCAGAAGAAGTACAAGAACAAAAAAGATCAGGCTTCAATGCTGAAACAGCAGGAAGAGATACAGCAGGTGTATGACAAGTATGGCGTATCCATGATGGGAGGATGCCTTCCGTTACTGATCCAGATGCCGTTTTTGTTCGCATTGTATCCGGTCATTTACAGAATTTCTGATTACGTACCAAATATTACAGCTCAGGCAAATAAGTTTCTCACAATTCCGGATATGACAATCACTCCGGGTAACATGCTTAGCATGGCAAAAAGCGGAGAGACAATGGGATATTCAGCGGCAGCGCTGGTTATCACAGCAATTTTACTTCCGGTATTATCTGCATTTACACAGTATCTGAATATGAAACTGTCTATGGCAGTAAATGGTTCTAACAGACCAGCAGATAAAGATGACCCGACAGCAGCAACAATGAGAACTATGAATATGACAATGCCTCTGTTCTCACTGGTTATGGTATTTACATTACCGACTGGTATCGGTATATACTGGATCGTCAGTGCAATCGTACGTATGGTTCAGCAGGTATTTATCAACAAACATCTCAGTAAGATATCAGTGGATGACATGATCGAGAAGAATAAAGAAAAAGCGCAGAAGAAGAAAGAAAAACGTGGCGAAAAAGCAGAAAAGATCAACGCTATGGCTCAGACAAATACAAAGAGTATCAAATCTTCTGCAACAAAGAGTTCTTCTATGTCTGATATAGAAAGAGAAGAAAAGCTCGAGAAAGCAAGAGCAAATGCGAAACCGGGAAGTCTTGCTTCAAAAGCCAACATGGTTAAGAATTTTAATGAGAATAAGTAAGGGGGCATATATTCATGGATTACATTACTGTAACAGCAAAGAATCTTGATGATGCGATTACAGAAGCGTTAGTTCAGTTAGAAGTAACAAGTGATCGTCTTGATTATGAAGTTATCGAAAAAGGAAGCGATGGTTTTCTTGGATTCGGTAGAAAACAGGCCGTTATCAAAGCCCGCAGAAAAGAAGAGCCTGTAGTCGAAGTAAAAGCTGAGAAAAAAGAAGAGAAACCTGTAAAGGTCGAAAAGGCAGCAAAAGTTGAGAAGACAGAGCATGCAGAGAAAAAAGAACCAGTAAAAACTGAGACTAAGAATGAATTTAAGAAAGAGCATAAGAAAGATTTCAAAAAAGCTCCGAAAAAAGAAGTAAGAGAAGAGACAGAACTTGCAAAAGTCGAGCCGGCTACAATTGAAGCTTGTGAGAAATTTGTAGAAGATGTTCTGAACGCCATGAATATGGAAGAGGTAAAGGTTACTTCTACAGTTGATGAGGAAGGCGCACTGAGCATCACTATGGAAGGTAAGAACATGGGTATCCTGATCGGTAAGAGAGGACAGACACTGGATTCTCTTCAGTATCTTACCAATCGTGTAGCTAACAAGATGCAGGATGGATACGTTCGTGTAAAACTTGACACAGAGGATTATAGAAGAAGAAGAAAAGAGACTCTTGAGAATCTTGCAAAGAACATTGCAAGCAAGGTAAAGAGAACAAGAAGAACAGTTGCACTTGAGCCAATGAATCCATATGAGAGAAGAATCATTCACTCAGCACTGCAGTCTGATCCGGCTGTATCTACACACAGTGAAGGTGAAGAACCTTACAGAAAAGTCGTTGTAACACTGGCAAGAAGATCCGGTGGCTCTCATAATTATGAGAAATACGACAAATAGAAGATAAAATTACAAAGCAGGGGTTTAAAAAACCTCTGCTTTTTTGTACAATAAAATAATGATGCCAGGATAATTCTACGATGTAGCCTCCGGCAGGGCGCACATTGTCCGGTGGACAATGGTTTTGCGCCGACCGAAACGGAGTGTAGACTTGCAGAGGTGCGCAGTAGAAGTATGTCATGCAATTATATGACGCGCACCTCGCAGCAAGAATGCCGAGGCATTCTTGAATACGCCAGTCACACGATATTCGAACATAGAGTAGAACCCAGAGAGAGCAATCCATGGGCGTAATTATAATGTCTTAAGTTCCTGATATACTCTTCCAATCGGAAGTCCTACCACATTATTGTAATCACCTTTTATTTCTTTTACATGAATGGAAAAATCACCCTGTATACCGTAAGCTCCGGCTTTATCTAACGGATCACCGGATTCTACATAGCGGTGAAGATCTTCTTTATCAATCGGATAGAGCGTGACATCGGTCTGGCAGTAAAATGTCTTAATTGTCTTTTTCCCTTGCTTTTTCTGAATCAGTGAAACACCTGTGTAGACCTGATGTGTGCGGTCTGCAAGCATGGACAGCATATCGTAGGCTTCCTGTTTATCAGCAGGTTTTCCAAGAATCTCATCACGATAAACAACAATCGTATCGGATCCAATGACAGTATAATCGTCAGGATCTGTAATTTTAGCGTAGACATTTTCCGCTTTTTGGTGAGCCAGTTCCATAACAACATCGGACGGCACTTCTTTTGTAATCTTTTCGTTCACGTCAGACGGAATCACATCAAATTCAAGACCCGTGCGTGCAAGCAGTTCCCGCCTTCTCGGTGACTGTGATGCAAGAATATATCGCATAATAAATACCTCATTTCTTTCTGATTTCAAATATCAGGATACTATTTGCAGTATACCTGATAAATACCACAAATATCTGCAATTAAGATTTGCGTTAAATAAATATTTTATAGTACTCACTTTGGTATTTATGGTAAACTGAAAAGAGGAAAGATGCAAGAGAAAACTTATGGAGGAAGATTATGTATATCAGTGAGATTAAGACCGGTGCGCCGACAGACGTAAGATGCCCGCTGGAACGCCGTATGTACGAGACTTTAGATAAATTGAAGATTCCATATGAGCGTGTGGACAATGATCCGGCAGCCAGTATGGAGGAGTGCGCAGAGGTTGATAAAGTATTAGGAACTCAAATTCGGAAAAATGTATTCTTATGTAATCGGAAAAAGACTACGTATTTCTTACTTGTCATGCCGGCAAATAAATCCTTTGACACAGCAGCTTTCAGTAAGAAACTGGGTGTATCCCATATGTCATTTGCACCGCCGGAGAAAATGCTTAAGCATCTTGGAACGACACCGGGATCAGCCAGTGTGGCAGGACTTCTCGTGGACGAAGACGACTATGTGCAGGTAATTATAGATAAAGAAGTGGCAGAGAGTGAATGGTTCGGTTGCAATCCGGGAATTAATACAAGTCATTTAAAATTTAAGACACAGGATTTATTACAGAAGTTTTTGCCAAAGATTCACCACAGAGCAAGGATTGTAGATTTATAACAGAAGAAAGAAGAAGTAACATGAAATCAGCAGACGATTTGAAACAGTTATTACAAAATATTGATAGAAAAAGTTATCCGGCTTATAAGGGTACGAAAGGAGTATATCGATTTGGCAAATATGCATTGGGAATCGACCATGTACAGGGAGATCCGTTTGCGGCACCGTCCAGCCTTCATATTGAAGTTTCGGGAAAAGTGGCTGCATTTCCAGAATATCTTTATGACGAAAAATGGAAACAGATTGCACTTGAGGATTATCTGATCCGTCAGTTTGGCGCAGCAATCGGAAAATATTCATTTCAGGCGAAAGGATCCGGAAAGAGTGGAATTATTTCTGTGACCAGATGTGGTCAGGAAATTCTAAAGCGGAGCGCCTGTGAGATCAATCCGGCAAATGGAAACATTAGCATGCGATTTGAGGCTGGATTTCCGGCAAATGGAAGAACCATCAATGCAAGAGAGCTTTCAAAAATTTTATTCGATTATCTCCCGGAGTGCGTGGAGAGTTGTCTTTTCTATGCAAGACAAGATAAGAAAAAAGTGGAACGTGTCATGGAGCTATCCGTAGACCAGCAATATATCCGTGAGCAGTTAAAAGAACAGGGACTTGTGGCGTTTGTGGCAGATAAAGCCGTTCTTCCGCGTGAGTCGGGTGTCTCAGCAAAGCCGATGAAAGGAGCTGTGCCATTTGCTTCGCCGGAATCGATGAAAGTAACCATGGATTTACCATACGCAGGCAAAATCACAGGTATGGGCATCAAAAAAGGAATCACCTTGATTGTGGGTGGCGGCTATCACGGAAAATCTACCCTTCTAAAAGCGCTGGAAATGGGCGTATATCCGCACATTGCAGGTGATGGCAGGGAATATGTCATTACAGAGTCAGATGCAGTGAAAATCCGCGCTGAGGACGGCAGAAGTATCAAGGACACAGACATTTCTATGTTCATCAATGACCTGCCAAATGGGAAAGACACGAAAACATTTTCCACGGAGGATGCCAGTGGAAGTACATCCCAGGCGGCAAATGTGGTGGAGGCCATGGAGGCTGGCGCTGCAGCGCTTCTCATCGATGAGGATACGTCGGCGACCAACTTTATGGTGCGAGATGAACTGATGCAAAGAGTGATTCACCGGGATATGGAGCCGATTACACCATTTATTGAAAGAATGCGCGATTTATATGAAAATCAGGGCATTTCCACAATTCTAGTTGCGGGAAGCTCCGGGGCATATTTTCAGGTAGCAGATGTGGTGATTCAGATGGATCGATATGTCCCGAAAGAAATTACAGCCCTTGCAAAAAAGGCTGCCAGCCAGTATCCGGCACTGGAATTGCCAGAAGGAAATGTGAAACTACCAGAGTCCAGACGATGCCCAAAGAAAAATGCAGGGTTAGTTCATAAAGGACGCATCAAGATTAAGACCATGGGAAGAGACGGCGTAGTCTTGAACCATGAAAACATTGATCTTCGATATGTGGAACAGCTTGCAGATTCCGAGCAACTTACCTGCCTGGGGTATCTTCTCCGTTATATGGAAGAACAGGAATTTGACGGCAGAAAAGAAGCCGGACAGATTATCAAACGACTGGTGAAGAAGCTGGAAGCGGAAGGATTTGCAGCGGTCTGTGAGAGTGGAAACGTTCCGGGCAATCTGGCAATGCCGAGAAAACAGGAGGTATACGCATGCGTGAACCGGTATCGGGGCATGAAGTTGTAAAGAAAAAGAGAGGCTGCAATAATCTGGAAAAAGAAACTGCGGGTTTAGAAAAGGTAAAAGTAATCGCAAGAATTCACACAGATTTTCCGACTAAATTCGGGATTCCAAGACAGAGTGGGCTTTCCGATGCGGCTGGACTTGTTGTATTTGAGCCGGAGTTTCGCCAGCCGGACGCTCTGAGAGGAATTGAAGAATACACACACCTGTGGCTTCTGTGGGGATTTTCGGAAGTAAGACAAGAATCCGGTACATGGAAAGCGACCGTGCGGCCTCCGAGACTTGGAGGAAATGAACGAGTCGGAGTATTCGCCTGTCGTTCTCCTTACCGCCCGAATCCAATCGGACTGTCTTGTGTAAAACTGGAACGAATCATTTCTCATGAAAAGTACGGAATGTGCCTGCTTGTATCAGGAGTAGATATGATGGACCAAACACCAATTTACGATATCAAGCCGTATCTGCCTTATGTGGATGCGCACCCGGAGGCGAGCGGAGGATTTGCGCATAAAAAACAGACCTATCATCTGGAAGTACAGATACCTGATGAGGGTATGAAAAAGATTCCGGAAGAAAAGAGAAAAGTCGTGATGCAGATACTGAGTCAGGATCCAAGACCTTCTTATCAGAATGACCCGGAGAGAGTATATGGCATGGGATTTGCTGGGTTTGAGGTGAAATTTCGTGTAGAGGGAAGCACACTTTACGTGGTAAGTGTGACGAAAAAGCAAAAAGAATGATATAAGATATATTAACATTAAAAAGATCATTTGCGAAAAAGTGTAGATGGTCTTTTTAAGTGCATTTTATGAAAGAAGTATTTCTTGATTTCTTTACTGAGAAAAATTTATGAAAAAATAACTTGTAATATACCCTTAAGGGGTATATACTGTCACTGTAATCAAGAAAGGTGTGCATACTATGGAAGAAAAGAAAGAATGTTGTTATCATAAGAAAAAGGAGCGGACAGAAAAGGAATACAAGGATCTTCTGAACCGCTTAAGCCGGATTGAAGGCCAGGTACGAGGAATTAAGCGTATGGTGGAAGAGGACGCATACTGTACGGATATTCTGATTCAGGTTTCAGCGGTCAATGCGGCGCTGAATAGCTTTAACAAGGTGCTTCTTGCTAATCATATCCGCACTTGCGTAGCGGAAGATATCCGTGCAGGGAAAGAAGAGACAATCGATGAACTGGTTGCCACGCTCCAAAAACTTATGAAGTAATAGTTAGGCAGGTGTATTAATGATGGAACAATATACAGTGACAGGAATGAGCTGTGCGGCCTGCAGTTCCAGAGTAGAGAAGGCTGTGTCAAAGGTGCCGGGTGTTACATCCTGCTCGGTCAGTCTTCTGACGAACTCCATGGGAGTCGAAGGAACAGCAACGTCAGCTCAAATTATAGAAGCAGTGGAAAATGCCGGATATGGTGCATCGCTGAAAGGTGCAGCAAATGAAAAGACAGGCAGTGCTACCGGAAACAATGATGATTTTTTGAAAGACAGAGATACACCAGTATTGAAGCGGAGGCTGATTGCTTCTTTGTGTTTTCTTATACCACTTATGTATCTGTCCATGGGACATATGATGTGGAACTGGCCATTGCCAGGATTTATGGCGGACAATCATGTGGCAATGGGACTGGCTCAGTTGCTTTTGACTACGATTGTTATGGTCATCAACCAGAAGTTCTTTATCAGCGGATTTAAAGGACTGATTCATAAAGCGCCGAATATGGACACACTGGTTGCCCTTGGTTCTACAGCTTCTTATGGATACAGTGTTTATGCGCTGTTTGCTATGACAGATGCGCAGATGCGCATGGATATGGATGCCGTGATGTCATATATGCATGAATTCTATTTTGAGTCTGCAGCTATGATCCTGACTCTTATTACGGTTGGAAAGATGCTGGAGGCACATTCCAAAGGTAAGACGACAGATGCTCTTAAGAGTCTGATGAAACTGGCTCCGAAGACGGCAGTACTGCTCCGCGATGGAAAAGAAGAAACAGTTTCCATTGAGCAGGTGAAAAAAGGAGACATTTTCATAGTAAGACCTGGTGAAAATATACCAGTAGATGGTATTGTTCTGGAAGGAAACAGTGCGGTCAATGAGGCAGCTCTGACCGGTGAGAGCATTCCGGTAGATAAGGCGCCAAATGATACAGTATCTGCTGCAACAGTCAATCAGTCCGGTTTCTTAAAATGTGAGGCTTCAAGAGTCGGAGAGGACACAACACTGTCCCAGATTATTCAGATGGTCAGCGATGCGGCGGCAACAAAAGCACCGATTGCAAAGATTGCAGACCGGGTATCAGGTGTATTTGTACCAACGGTTATTACAATCGCAGTGATTACGATTGTTGTGTGGCTTTTAGCCGGTCAGAGCGTCGGATTTGCTCTCGCTAGAGGAATTTCCGTACTTGTTATCAGTTGCCCATGTGCCCTTGGACTTGCCACTCCGGTCGCAATTATGGTTGGAAATGGTATGGGCGCGAAAAATGGAATTATGTTCAAGACAGCCGTTTCTCTGGAAGAGACAGGAAAAATGGAAATTGTTGCTCTTGATAAAACCGGAACTATAACAAGTGGCAAACCTCAGGTCACAGATATTCTCCCTGCAAATGGAGTAAGTGAATCTGAATTACTGGTTCTTGCATACATTTTGGAGAAGAAGAGTGAACACCCACTTGCAAAAGCAATCACAGGACGTGTAGAATCAGAAGTAGAGCAGTCTGAGCGAGAAAAATTGACAGAAGTATCTGACTTTCAGGCAGTTCCGGGAAATGGACTTTCCGGTAAAATAGGTGGCGCAGAAGTTCTTGGTGGAAACTTGAACTATATCGGACAGTATTCCGAAGTATCTGAAGAAATGAAGCGTCAGGCAGAACATTTGTCCGAACAGGGAAAAACACCACTATTCTTCAGCCAGAACGGAACATTTATGGGAATTATCGCAGTGGCTGATGTTATCAAAGAAGACAGTCCGAGAGCGGTAAAAGAACTTCAGAACATGGGAATACACGTTGTTATGCTCACAGGTGACAATGAGCGTACTGCAAAAGCAATCGGCGCGCAGGCAGGTGTTGACGAGGTGATCGCAGGAGTACTTCCGGAAGGAAAAGAAAGCGTGATCCGAAGACTTAAGACAAAAGGAAAGGTTGCTATGGTCGGTGACGGTATCAACGATGCACCGGCACTTACAAGAGCAGATATGGGAATTGCAATCGGAGCCGGAACAGACATTGCCATTGACGCGGCAGATGTGGTACTGATGAAGAGCCGCCTAAGTGACGTGCCGGCAGCCATCCGCATGAGCCGTGCAACACTTCGGAACATTCATGAAAATCTGTTCTGGGCATTCTTCTACAATGTCATTGGAATCCCATTGGCAGCAGGTATCTGGTATCCATTATTTGGACTGAAACTGAATCCGATGTTCGGTGCGGCAGCCATGAGCTTATCCAGCTTCTGTGTTGTTACAAATGCACTGAGACTGAATCTCTTCAAAATGTATGACGCAAGCAAAGATAAAAAAATAAAACATAAAAAAGAAAGTAAAAAGAAACAGGAGGAATCAACCATGACAAAGACAATGAAAATCGAAGGAATGATGTGCGTACACTTTGAGGCAAGAGTAAAGAAAACTCTGGAAGCAATTGACGGTGTCAAAGAGGCAGTTGTAAGCCACGAGGCAGGAACAGCCGTAGTGACACTGGAAAAAAAGGTTGCTGATGAAGTGCTTAAAAATGCAGTAGAGGCACAGGACTATCCGGTAAAAGGAATCGAGTAGAAGATTAATAAAATGAATCGTGCGGTCATATATTTACTACAAAAGTATGTGTTGGAGCATGGATTATGAAAAAGTTTCTGGTGTGGTTATTCTGCTTGATTCTACTGACACAGCCGGTTTTTGCGCAGTCTGAAAAACTGATTATTCTGAATACGAATACGGGACAGAATACAGACGCAGGCACTGGCCAGAACGCTGGAGCAGGAGAGCAGAATTCATCGGATACAACAGAAAATACAGATAATATGAATACGCAGCAGACGGGAAATGTGGACATATCCGCACCGTCTGCTCTTTTAATGGAAGCATCTACGGGACAGGTAATCTATGAAAAAGATGCAGATTCCAAGAGACCTCCGGCAAGTGTTACAAAAATCATGACACTGTTATTGATTTTTGATGCCTTAAAAGATGGAAAAATACATTTAGAGGACGAAGTGACGACATCGGAATATGCAGCTTCCATGGGTGGCTCCCAGGTATTCTTAGAACCTGGTGAAGTACAGACAGTAGAGACACTGATAAAATGTATTTCCGTAGCCAGTGCCAACGATGCCTGTGTCTGCATGGCAGAGTACATTTGTGGAAATGAACAGGAATTTGTAAATCAGATGAATGAGCGGGCGAAAGGTCTTGGCATGGAGAATACACATTTTGTCAACTGTAACGGACTTGACGCAGAGGGACATGTGACGACGGCAAGGGACATTGCGCTAATGTCCAGAGAGCTGATCCATACATATCCACAGATTTTTGATTACTGCAATATCTGGATGGAGGATATCACGCACACGACGAAAAAGGGCTCTACACAGTTTGGACTTACAAATACGAACAAAATGATCCGGCAATACGAATATGCGACTGGGCTTAAGACGGGGTCGACCAGTCAGGCAAAGTTCTGTATTTCTGCAACAGCAAGGAAAGATAACACGGATATGATTGCTGTCATTATGGCGGCAGACGACAGCAAAGCGAGAATGAGGGACGCAATTGCACTGCTGAATTATGGTTTTGGAAAATGTCAGAAGTATCAGGAAGATAAAGTAAACAAAATCCCGAATGTGCCGGTAAAGCATGGTGTAGAGAAAGAAGTCAGTGCCGCACAAACGGAAACATTTTCTTATGTTGATGTGACAGGAGCAGATTTATCTGCGATAAAGAGAAATATGAAATTAAAAGAGAGTGTGACAGCACCGGTCAGACAGGGGGATAAAATAGGCGAAGTAATTTATTCGCTGAATGGAAAAGAGATTGGCAAAGTAGATGTTCTTGCAACAGAAGATGTAGAAGAAATCAGTTATGGAAGTGCCATGAAAGAAGCTGTGCGTGGGTGGACATTATAATTAGTCATTGCTAAATGAAAGTAATTATGATTATATTATATTGACAGTGGAAATATCCAGGTACCTTAAAGCAATAGGATATTTTTAAATTACTAGTAGAAATGAGATAACAAATGAGGAGAGAAACATATGGAACTGGGTCTTGTATTAACACTATGTGGTCTGGGAGCAGCGTTCTGGCTTCCGGCGATTATTATAGGTTTAATTTCACATGGAAAAAAGAAAAACTGTACGATGAATACGGTCGGGCTGGTCATAAGAATCAACAGCAAATCATCGGGTGATGGAAGTTTGAGCTTTTATCCGGTATATGAATAATTGGGTGCATACCGATTCTTGTATGTATAGGAATTTTTATTTTTACATGTTTATAATAATAACAGAAATGAACTGAAAAACCTCCCTCACAGTAAATCAGTGAGAGAGGTTTTTCATGATTAAATCGCTCTTGTATATTCAGCCAGCCACTTGCGTTCATCTTCTTTCATATGTGGTGCAAGTGTCTCGTATACGCGCTTGTGGTAAGCGTTTAGAAGTTCTTTGTCTTCGATGGTCATCATTTCAGGTACGACTGCGTCCAGATCTATCGGTACAAGTGTAATTGGTTTAAAGTATAAGAATCTTCCATATGCGGTTGTCTCGCCTTCGCAGATCATAAGTTCATTCTCTGTACGAATTCCGTGAGAACCGGCAATGTAGACACCCGGTTCGTCAGTGATGATCATTCCCGGCTCCAGGGCAATGTCCTGAATTGGAGCCTTATTTCCGAGATAACGGCGGAATCTTGCCGGTTCTTCGTGAATGTTCATAAGATAGCCAACGCCGTGTCCGGTTCCGTGATTGAAGTCTAATCCACGTTTCCAAAGTGGAAGACGTCCGATAACATCTAAACTCCCACCAGTAGTACCATACGGGAACACTATATTTGCCAGATGCAAGTTACATAAAAGAACGGAAGTAAAGTCTTCTTTCATATTCTGTGGAACATTTCCAAATGCAAAGGTTCTTGTAATGTCTGTGGAGCCTTCCAGATACCCACCGCCGGTGTCTGTAAGGAAGAGACCATTTTCCGTGACTGGTACATTGCTATCTTTGGTTGCGCTGTAGTGAACAATTGCTGCGTGGTCGGCAGAAGCACAGATTGGCTCGAAGCTCTGCCAGAGATATCCGTCCTGTTCTTTCCGAAATTCTTCCAGCTTGTCGGCTGCACTAAGTTCCGTGACAGGAGATTCAGAAGAGATACCAACGTGTGTCTTTAGCCAATGCATAAAACGAGTCACAGCAACCCCATCTTTGATGTGAGCCTGTTCGATATTGTGAAGTTCTGTTTCATTTTTTACAGATTTCATCAATACGGAAGGATTTTCGCTTTCGACAACAGAGACTCCTTCTGGAATGCAGTTACGAAGCGCATAGTTAATACGAGACGGGTCTAAAAGGATCGTTTCTTTTGAACTCAGATGTTTTAAATCTTCGTAAATATTATTGTATGGGTGAAATGTAATTCCGGTAGCAGTCAGGTTATTACACATTTCTTCAGTCAACTTCTGCTTATCAACGTATAGTTTCATCTCATCCATGGTGATGATGGCGTAGGAGAGGAGAAGCGGAAAATAGTCAATGTCCCGTCCGCGCAGATTGGTAATCCAGCAAATGTCATCCAGGGAAGCAACGACATGAGTAGTAGCCCCGTGTTGCTTTATAGCTTCACGGACGCGGGCAAGTTTTTCCGTTGTAGAAGCACCGGTGTATTTTAATTCCAATGCAAATGCCGGTTTTGTTGACAGTGCCGGGCGGTCTTTCCAGATCAGGTCGATCAGATCTTCGGAAGTAACAATATGACCATGCTTTTTCTCGGCAATTTCCTGATATGCCTTTCCGTTTTTCATAGAGATGACACGTCCGTCAAAACCGATTGTACCATGTTCCGGTAAATGTTTTTCCAAGAACTCGTTGATACTCGGGACACCTGGTTCCAGCATGCGATAGAGAGTAACCGGAGTGCCTGAAAGCTGTTGCTCGGCCTGTAA
>ENA-OQNI01000802-OQNI01000802.1-human-gut-metagenome-genome-assembly--contig:-NODE-802-length-28267-cov-4.655864_pt1 | contig 28267 bp, 35 predicted proteins | sample MGYA00242627_ERZ504876 | MGnify/ENA primary metagenome ERZ504876 (study PRJEB26092, sample SAMD00036386) | human gut metagenome | host: Homo sapiens | study: EMG produced TPA metagenomics assembly of... | reverse complement strand
GAATTACTCTGTTTTGGAGGAAAAGCAGAAATAAGCGATATACATATAAATCGAAAAAATAAAGAATAAATACGTGGGTAACAAGCGGATAAATCTCTCCGGAAAATTGATTATCCACCGGACATTAGTGATTATGAATCAAAAAAAGGAAATATTAGAAAAATTGGCTTTCATAAGACGCCATAAAGAATTTGCATCTTTTGGAGTAAAGGAACAAGAGGTGTCTTATAATCCTTGTCTATCTGAAGAAGATATTAAGGAGTTTGAGCATAAACATTGTATAACTCTTCCTGATGATTACAGAACTTTTATTTCTGAAATAGGAAATGGAGGTTTCGGACCGGGATATGGATTATTGCCTCTTGATAAAGCTATTGTTGATTTCAAATTAAAAGATAAACCTAATATTTCCTTGAATGAAAAATTCCCATATCAAGATAGTTGGAATGAAGAATGGATAACTTCCTTTAATTGGGACGAGGGATACCCGGAAACGGAAATTGTTGATGCGTATATTAGTACCTCCCATATTGCAGGCAGTCTGCAAATAAGTCATTTCGGACATGGATGTACATTTCTATTGGTGGTGAATGGAAATGAAAAAGGACATATTTGGTTTGATGGACGAGCTGATTATAGTGGACTTGTACCGAAATTGAAAGATGGGCAAAGAATATCATTTATAGAATGGTATATAACCTTTCTTGATATGGAAATTGAGAACATAAATGAATCACTAACAAACAGCACTACCGCTTAAAGCGGAACGCTGCCAAACATTACCCACGTAGTAAAGATATGTTTAGAACACAAATTGAAATATTTACTCCTCGCAGTTTTGGAAGAATTCCAAGACATCCCGAAGATGGTTACATGGCTGAAGATGTAACTGAATCCATAATTCATCAAATAAGCGAGGAAAAACTTATCAAGAGAGTTCAAATAAGCGATTATATTCCTAATACTGTTCTCGAAAAATTGAATCGCTTATTTATATTACGTCCTGATATTTCTTTTCGTGTATATGGAGGGGCTGACAAAAAATTTGGATATGGAGATGATTTCAATGGTTGGAATCTGGATTTCCTGCGATTTGTTCCTGATGTACAAAATATCGTAATAGGCGATTTTGAATATAAGAATACTGGCTTATCTATTCTTTCAAGTTTGTCAAATCTAAAATCATTGACATTAGATATTTATGATTTAAGGGGTTTTTCTTTTGTCAATACTTTGCCAAGCCAGTTGGAACATTTACATATAGATGCGGATTTGAAGAGTGGAAAGCCTGTGTTTGATTGCCAATGGCTTTTGCGCTTGAAAAATCTCCAATCCTTATTCCTTGGGAAATTAGATAAGAATCTTGAAGCTATCGTAGGTTTAAGTCAGTTGAGAAAGTTAGAATTAAGAGCTGTCAAAAATAAGGATTTGTCTTTCTTAAAACAAATGCTTATCAAGGACTTGTCTATTCTGTGGTGTGACAGTTCAAAAATAGACTTGACTGTTTTGAGTGATTTTAGAACTTTGCGCCAACTGAAACTTTTTAGAATATCCAAATTGGATGATATTTCATTCGTCAGTACACTCACAGGACTTGAAAAACTCGAATTGATTTGGTTAGCTAATATTACTAAGATACCCAACTTAGCCAATCTAAACAACTTAGCTGAAGTCTGTATTGATACGTTAAATAAGTTGGTTGATATTACAAGCCTTGTAAATGCTCCAAAATTGAGAAAAGTAAAGATGTTAAGCGTTAAAAGTATGACAAAAGAATCTGTATATGCAGTGTTGGATAATCTGAATGTGGAAGAATTACTCTGTTTTGGAGGAAAAGCAGAAATAAGCGATATACATATAAATCGAAAAAATAAAGAATAAATACGTGGGTAACAAGCGGATAAATCTCTCCGGAAAATTGATTATCCACCGGACATTAGTGATTATGAATCAAAAAAAGGAAATATTAGAAAAATTGGCTTTCATAAGACGCCATAAAGAATTTGCATCTTTTGGAGTAAAGGAACAAGAGGTGTCTTATAATCCTTGTCTATCTGAAGAAGATATTAAGGAGTTTGAGCATAAACATTGTATAACTCTTCCTGATGATTACAGAACTTTTATTTCTGAAATAGGAAATGGAGGTTTCGGACCGGGATATGGATTATTGCCTCTTGATAAAGCTATTGTTGATTTCAAATTAAAAGATAAACCTAATATTTCCTTGAATGAAAAATTCCCATATCAAGATAGTTGGAATGAAGAATGGATAACTTCCTTTAATTGGGACGAGGGATACCCGGAAACGGAAATTGTTGATGCGTATATTAGTACCTCCCATATTGCAGGCAGTCTGCAAATAAGTCATTTCGGACATGGATGTACATTTCTATTGGTGGTGAATGGAAATGAAAAAGGACATATTTGGTTTGATGGACGAGCTGATTATAGTGGACTTGTACCGAAATTGAAAGATGGGCAAAGAATATCATTTATAGAATGGTATATAACCTTTCTTGATATGGAAATTGAGAACATAAATGAATCACTAACAAACAGCACTACCGCTTAAAGCGGAACGCTGCCAAACATTAACAGCCATAAAGTGAAAAAGATATGACAACAAAAAAGTTTGCAGATTTTATTCAGAAACAAACACGAAGTATAATTAATGTTTCATGTGAACCAATCTTTGGAGAGTATATACTCCAAATAAATGGAAAGAAAATAGGTGTTTTGTATCAGAATCAATGTTATCTTTTTCTTACCGATAAAGCGAAAGAGTTGTTGCCTGATGCAAAAGTTTGTCGTCCATATAAAAACCCAGCCGGAGAAGCGGATTTTATATTGGTAGAAGACACTACTAATCAAGAATTGCTTTGTTCTTTATTTAAGGCCACTTATGATAAGTTCTATGCTTGGCAGGATTTATTTTATGATTTTTCCTGTATATTTTCTTTCAATAAAGGTTTCATGAACGATATAGAAAGGGCATATGATGATTTTGTTGTCTTATTATCTTCTTCTTGGGAAAATGGCTTTCTAAAAGAGCGTCCAATAGACACAAAAGGTAGAATCATAAAGTTCGAATTTAGGCGAAGAGATTTAACTCCAGAAGGAGAAAAATACTTTTTTCCGTTTAGTCAGAAGTTCATTTTATATACAGATAGGACACTAAAGACACCTTCTGAAAAAATAATAAAAAAATGGTTAGATGAGGTAAGAAATAAATAAAGGTTGGTTGTTAACAAGCAGCTCAACCTCCCCTGAAAGGTCGGTTAGCCACCGAACATTAATCGCTTGAATAAAAAAGAACGAAATATGAAAAAAGACATTACTTACTTTGGAGAAATAGAAATCAACTCTCCACAAGAGACAACCGACGGAATGGTTACAATCGACAATCATCAAATAAGATTAGATCTGAATTTCTATGATGGCGTGCCAGAACATGACTGGGTTGCAGAATACGAGAGTTATATCAAGAACTTAAAACAACATAAAACCAATGTAGAAGCCGCTATTCGTTCAGATTACGAAGATGGAGGTGATGTAAAGGAATATGTTGATTTTCATCTTGAAGAATTGGATGCTTCTATAATTGATAAGGTTTTAGTAGGTACGGATGCCTCTAAATCCAAAGAAGAAAGATTATTGACTGCCTTAAAATTGAAGCGTATTGGTTTCTATCCCGGCAATGAAAACTATGCCGTATGGGATTATACCATAGGACGTGAGATTGCCGATATGGTGGTGGTTATCAACACTGACAAAACGGGCAAAATCAATTATGTTACATGGGAGAGTTGAAATGCGATTAACAAGCGGATGAATCTCCCGAAAGGTCGATTATTCGCCGGACATTATCAATCATATAGAATATGGAAATATCCGAATTTAGACAACGATATATTGCGGCAATGAGGATGTCGGAAATGTCAAAGATTGCCGAATTGTTCCGACTGGCAGATGATCTGGAATCTATTGAAAAGACGGAAGAAAATTATCGCATATTGAGCGATGTATATAGTCATTTGGACTATTATACAAAAGCCTATAAATATTTATCGGAGGTTGCCAACCCCAGTAACGCAAAGGATGCTAAAAAGCTATATCACCTTAAAGACAGGATGGAACAAGAAGGTGATCGCTTTGCTGTAAAACGCCCCCGTAAAACAAAAGTCTGTGGCTCGGTCAAGATGCCAAATTTCAAGTATTGTTCTAAGCCACTGGAAGCCGGATTGTTTGAGGAAACCGACATGCCGGAGAAATGTGACTGTTGCGGTAAAGGGACGAATCTGATTTATTCCGGTCCGTTCTACAGTGAAGAAGATCCGGATGTGCTATGCCCCCAATGTATAGCATCAGGTAAAGCGGCTAAAAAGTTTCACGGAGAGTTTGTTGACAGTGCGCTTGCGCTTTTGTTGCCAGATATACCGAAAGCCAATGTAACAGAGTTATGCAAAAAGACTCCTTGCTATCGAGGTTGGCAACAGGAATATTGGCCGGCACACTGTGGGGATTTTTGTGAGTTTATAGCTTACGTCGGCTGGAAAGAAATCGTAGAAATGGGATTAGAAAATTCCGTTGAATTCGCTACTGAAGCAGAAGGTTATTCAGAACATAAGGAATACATTGTAAATGGCGGTTCATGCCAGGGGTATTTATTCCGTTGCCTAAATTGTAAAAAATACATTCTCTATGTAGATTGTGATTAAAGAGATTGATAACAAGCACCTGTGCCACCTAACGGCGGCAAGCTGCATACCATTAACAATCAAAAAAAGAATATATGAAAAATGTAGAAATGCCAATACAAAGAATTGGTGAACGTGGTTGGAAAAGTAGTCTTATAAAGTTCTTGGAGAATTATGATATAGAAGTTTTTCCAATTGATGATAAAGATATACTTATTGAAATCGAAAAAAAATTAGGTTGGAAACTTCCTAAAGAAATGAAAGATTTCTATTTGTATTTTGGAGGAACTGACAATACGGATTTTATGTCAAATTTATATCCATTAGATAATTTGATTCCATTGTCAGAAAGTTCATGGGAATTTGTTTTATCCGAATTTCCAAGAGAAGTAATAGATAAATATATTGTTTTTGCTGAAAGTCCAGCTACAGATCCATTATGTATTGATAAAGATAATTATGAAGTAGTCCTTTTTTCACACGATCCAATTAAATGTGGCAAAGTATATAACAACTTTAATGATTATCTGAAAAATGAAATTATTAGTACTCAGGAGCTTTTAGGTGAACTTGAGTTTGATGAAGGAGAAAAAAAGAGTTATATGACTAAACTGCTTCCGGGTGAGAATATAGATTTTGAATTTAGACATGAGAAATTAGAATAATGATTGTTAACACGCACCTTAATCGCCCATAAAGGCGATTAGCTGCCAGACATTATAAACTTAATAAAACAATTTATGGAAATAGCAGAACTGATAAATAGTATTGCTTCAAAACAAGGTTGTGAAGTAATGAAAAGAGAACAGCCAATAGACCTTTCTGAATATAGTTTACCAGCAGATTTGAACTATTATTTATCGAATTATAATGGTATAAAACTATTCACAGACAAACCCTTTGGTATTACTATAGTAGGTTTTGATGATTTTAAGGTAACTAACAAAATTCTTTATCCTGAAGGAGATGTTATATGGGAAGAATTAGAAGGAGATATCAGTGAAAACTGGTATCTGATAGCTAAAGCTGAAGAATTGGAACAATATATCAGTATAGATTTGGGTGAAGAACGGAAGGGATATTGTTATGATAGTTTTTTGGAAACCCATGCCAATCCTGGATTAAGTCTAATTATAGCTAAATCTTTTACAGAACTTCTTTTTTTGCTACTAAAAGCTGGTGGAGAACATTGGTATTGGACAGAAGAAGATTTTGAGGGTTATGGAGATGCTTATGACGATTGAGAAAAATCAAAAAGTTTATAACATATAGCTTAATCGACCATGAAGATCGATTAGCCACCAAACATTATAAACTCTAAATACAAAGATTATGTGTGAAAAAGAACTATATAGTAAATTAGAAGATGCAGCTTTGGAGGGTAACTTGTGTGAAGTTGTGAACATACTATCTCAAAATCCAAATCTGAATTTAAATGACAAATCACGGTATTGCTTAAGACCACCTTTGCATCATGCTGCTGCAAAAGGATACTATGATTTGTGCAAAGTGTTATTGGAATATGGAGCAGACATAGATTATATTAATGATATTTCTTCTCCTTTGAATTATGCAGCTGGAGAGCATTTGGATATAGTTAAACTATTAGTAGAGCATGGGGCTGATTTAGATAATTATGAAAATGCTATATCATCGGCATTAGATACCGCTGCAAGGAAGGGAAATCTTGATATTGTTCGTTATCTGGTAGAAAAAGGAGCAGATATTAACAGACTAACAACTACTACTTATTTTTCTCCTCTTGACTGGTCAATTATATATGAGCATGAAGATGTAAGTCAGTTTCTGAGAGGGAAGGGTGCATTATCCAATATAAAGCACGATTATATATGGTCAGAAGAAGGTGGTGGTATATCCCAGCATATAGACAGGAATATTGGCAGAGTTGTTCCTAACAAATTTAATGAAATGGAGTGCGGTGTATTTAACAGGATTGCAGAAGCCAATAGAGGTAAAAATTCGTTGTTATTTAGTGTAGGGAACTTCATGTATTCTTCTCCTTATGTAGAGTTTATTATAGTGTTTCCAGGATACTGGAATCCATATTCAAAGTCGCCTAAAACACGCTTTCCATATTTAATAATGACTGAGTTGACAAATCAAATCCGTAAAGGGCGGAGGTATTCTGATGGGGATTTTATATCTAAAAAGGAAGATGGCTTCAACACCCTCTTATGGCCGGAGAAGTTGGCAGGATTTTATGTTGTGGATTATAACTATTCTAACACAGCAGATCATTATGCCGATAAAGATGATATTATTACTCTATATACGCTTATTCCTGTAAAATCTACTAAGAAAGGATATAGCGAACAATCTCTGGAAAAATTGAAGTCTAAAAAATGGAAAGCAATTGAATTGAGTTTATAACAAGCGGCTTAACCTCCCCTGAAAGGTCAGTTAGCCACCAAACATTAGCTACAGAGGAAGAATATATGAAAAGATGGAGTAAATTGCAAAAGGAATTATATCTGATCATTGATCCAGAGATTGATTTCCAGATACATTGTGCTGTATATCCTATGAGGAGCGACAGGGCAACAAGTCCATGCCCTCGATATTGGATAACCATAGGAAAAGAAATCATATTTGATTATCCAAAAGATTTTGTTGATAAGGATGGTCATGTATCCCATCATCATGCACATATACCTCAAACTGCCGAATACCCATATTATTGTGATATATCTTTTATTTCAAACTTAATACGGGAATACATAGATACCCCAGTTTCAGATATATTAACTCGCAGATTTGAAGATGATTATTGGGGATTGACCGATATATTTCGGGCTTCAGACAAACGTATAGGAAAACGGAGATTGGAAATATTGCGAAACAGTATTAAAAATCAAGCAGCTCAAAAAATATTAGAATTAAGAATAATCAAATATCAGCTAACAAGCGGTTCAACCTTCCCTGAAAGGTCGGTTAGCCACTAAACATAACGGCCAAGCAAGTAAAATGAACGTTTGGAAATATACATATATTAAATTTTATAAATTTCGTCAATGTCTATTAGGTAAGACACTTGCAGGAGATTATACAGCAATGTTGTTTGTTGTAGAGCTTGACTTTTGCTTATATTCGGGGATTGTATTTTTGACAGATGGATTAACAGGTTATAATTTAATTCCTGAACACGAGCTTTTGTATGTACTTATTTTACTTGGTGGAGGTTTTATTCTTTGGATGATTCGTAACCATTCCATGTGTAAAAATGGAGCTTTTGAGCGCATAAAAAAAGAGGTAGAGGAAGAACCCAGAAAGTTTTTGTGGGGAACACTCTCGTTGCTGTTTGTTTTATTTACGCTTGCTTTTGTAGCATTGTCAATGTACTTGTGGTCTCAAAAAATGATACCGGTCTTATTTGCAGTTAAACAATTATGAACGTATGGAAGTATATTTATATTAAGTTTTATAAATTTCGTCGATGGGGGTTGGGTAAAACACTCGGAGAAGATTATGCTGCAATGTTGTTTGTGGCCTCCTTTGATGTGCTTTTGTATTTTGGGATATTAATACTTATCGATAAATCTGTGGATAAAGTATTATCAAAAGAATACGAACCATTGTATTTCGCATTTTATATGTTAGGGATGTTAACCATTGAACGGCTTCGCAACCGTACCATGTGTAAAAACGGGGTCTTTGAGCGTATAAAGGAGGAAGTTGAAAATAAACCTCAAAAGCTGAAATGAAGTATTTTGTCCATTCTATATATGATTTTTGTGGTCTTTTTTTTCTTATTTTGCTGTTATATCGGGAAATACGGGTTATGACCTGCTATTTTGCGAAAGGAAATAAGATAAACGGAAAACCTTATGAGGAAACAGGGATATACAGAGCAAGAACGAAAACGACGTTATTATTTCTTCGACTATCTGTTCTGGTTGGGAGAAATAACATGGGAGAATTATCACAAGGTCAATTTCAAACAGCCCAGAGGGAGTGATATGTTGTGGGCCTGTATCACGCTTTTTATATTCATGCCGGCTCTGACCATAGCCGGTCATTTCCTTGATGACTTGGCATTCGAGGTGTTTGGAGTCATTCTTGTAATCGTGTTTTCCGTTTCTGTCATCATGACAGACCGCTTGTTCGGCAAAATATACCCGCCTTCCCGGCGGAAAGCGGTCATGCAGCATTATGCGGGCTGTAAGTTCAGTCCTTTCCGACGTAATTTGTTCTTTTTCTCCCTTTATTTGCTAATTATTCCCGCAATGGTTTTATTAGGAACTGCTCTGAAATGGATAACCGAAATACTGAAATGACAAATAAAAGAAACATCCTTGGCCGATTTTTCCGCATATTGGTGATGCTGCATAAAATTCCTTATGCGCATTTCACGGAATGGAACAATAAGAGGAAGCGAAAAGCATTTGCCGCAGGAATATACTTCCTGAGCATCATCCCGGAATTTGTCCTGTTGGCCGGTACATTCCTGGCAGCAAGGGGACAAGACGGGTACGTGCATCTGGTAAACGTGCCGCAAAAGATTATCGTCTATGGTCTGGTGGGCCTGGCGGTGCTGCTGTCAGCCATCCCTCTGGGATTTTTTGACGACAAGAAGATATGCAAGGAAGTCCGGCAGGAACTCCGTGAACGTCCCCGTTACTGGAAACGGGCGTTAGCGGTCTATTGGACGGTTATCGTGGCAATAGTTGTAGTTGTGAACATGGCGTTTCCCACGGCCTCGGAGAATACAGTTCCTGCGGAGAAAGAGCAGGTCGAAGTACCACAAAGTTACAGGGATTATCTTTCACTGCATTTCAAGATAGGAGCCCGTCAGGAAGCACCCAATGAAGCCTTGCAGCGTCAGATCGACCAAGACGAACGCACGACTCGATACGGGCAACCGGTCTATGCGATGCAGGTACGTGCAACAAAGGGGGATATGGACGGAGGGTTCCGTGCAAGGTTGTTGAACCATGCCACCATTGATGAAATCAGGGACAGCACACGGAAGTTTGCCGAATGCACATGGGTCAAGGGATATACGTCTGACAGCATAAGGATACTACTGACGGTATGGTATGAAATGAAGAAAGTTGAACTTTGTCCAGTGGACAGTCTGGAATGGACTGAAGATACGGGGTTCTAAGTACAGATTTATCTTGATTTCTTCCACATTATTGCATGACAATCAATCGATTTCGTTACTTTTGTCCTATATGAATGGAATGTTTCTGAAATACATATGTTTGGTATTACTGAATGGAATATGGAGAAAAGAAGGCATAAATATAATCAGGAAAGGAAGGAAGCATACAAGCAAAAGCCCTTCATCAAACCTCCCCGAATCTCATTCTGGGACAATATCTTCTATTGGTCATGGTATTCGACCAAACATGGCCTGCCGCACCGTACCTTTGCGACTGTTACTGTTATACAGTATGTCTATGTCGTGCTGTTCACTGCTGTCATACTCAACTGTCTTGACAGTCAGACTGCATGGCATCTGTATATTCTCCACAAGTCAAAGGATATATTGGGCTATATCCTTGTTCCATATGTCATATTGTTTCTGGTAAACGGACGGATCTACAAGGAAAGCCGCTATGAAAGGTTGAAGGCGGAGTTTGACCGGATGGAAATTTCAGAGAAGAAGAGGCGCAGAACCATATTTTGGATTTTTATTGGTATCACCCTGCTTGCCGGATATGCGGCATACAGGCTGTTCTGCCGTTTCAACATGCAGTTCCTGCTGCCTTGACATTAACAAAAACAGATTATCAAATGAAAACAACCCGCATCATGAACAAGATTATCATTTATCTGAGCGCCGTATTGCTGCTGTGCAGTTGCGGCAGTGCAAGACATTATGCAGCGTTTCAATATGATAACGGAGACGACTATGTAAGTGAAGGACTGTACCGCATAGTGGACCGGAAAGGGCGTATCGGTTACGCAGACGAGACGGGCAAGACCGTCATCCGTCCCCGCTTTGCCTTCGGCTATCCATTCGAGGGTGGCAAGGCGAAAGTCACCGATTCGGGGAAATGGAAAGAGGTGGCAGGCTCCGGCGGCGAGCACTGGTATTGGGAAAGTGATGACTGGTACTACATTGATCGGAATGGTGACATTGTCGGAACATTAATGCAAGATAGTACTCGCTTTGGGAGAAGTAAATAATATTGTTTATGAAAATAGGAATTGCAAAAACATTTTTATAGGTGGAACAGTTCCACCTATAAATTTAATGTCATGAAGAACCCTACCCATGTCAATATGCAGTAGCAAAAAACCAAAAAGTTACCCCACCTTAACCGTCTCTTTGATTTCGCCGCATATTCCTGAAGCATATTTGACAACTTGTTTTCGGAAAAGTATCTTTTATATATCAAACCTATAAACGGAATCATTATTACTATTATACAGATCCAGGAAGAAAACTCGTATTTTGTTGTTATTGGTATTTTTTCAATTATATCATATGCTGTATAATATTCAATTATGTTCAGTAAAGTAAGCACATTTACAAACAGACATATCGAAACGAACATAACTGAATCCAACCGTCCATTGTCTTTACTTTTTTTTGACTGTCGCAAATTCGAAAAGAACTGATATACCCAGTAAACGATTTCCTTTAACATAGGCTTTAATAGATTGATACATTCATTATTTAAGTATTGCGATAACTATTCCTCCTTTATAAAGAAATTTACCTTCAGGGGAACATTATACCATTTTTGGTTATTTTTAAAATGCAAAACTATAGAATCTCCTTCAAAGAATGTACTTATAACATATTTAAGATTGTGATTGAATTCTTCTAAAGAAACATGAATGGTATCTTTCTGTTTAACAAACATTTCTTTATAATATTTATCCAAATACCCTTTAATGGTATCATTTTCTTCTACAATATATTTAATAACTCCATTAAAGTTTTTATATGAGATGGATAAATTTTTATCTTGATGTGCTAAGTAACACCCTCCTGTTCCAGAACTTAGTTTCACATTATGAAATAAAAATGTATTATCAAAGTAATAAATATCTATATTTCTATTCTTTTTTATCTTATAAGATAAAGGATATAATAAGCTATGAATAGAGGTTCTATCTTTCCTTATCCTCAATATAACAGGACTATCGTTTTGGGTTTGTCTTACAGATACAACATTTTCATTAGAAACACATCCTACAAAACAATAACAAACAATAGAAATAACAAAATTTCTCATATATGCAATTAAGTTGAAATTCGATATTAGCCATAATAATAAAACCGGAACAGAGGTCATTATGTCCTTAGAGCCTAAATTTACGGAAATTTATTGGATAGCCTATGTATTTTACAATTTAATTCCATTGAAATAGAGAAATTATGATTGGCGGTGCGAAATGACCGGTCTGACAGTTGAGATAAGCAGTAGTGAAGACAGAAATTCTTAATCTTATCATACGTCAATGTAATCGGGGCATGATGTTGTCACACCCCGATAGGATTCATTTTCATTGTGGAGAGGTTCAAATACAGTCCGTGATGTTCGATCATACCGTTTCGGAACATCTTCCACAGGATGTTACAGCCAAGTTGTGCCAGCGTGGAGTTGATGAACAGGTCCTGCTTCTCCAGGGCCTCCGCCAGCGAACAGCTCGGTCCGGAATCTTTTTCCTTAACCTTCTCATATTTCACATAGCGGGTGATTACCTTCAGCGATTCGACTGTCTTGTACAGTTTGGACTCCGGTTGTTTGATTTTCTTCGGTACGGTTCCGAGGATGACCTGTCCCGTATCCTGCGTATTTCCGAAGTCCATCCAGTACAGGGGCGTCTCGTAGCTTCTGTATTCTGATATAGGCACGGCTTTCAGTATGTTCCAGAGGTCGAGCCGGGACTTGATGTTGTCCGTGCAGGTGATTGTGATGTTGGCCAGGTTTTCCCGTCTGGTGTCCTTCATGATTGCCGGATAGATGTCCGGTACTGCCTTCCAGTCGTTGCCGAAGAAGTTGTTCATGCGTGTGACGAGGCACTGCGCCTTGTTCAGGCCGATGTCCGAGGGGCTGAAGAGCTGCCGCCCGATGTTGGCCTCTGTCACGATGTCGGAATCATACACGGTTATGAACAGTCCGGGGTGTCCGAGTCCCCTGAGTGCCGTGTCGAGCCGTGCCAGACAGGTAAGCACCTGCGAGCCTGTTCCTCCCGCTCCGATAAGGTTTACCGTCACCGGATGCTGCGGGTTTATGAGATAGTTGTCGATGTAATGTACCCTTTTCATTTCAGTATGTCTTTAAGTTTCATATTGTTCAACGGTTTCAGTTCGTCGAGGTTGAAGTCCCTGTCCCGTGCCGCCTTTGTCACCAGCACGAGGTTTGACTTTGTCGGGTTTCCGTTTCCTCCCAGGTGGGTGAATTCCGTCAGCCAGAATTTCTTTTCCCAGTATTCGAGCAGGTTCGCATAGGTCAGGTCCCGGGGTTTCTCTATTCTTGCCGATCCGATACACACGCTTGAGCCTGTCACGTTGAACAGAGGCGCCGCATAGAGTGCCGTCTCCATGTCAGGCAGGTTGTCCTTATAGGCATAAACATCCAACTGTGTTTCTTTGGCCTGATAGATTATGCCAGGCAGGTTGTATTGCGCATTCTCGATTCCGAGATTTTCCACGAAATACATCATCCGTTTCTTTGGAGGATTGTACCAGATGTATTTCTCGCTTCCCTTGCGTGTGTCCGCATACAGCAGATTGGACGGCAGCCTGCCATACGGCGTGCCGCTGTATGTTTCCGAGTAGTTGCGTACCAGTTCATTCATGAATTCCACCGTTACAGGGTGTCCTTCACCCATTCTTCCTCTTGCGTCAATGCTCCGCTGTTCCAGGAAATACTTTTTGTCCTGGGCATAGGTGTAAGCTATCAGCACCGCACGGGGGCAAAGGGTGGTATGTATCGTATTCGTGAGTTCATTCTTTTCCATCTTCTTTATTCGATATATGGTTTATGAATTTGTCCGCCCATCTGAAAAAACGTTCGGGATAATCGTCTTCCATTCTGAACAGGCTGTCCGTTTCCGGTGATATTTTCATTGTGGTGACGGGAATCAGGTCATAGGTTTCCTGTCTCTCTGACTTGTATTGGTTTTCAAGACCTTCCGTTACAATATCATAGATATCATAAGCTATCCGTATCTGCCTGTCAAGCCCCATCGGCCAGTAATCCGGCTCCTCCTCGAAGTACGGGTCATAGCAGTAGCGCATGATCGGTTTTTTCGGAAAGAGGAACTGCTCCCCCTCTGTCATCAGTTCCAGCAGGGTTGTTTCCCATTTGTCCTTCGGAGAATATTTCCGTATGGCGGCGGGCAGATTCTTGTAATAGGATGTCTTTTCCACCCGTTCCAGCAACCTGCGGACTTTCCCTTTCCTGTATGAACGGATTGTGGCGAGCCTGTTCCGTGTGTCGGCTTCAGGTTCGTCCCATTCCGCCGTTTCAAGCCAGTCGAGTACCATGTCCGTTTCCTCACCGTCCAGTATCGTGGCGATTCCATTGGCATTAGCCATATCGCAGATGAACGATATTGAGATTCGTTTCAAGACCGGGTTCAGTTCTTCCACGAATTTTACGGGGAAATAGTATAGCGTATATTCTCCCCATTGGTGGTATTTCCACAAGTTGAAATACAGGTGTTGCTGATTTTGTTCTATGTTGACACCCACATTGTCCTTGAGCAGGGTTTCCATGTCATATACCAGCTGGTTGATGCTTTCCCCGATATTCCTTCCGGGGACATGATGGGCTTTTACTCCCATGAGTTCCGCATATTTCCGGTATGAGGCGAGCAGGAATCCGTAGTTTTCATCCGTCAGTATATTGAACGGCTCCCCATCGTAGTCCTTTATGAGAAAACCGGGTACGATATTGGAGAAAGCCGTACTTAAAAAATGATTACGGCACCGCTGGGCGCCGCAATCCTTTTTCTCTTTTCTGTTCCGTAACGGTAGGCTTGTCCGGTTCCTTGTATGATGTACCTTGCAAGCTGTTCCATCTGGGATTCGCTCAATAGTCTGCATGATTCCTTCTTTTTTCTGTTGTCCTTTGCCATATCCTTTATCCTTTCGTTCCGATAGTTGTCTTGAACTCATATTCCGCCATATCCTCCCTGATGACCGGTCCGTGAACGGTGGCCGTCGTCAGTTCCGGGTACATGTTGGAATAGTAGCCCATGACCATGTCCGGCGAGATGTTCGGATCCGGGTCCAGAAGGGTTATATACTCTGTTCCTTTCTTGAATCTGAATGAACGTGTCATTCCTTTGATTTCGAGTGCCATGTCTTAAACTGTCTGATAAGGTGAATACTTGGGTTCCAGCATGGACTGCGGGAAATCAATGTATTCCTCGTAGTCCTTCTCACTGTATGCGGGGTGTTCTTGATCGGAGAGGTACGGTTGCTGTTCGTCCTCCTGCATGAACCGTTCTTCCTGCCAGTCTTGAATTTCAGGCTGCGGCGGATATTGAGGTTGGGAAGGCTGCTGTCCTCCTGTCCGCTGGACATATTGCGCGTGCGGCTGTATCTGCGGTCTTGCCTGCGGTTGTGGCGGCTGTTGTTGCGACGGCCATATTCCTGGCTGTTGCGGATGCTGCGTGTATGCCTGTTGTGGTCTCTGCGGTGCGGGCTGAGCCTGTCCCGGCATCGGTTGTGACGGTCTCCGCGTGTATGTCTGCTGCGGTGCCGGCTGTTGCGGACGTTGCGGTTGCGGATTTCTCTGTTCCGTTGCCTGTGTGTATGCCGGCTGTTGGGAGTGTGGCTGTTGCTGCTGTACAGAAGGTTCCGGCTGTGCTTCCTGTTCCATCAGGTCGAAGAGGCTTCCCCGGTTCATTTCCGTGTCGGCCGCCTTTATCTTCTCCTCGATTTCCTTCAACTGGGCGGCATTCGCGTGTGCTTTCGCCTGTGTAAGCACACTGACGGCTTCCCGGTGGTTTCTGGCGGCAGTCAGTTCTTCCGCCTTCTTCATCAGTTTCTCATACTTCTCCCGTTTCTCGCGTTCTTCCTTCGTCTCCTTGGATTTCGCTTCCTTGGCAGCCTTGCTGCTGGCAGCGGCCTTGTCCGCCTGTGCCTCGAACTGTGCCATATTGGAGATCAGCCCGCACGCTTTCTGTATCGGTCTTGTGACTGTCTGTAGGAATCCCGTGTCGAGTTCCTGCGGTGTTCCCGTGACGGTCAGCGGCACGATGTGGTTCTGGGCCTCGTCCTTGAGTCCGTTCGACTTGGGTAATGTGGAAACGGTCAGTTGTCCGTTTGCCTTGCGGATGACGATCGTGAGGTCCACGCTTTCCGTCATCATCTGGTGGATTGTTGTGAAAAACATAATTGAAAAAAATTAAATGATTAGACGATGTGTTTCAATATTCGCTGAAGAGTTCTGCCAGCAGCCTGTTCCTGTCCGGATGTCTGCAAATTTCCAGAACGGGGTTCAGCAGCTTTGAGATGTGAACGGGACCTGTGGTTCCCCTTGGTGGCAGCTTGATTGCCGGTTGCGGGACGTGTACTTTCGGTCTTCTTGTCACGGGCATCCCTATCGGAGCTGGTGACTGTCTTGTGATGATCGCTTGTTGCATATTCTTTAATTTTTAACTGTGAATACCCGGGCTTTGGCAGCCCGTTGAACTACAAGGGCCCAACGGCAAATGCTTCCGGAAAGGCAGGGTTTTCGGGAAAAATACCGGAGCGCAGCGAGGATGATTTTTTCCGAAACCGCTTGCGGCCTGACCTTGCCGTCCGACAAGAAGCGTTTGCCAACTTTGCCCTGTAGTTCTCGGTTTGCCAATGTCTGTGTCTTCCGTCCTTTCCCTTTTCTTCCCGTGTCATTTCCGGCTGTGACGGATATAGAAAGAGCCGCCCGCTCCCGGACAGCTCCCTTATGCTGCAATGATAGATTCCGTGCATGTTCCATATCGTCAGATTTCAGAAGACCAGAAAACTCAGTATGCACAGAATGATGGCCAGTGCCACGAGAAAACAGGCTACACGGTAGAGGAACCTGAAGAGTCCCCTGAAACAGATGATGGCCACGGCGGTCCATACAGGCGATATGCCGTGGGAATAGAGCCAGCTGAATATGATGGCTGCCGTTACGGCCAGCGCGAGTGTCCTTGCCCATCTGCTGCCCGCTATTTTCCTGATACGTTCTTTTGCTTTCATAATCTTCATGTATTATTTGGCGGGAATGCCATTCCCGGTTTCGGGGGCTTTCTTGCAGTCCGCCTCCACAGGCAAGGTTTTCGGGAAAAATACCGGAGCCTCGGGCGAGGATGATTTTTCCCAGAAACCGTAAGGCCCGACCTTGCCGGTGGAAACGGGCGGGCTGCGACCTTTGCCCCTCGAATCGGGATGGCTTCATCATTTCCTTTTCCTGCCGTTCCCGTTTTTGGGGAACGAGAGTGTCAGGGTGAACCCGGCGTCGAAAGTGACCGACGCGTCGAAGGCCACCCCCTTCTTTCCCTTGAACCCCTTGATGAGCCGTGTGGAGCCGGAGGAGAAGAGCTGTTCCAGATGCTGGTCCGTCAGTTCCTTGTTCAGGAATCTGCGGTACACGGTCAGTCCGCACCCTTTATTGTCACAGCGGGCACTCTTCTCCCTGACGATGATGTGTCCGGTCTTGCATTTGGGACAGGTGAACGTGCGGGCGGCTACCGCCGGAAGGCTGAGGTTCAGGATTTCACGGGTAGCCTTGCGGGTGTAGTCCGTGATGGATGCCATGAACGTGTCCGGTCCGAGTGTGTGCCGCTCTATCTGGAGCAGGGTTTTCTCCCAGCTTCCTGTCAGGGAAACATCCGCCACGAGCATGTCCTTCACCGCATCGTAGATATGGAGTCCCTTTTCCGTGGGGACGATGCTCTTGCCGGAGCGGGCGATATAGTCACGTTTGAACAGTGTGGTGATGATGGCGGCTCTTGTAGCGGGCGTGCCGATGCCCAGCTCCTTCACGGCCTCGCGTGCCTGTTCGTCGGCTATCTCCCTGCCGCAGGTCTCCATCGCTGCCAGCAGCGTGGCTTCGGTATAGAGCGGTCTGGGCACGGTCTTCTTCTGGGCCAGTCCGAATCCTGAAACATGGACCGTGTCCCCTTCGGCAAATATGGCCGTACCCTCGTCGGTTTCCGGTTCGTCGTCCTGCCTGTCCTCTTTCCTGCGGAAGATGCCGCGCCATCCCGGACTGACGACAAGGGAGCTTTTCGAGCGGAAATCCATGTTGTCCAGACGGCATTCCATAAGAATCAGCTCCTTCTCGCAGCAGGGCGAGAACGCCTCCAGCATACGTCCGGCTATCAGCGTATAGACGGCCTCCTCCGCTTCGGAAAGCCCTTCGGGTGCGATGCCGGTCGTGATGAGGGCATGGTGGTCCGTCACTTTGCTGTCGTCCACGCTACGGGTGTTGAGACGCGCAAAGTCAAGGATTCCGGCACTTGTGGCGAATCCCGGCATGGCCAAGATTCTTTCCAGCAGACCGGGTACGCAGGCCATCACGTCGTGCGGGATATACCGGCTTCCCGTTCTCGGGTAGGAAATGAGCTTCTTCTCGTAGAGCGACTGGGCGATGTCCAGCGTCTTTGCCGCGGGCAGGTCGAGGTGCACGTTGCAGTCCTTCTGAAGTGCCGTCAGGTCGTAGAGCAGCGGCGGCTGTTGCAGGGTTTTCCTGCGCTCCACCTTCGTGACCGTCGCCGAAGAATCGGGAGAGAGACTGCGGTAGGCGGCTTCCGCCTTCTGCCTGTCGTCAAAGGTCGCGGGATGGAAGAAGCGGCGGTGTGACGTGCCGCCATTGAGGGTGACATGCAGCTGCCAGTATGGTGTGGATACGAAACTGCGGTTCTCCTTGTAGCGGCTGCATATCATGGCGAGCGTCGGAGTCTGCACCCGTCCGATCGAGTTGTTGGACGAGCCGGAGACGATGGCCAGGGCACGGCTGGCGTTCATGCCCACCAGCCAGTCCGCCTTCGCGCGGCTGTCGGCGGCGGCATACAGGCTGTCGTATTCCGAGCCGTCCTTCAGTTCCTCCAGCCCTTTCCGTATGGCCTCGTCAGTAAGCGAGGAAATCCACAGGCGTCTGAACGGTTTCGTGCAGCCCAGAAAGTCGTATATCCAGCGGAAGATAAGTTCCCCTTCACGACCGGCATCGGTAGCCACGATGATGCTGTCACAGCGGTTGAACACGCTTTCTATGACTTTCAGCTGTTTCGAGGCGGTGATGTCCGTAACCATTCCCCTGTCCGTGCGCATCTGTCGGGAGACCAGGCGGAACGGGTCCGGCAGCATCGGCAGGTCCTCCGCTGCCGTTTTCGTATAACCGTAAGTGTCCGGCATGGCCAGTGACACGAGGTGTCCCAGTGCCCAGGTTACCATATATCCATTACCGGAACAGTAGCCGTCATTTCTTGTATCAGCCCCGACTACACGGGCTATGTCCATGCCTACACTCGGCTTTTCTGCGATGATTGCTATCATATTGGATAAAAATTAAGCCGTTTCCCGTTTTCCATGCGGAAGACAGGAAACGGCGGTAAGACATCGGTTTACTTGATAATTGCTCTCAGATTATTTGCCCAACGGTGTCACTCCCTGGATTTCCAGCAGCGGGGCCTCGCCCTTACGGACCAGCTGGAGTGTGGCGTCCATCACCACGTCCACGCCGAGGAGCACGAGGCTCAGGGACATCACTTTCGTTTTCTCTCCCCTGAGGAGGGTGTCCATCTCGCCGGAGAGTTCCAGCTCGTCCTTCATGATACCGATACCGGAGAGTTCGTCCCAGTTCACTTCATCAGCCTTGAAAGGCATGTCGTTTCCGTTTTCCTTTTTCATATTTCTTTCTTTTTTTATTTAACATTCATTTTCCGTTACCTATAGTCAGGCAATGCTCGTACCTTTTGACTTGCGGTTGCCCTGTTCCTGTCGCTGGCTGTTGGCCACCACGTTTCGCTGTGATGCGTCACGCTTACGGTCGGGATTTTCGTTGTAGAAGTCCAGACGCCCCTGGTTGAAGTTCGCCTTGACGTACTGCGAGATGGTCTTCCCGTCATATCCCTTTATGCCTTCCACCAGCACGGCCTTTCCGCTCTGCAGGTCCGCACGCTGCTGTCTGGTCAGTTCCACGTCCCATACCTTGGTTGGAATCTTGAAATCCTCGCGCTGCTCGAAGCCGTCCGGTGTGCGGGAGTAGCTCAGGCGTCCCGTCTCCAGGTCGGCCTTGATGAAGGAGGAGAATTCCTCTCCCTTGCGGTTCACCATGTCGTTGAGGAAAATCACCTTGCCTTCACGGAGCTGCTGCTGTTCCTCCGCCGTAATTTTCACTCCGTTGATTTCGTTGGGGATATAGATTTCGCGTGCACCTTCCGGTGAGTCCGGGTTGTAGCGGGTGTATGACGGACGGCCCGTCGCCTCGTCCAGCTTCACGTAGGAGGAGAACACCTCGCCGTCCTTGCGCTGCATTCCCTCCACGAAGATGGCTTTTCCGGCGTTCAGATCCTCAATCTGTTTCTGTGTCAGTTCCACGCCCCCGAGTGTCTGGCGGTTGAAGAGCTTGTCGTTCTCGAAAATGAATTCGACACCCCTGCGTTCGGCATTCACCTGAATGAAGGCGTTGAACTCGTTGCCGGACTTGGCGATCATGCCCTCTACATAGACCTTCTTGCCTTCACGCAGGTCGTTCTGCTCCTGCTCTGTCAGTTCCACGCCCTTGATTTCCCTTGGGATGAAGGCATTCTCCGCTTTCATGGCGACCACCTCGTTGGTCAGCTTGTCGATGCTGATGAAGGATGGGATATACTCCCCGTTACGTCCTTTCAGTTCCACGACACGCCCCATGTTGCCCGTTTCGAGCAGGTTCTTCTTGTCCTCGTCGGAGAAGATATGTCCGAAATACGGTCGGTCGAGGTCGGGTTTCTGTCGGATACCATGGATGCCGAGCACCACTTCGCCCGCCATGGACTGCTGGAAGGACAGACGTGCGTCAGTCCTCAGTACGGCCGAACCGAAGTTCATGCTGATGGGTACTACCTGGTTGGTCTTGTATCCCTTGAGCATCTGTTCGAGCAGTCCGCGTTCCTGGAGGTATTCACGGGAGATTCCAAAATTCTTTAGCTGTTCCCAGTTAATCATGGACTCGTTGTAACGGTACTGGGGGGACTGGGTCTGCGGCTGGCTGTCAGCTGCGGCAGCCTGCTGCTGGGTTTCATTTTTCTTTGCCATTTCTTCTTGATTTTTTTGGTTGATACTTTGGTTTTCCTTGTTGCGCGGAACAATCTCGTACTGCTTGAGAAATTCCTCCACGACTTTTGTCTTTTTTCCTGCGGCGATGTCCTCGATGGCCTGCTGTACGGCAGGATCGTCCAGCCTGTCTTCCTTGACGGAGAGGATTCCGAAGCGTGTCGGGTCTTTCAGCTGGCTCCAGAAGTTCTTGATGAAGTTCTCGAAGGCATCTGCATAGCGGTCAATCTTCAGGAAGGAGTTCCGGTTCTGCCTGTCGGCGGCTACCGTGTTGAATTTTCCGTCCTGTCCGATTTGCGACACCGCTTCCAGAATCAGTTCCATCTTGTCGAGGATAAACACGATGTCACTCATCTGCTCGTTTTCGGTAACCTGCGGTTTCGGGGGTTCTTCCCGTGCATTTTTCTTTGCCATAATTTTTGATTTTTAGTGTTGATAACTCATGTTGTCACCGCAAATATATAGGAGAAAAATTGATAAATAATTGATTTGCAATGCGTTAGGATATACATTACATCTTGTGTCATCACATTACACCGCAGGCCGGAGAAAACGGAGTGAAAAAACGGGGTAAAACGGCAGGAAAAGGAGAAAAAACGAAAGGCGGCAAAGGAAAGGGAAAAGGCTGGAACAGGCCGGACAGACAAGGGCATGGCGGTACGCACAGCCGCACAGAAGAAAAGGAAAAACTGTAATTATGCAGAGTTGGGAGCGAGCTGCTTTTGTCCCCCTTGATGTGTCCTTTTGTGACAGGAGGCGGATTTCTGTTTACGGGAATAACCGGATCGTGTAATCCATTGGGACGGCATACGGGAGCATGGTTCTCCCGTCAGATTTTTTTATGTTGACCTGTATCTATGCGTCGTAGGTCGCTTCGCTTGCTAAGTCCCGGTCCTTTCCTCAACTCGGACGGCAATACCGGAGCGTTTTTTCGGGCGGAAAATTACCGCAGGGAATTTTGTGTCCCGAAAACCGGAGGCTTGAACGTGGAGGTATTCGCCCTCCGAGTTAACTTCTCTGAAGGGACTTGTCAAGTGAAGCGTGGCTTATGACCGTATGTTTTTGAATAAGGATTGCAGAAGCCTATCTGCCTGTCATTTCATTTAGTCTGTCGTGGAAATCAGAGGTGTTCAAACGACACCATAAAAGAGAAGTTAATTGAATGATTCTGAATAATTTCCAATCTTGATAAAGATAGTCTGTCTTTTATGAGAGATTATATGGAATGTTTCATATCTTTGTAGATAGCCATTGATTTACAATATCTTTGGCGATAACTCGGAAAGGATAGTACTAACCGTCAGATAAAAGAACAATCATGGATAAGAAAGATTTGGAAAAACTGTTAATGCGATTCTCTCATTTGGGAGTTACTCATTTAAAGAATGGCGCATTATTGATTGGAAAAGCTCCACATATTGCTGAATATGCCTGGCTTAATGTTATGTATCCATGTGCTACCGAAACTGAGATCTACGATCTGGAGAAAAGATTGGGATGCGCTATTCCTGAAGTTTACAGAAATTTTCTGATGAATGTATCCAATGGCTTTGATATAATGAATTGCACATTGGCGTTACATGGCTGTAGAACATCATACAACAGAAGCGATTTGGATTCATGGTATCCATTCAGTCTTGAAGATATTCAGAAATATGAGCGGCCTAAAAATGCCACACTGGAGATGTTCTTTTTTGCCTCTTATAATTATGACTGTTCAAAGCTTTATCTTAATACATCGGATAATAAGATATACTATTGTGATCGCTATGATGCGACACCGCTTAAATCATGGGATTCGCTATCGGCAATGCTGACTTCTGAGATAGAAAGGATATTTGGTCTGTTTGATGCAGATGGGCGAATATCCAATAGAATGGCTCCTACAACCCCGGTTGTAATATAGATGAAGATTTATTCATAAGATAAATGATCCAAACTCAAGAAATAAATTTTATAAGATGAAATGAGTACGAACTTTAATTATTGTGCATTTTCTATCTTTTGCATCGAGGATTTTAATAAAATCCTCGATGCAATAAAAATAATATATGAATCTGAGCTAAAAGAAAAAAAAGCGGATATATATAACAGCATTTTTGACATTGATAAATTCATCAATCCTCCAAGTGGGGGAAAACATTTACCAAGATTTTGTTGTTGGAAAAATGAACTTTATAAAGATAAAATCTTTTTTATTTCAAACTATGAAGATGGATTAATAAATCTTTGTAAGCAAATCCAAATAAAATTAGAATGTAGTTTGATAATGTGTGCTATGTCAAATAATTTGACATATCCAAAATATATGTTTTATTATTTGAATCAAAGTGAAAATGAAAGATTGATTCAAGTGTATAAGGAGGATAAATGGATATTCTATGAAAAGGGATATGCCTTACCTTTTGAAAATGTAAACTTTTATAAAAAAAGACAAATTCGCGAGCGTTTAAATAATGAGATAATTTATTATTATTTAAACAAAAACGGTATAGATTTTGAATCTATAGACAAAAAAGTTATAACTTTTTTTGAGTTCGCTTGTAAGCATTGGTAATATATAAAATGTTTTTTACTGAAAGTAGTATATACGACATAGGTGTCGTTGTGAAAAAAATAAATTTATGCAAAAGTGTCATTAAAGTTTCTTATGAATGAATAATAAATAATATTTATATCAGATAGCAATAAAAAGAGACGGTCAAATAGCTTGCATTCGATGGCTTTTTAAGCTTCAATTTGTCGTTTTTTGCAGCTCAACAGACCACCTCTAAGATGCCATAAAAATTTTGACATGAAACGACCTGTATACGACACCAACTATCCCGACCAACTTACGCAGATAACGATGTTTCATTTTCATTGGCTTATTTCTTTTTGTGCCAAATTAATTTTATTCTCCGTTTCCCTATTTCTTTTTCAAATGACACGAAATCAAGTGGGCCTATGAGACTTTTCCTTATAACAGAATAAGTATTACCTTGATAATAAGTATCTCCGAATGTTGAAGGATTTTCTGTATCAACCGGTATGGACTTATCAATAATCCAATAGTTAGATACTTCACCAGCAATAGTATCTTGAGGAAGAGTTTGATGAAACCCTGATCGTGTTTTCGTCTCAACTACAATCCAACGATCATCAAAACCGTATCTTGCTGTACCAAAAGGTATGACATATTCGGCAGGCTTCTTATCGCTCGACTGATAAATGATTTCACCGTCGGCACACAAAATATAGTTGCTACCCAAATCTTGCTCAATATCCCAATTTTTGAGAACTGAATTGAAATACAAGCCTACACCGACTATGAAAACAAAGCCAATAAGCAACTTCAATAGAATTTTTGATTTATTCTTTGCCATAACTTTTGCTCGTTAAAATATTTTCTTTACTGTTTCCCATACATTTTTATCAGATATTCCTGTAACTGGGGAGTCTTATTACCTGAATAAATACGATTTTTATCAAATATCGTCCAACTCTCAGCATCAGGAAAATCAATTATTTCAAAACTATTAGGGTCTGCACCTAAGATGATGGAATCCTGAAAAAAGACATGATGTGCGTCTTTTCCATAATTGAAATCACAACTATTGTACTCCTCTTTTTTCCCATATCTGAAACCATAATTTTTGATTGGTCTGAATGTGGCTACATCCACATCAGGAAGTGACGAGGTATTCCACCATACATGCTTCTTGTCTTTATACCAGTTTTCTCCTACACATTCAAAAGTAGCGGCATCAGCATCAGGCAAGATGTGAAAGTCAGCGTCATAAATGGTAGTGCCATCTGTGTACATTAATCTACCTATTTTATTCAAACTATTATAGTCCTTTAATTGAGTGGCCCTTTCACCTTTATATACTCTAAATTTGTCCTGCCCAATATTCCAATCCACTTCTTTGAATGAACCGGGATCCGCATTGGTTACAACTTTATTTTCAAAATATACTCGATTCTTATCCACTGCGTAGTTTCCGCTATGGTTTGTGGACGTTTTTGGAGCAGGACGAAAAGTTTCATAGTCTATCTCTGAAATACTTCCACCTGGCAAGAAGTAACCATTATACCGATCCTTTGCCCATTTCGTCTGCCAGTCGTTATCTTTTCCTAACAAGATAAACGAAGACTTATCTTTTACTGTTATTGCTCTGCCTTCCCAATAATAATCATGTTTGTCTTCTGACAGATAAGTGCTGAGGACTTTAAATGTAGCCGGATCTGCACCAATGATAATTTTTTCAAATGAATACACATAGTTTTTATCACAAGCGTAAGAGTTGTTTATAGCTCTGAATGTTTTTCCGTCAGCTTTTTCTATGATTTGACCACAATAAAAGGCATGCACGTTATCTTTTCCATAATCATGGGTCAGAGTCATGAATGTCTTTGGATCTGCATCTACTTTATAAGACTGATGTCCACGACCTTCATCCCACGTATGCCATCTAACTTCTTTACCATCATTCTCATATCCGGTAGTACAAGATGAAAGTAAAAAGAAAGTTAATGATAGTAATATCATAAATGAAACGGAAAATTGTCTTAAATGGTTGAGCATATTAATTATAATTTATGTTCGATTGAAGAAAGTCCAGAAAGCCATAATAGATTACCCTTACATATGTTCATAAGGTGTGTTATAACTACCATAGCATTTTCCATATTTACAAAGATAACTATGAAGCATCGTCTGTACAAAAATAAATAGTGTTTTTTATTGATTATCAATAATATTGTTGATTTCATGTATTATGCTCCATCCATGGAACGGATTAAGCATTATAGCGTATGATTCGTCCGGTTTGCAATGATAGAGCACTCCTCCGACAACTCCTGTCCGTCCGTCGGGAGTTCGTTCGGCGAATCCGAATGAATGGGGTGCGAAGTCCCGGTAGAGTTCAATTTCATATTTCCCGTTCGAGTTCTTTTCCCACTGTTGCAATCGTTCGATGCATTGTTGTAAGGTATTGTCATCTATACTTTTTGCGTATTCCATCACCTTGTTATAGTGTTCCTGACATTTAATTATCATATTCATTCGTTTTTAGTTATCGATTCAGTTCTTCATATTCACCGAAGCCGAAACATCCTGCTATGACAAAATCTTCCTCGCTTTTGTCAGCCAGCGACAGCAGGCTGTCCAAAGTATCGCAGTAGAAGAATACTTCATTATCCATTTCCGTATCGGAATCCATGTTCAGGACGATTCTTGCCTCCAGCGTTTCCAAGGTGTCATTCCAGCGTATGACACATTCGAGAAAATACGGTTCATGTCCTTTTTCAGTTAGGTACTCTTGATATTTTTCACGGATTTCCTTTTTGATTTCCTCCGGCTTCTTCCAGGCACTGTCGTCCACAATTTCAAGGCTCAGTCCCTCGACAAGCAGGCACGTACCTCTGTCATATACCATCAGTGTACGTTTTCCCATGTGTTTTTTTCTTCTGGTCTCCCAATCGGGAATGTCCCATCGTTCGGTAGTCCATACTCCCCGGTAATCCTCCGGGACTGCGAGATATTCACTCAGTGTCATTCTTTTCATCTTTCTGTGTATTTATGGTGAAACAAAAAGAACCTTGCAGGTCTTGCAAGGCTCTCCAAATGCGGGATAGCGGTCAAACTCGTTGCAAGCGTTCCAATCCACGCTCATCGTGTATCCTTTCGGGAAATGTGTGCCGACAAACTTTTCAATCATAGCCCGTTCCTCTTCGTTCAGGCTGCCATCCTCTTCCGTTCCGTATTCCAGGGCATATATGGCCCATTCGGGAATGTTGTCCCATTCCGTCTGTTTCATGTGCGCTGCCATAATATACCGTTTATGCGGCGGAAAGTCTGCCGATTATCTCCTGAAGTTCCTGTTCCCATTTCCCATCGCCATTGCCGAAGGATGGGTAGGTAAGCTGGTACCAGTTGTGGTAGTCGAAGAGTTTCATTCTTAGCGGATAGTAGTCGAACATTTTCCGGCCGTCCCTGAAGATGCGGATATGGTTTATACCCACGTTCATGGCCTGTAGTCCGTGTCCGTTTAGAATCTCATGGAATCTTTCCATCGGGGTGAAGTTGCTTCTGCTCATATCTTTCATTTTTTTGAGTTAGACATTTGCGGCTTGTCAAGCCGGTATTTTATTTCTTGCCTGCCTTTCTGTCCCGTGCCGGATTGTGCAAGGCTTTGCGAAAAAATACCGGAGCACTCGGGCGAGGATGATTTTTTCAGCAAACCCCGGAGGGGCCCGGCCTTGCACGATCCAGCGGGCACGGGACGACCTTTGCAGGCGGAAATAAAACAGCGGTCTCCGCTTTCGTCTATTCACCGTCATTGTTTCCCTCTACCTCTTGCTGCGGGATGAGGTGTCTCAGTTCCGGATCATTTTTTATTCTTTCCATCTCTTCTTCTATTATCTGCAACACGTCCGCCTTTATCTGCGAGTAGTTGCGGTCAATCTGTTGCTGCATGATGTCGTTTCCGTCCGCGTCCCTGAACTCGTTGATGACAGGAATTTTCTTGTAGGCTTTCATCTCTTCCGATACCTTTGCGCTGTCTACGATGATGCGGGCATGGAAAATCTTCTGGTCTATCTCTTCCCCGAAATTGTCTGCCACGCTGCCAACGAATGTACCCTGCGAAAGATTGGCTATCTTGGAAGCGGGTATCAGGGAATCAAGCTGCGTGTTGATGGAAGTCGAAGTGTCCTGACGGTTGATGGATATGGACTGCCGCTGCTGGAGAATCTTGCCGAACCGTTCCGACAGTGATTTTGCCGTTTCTCCGACCACCTGTCCGCTGAAGATATTGCCCACTGTGTTCTGGATAACCTTCGCCTCCTTGTCGCCGTAGTCACGTGCAAGCTGCGAGAAGTCCTGGAAGCCGAGACAGACGGCCACCTTGTTGCTTCGGGCGGTCGCAATCAGGTTGTCGATACCACGGAAATAGATAGTCGGAAGCTCGTCAATGATTATGGAACTTTTCAGTTGTCCCTTTTTATTTACCAATTTAACGATGCGCGAATTGTACAAGCCGAGAGCCGCCGAATAGATATTCTGCCTGTCCGGATTATTGCCCACGCAGAGGATTTTGGGGTGTTCGGGATTGTTCAGGTCAAGGGTGAAATCGTCTCCCGTCATCACCCAGTAAAGCTGTGGCGAGATCATTCGCGAAAGAGGGATTTTCGCGCTTGCTATCTGGCCATAGGCTAAGCACCCAGCGCCTTGCCACCTTTTACAGTGGTAGGTTTCCAAGCACTCGCCTCCGAACCGTGCATACAGGTCTCCCCGTACACGGCTCTCCACCTTCTCATTCAGTCTAACTTTCCTGCGTGTATTTTGTGATGGCATACTGAACAT